>WNGL01002123.1_pt1 | contig 24241 bp, 26 predicted proteins | sample 5400591 | NCBI WGS metagenome assembly WNGL01 (sample SAMN13153377, study PRJNA577476) | soil metagenome | isolation source: 80 cm soil or saprolite under Garry oak tree replicate 1 | place: USA:California | collected 2016-06-15 | reverse complement strand
CGGCGAGATCCGAGCCGGGGTCCGAGCCGATCGCCCGGTCGATCAGTTCGCGGATCAGCTCAGCCCGGGAGACGCCTGCTGCCTGCGCGGCCCGGTCCAGCGCGGCAGCCTGGCCTTCGCCGAGGTAGATATTGGTCCGCCTCATACACCACATCATACACCACTCGTGAGGTCCGGCCGGGCACCGGAGGCCAGGGAAGCAGCCGTGCGGTCAGGCGAGCAGGACGCGGATGTCGTCGACGATGGTGCCGAACGCGTTGCCGTCGTGCAGCACACTAGCGAACGGTCTCACCCTGGACGGAAACCTCCCAGGCTCGAGATCTCGGGCTGTTCCTCCGTCCACCGGGAATCCACGCCGGGCGGGCTCAACATTCCGCAGCGGCGGCTGCCTCGCGCCTACGATGGGTGGTCATGCCGGCGAACCGGATGAACCGTGACGAGTTCTACACCGCGATGGCGCCGAATGACGACGCGCGCCTCCGCAAGATCTTGTGGACTCTGTACTGGCGAGGGAATGCCCAGCTTCGCGAGCGCATCGAGGACGAGCTGCGCTCGCCGGAACAGCCGAAAGTGAAGGCGAAGAAGGAACTGCCGGATCCGGACACCGTGCTGGACGAGGTGACGACGTTCGTCAAACTGGCCAGGGACGGCGCCTACATGGCCGGGGACCGCCGGGTGCACCGCACCGAGCGGCCTAAGTGGCGGCTCACGTTCCGCCGGCTGGCTGGCGACGCGCTGGCGGCGCTCCCGGCCGACGATGCCGGGCCAGCGCAGCAGGCCGTCGCGGAGATGGTTGACCTTGCCTGCGACATGAAGAGTTATGACTACTTCCACTCCGATGACCCGGTGGAAGCCGCCAAGTTCGTGGTTTCGGATGCCGTCGCCGTGCTGTGGGAGTCGGTGCTCCGTCATGATGGCTTCGCAGCCTTCGCCCGGCGCATACCGGAGCAGCTCATCCGCTGGGAGGCGGACTACGGCTGGACTCGGCGGGGTTACGGTCAGGTCCCGGAAAAGGAGACAGCCCTGGCCGTTCCGCTCGCCCGGCTGCTCACCACGCCGGACATGTGGCGGACGTTCGCCGAGTCCTACCTGGACGCGCTGGACGCGGCCGGACGGGCGGACCCGAGGCGACCGCGCGCCGCGTACGGAAGTTTCGATGAGACCCGCTACCAGCGCAACGAGCGCACCAAGGACCTGGCAGCCTGGCACGAGATGCTCCTGGACCGATTCGCGGGAACCCCCGAGGATGAGCTGCTGGACCGGCTCGCCGTCAGCCCGGCGCTTGCCGGGCCACAGCTCACCTTCCTGCGCGCGAGGATCGCGGAGCGCCGCGGTGATGTCGCCCAGGCCGCCACGCTGGTCACCGAGTGCCTGAAGGAACTGCCCGGTGATCAGGAATACCTGGACTTCGCGGTGGAAGTCGGTGCGGCCCTGCCGTCGCGGGCCATCCAGATACGTGCCGAACGGGCGGCGGCCGAGGCTCTGATCGCGCAGGCGCATCGGGACGGGCGGGTTTGCTCAGACTGAGACCGCCGCGGCGTTGCCGCGGCCAGGTCGAAGCGCGCGGGATCGTAGTCCTCGTCGGCCCAGGCGCGCGTCTCCTCGCGTTCGGGACCCGCGGCCCGGCGAGCAGGTCCTTGAGTCGGCGGACTGCGCCGGGGCCGGCGCAGTCCTCGGGCGGGCACGCGCCCCCGCCGCCGGTGCACGCTGGGTGCACCGTGACCGCGTCGGCCACGACGCTGGCCTCGACGGCGAGCTCGTGATCCCGGCCGTCGCCGAAGTCGTACGGCGGCCTCCAACATGAGGTCAACACTATGGGCAGCGGAGACAGCATGGCCTGTCAAAGAGCTGAAGCCGCCCTCATCTGCGGTTGGATGGGCACATGGCTGATGCGCGGGTGGCCGGTGTGACACGGTTAATCGACGGGCTGCGGAGAGACCGGCGGCAGCATCCGTTCCGTAGCCGTGGCGAGTATTCCGCGCGTGTTATAGCTCTGGCAGTGGTCCGCGATATTGGCGGTGAGTGCAGGACCAGTCGGCACGAGGCGGCTGGTCCCGGATGCGGCCGTCCCGGCCGAGCGTGCGGCGCGGCACCTTCGTGTATGTCTCCGGGCTCTCCAGGAACCGCGCGACCGCAGGCTATACGAGGACGGGAATTCACTACGGTGCGGGGGTGCTGGCCGGTAAAGGTAGGGGGTATACGTCGAGGCAGAGCATGCCGTCGCTCAGCCCGATGACGAGGGACGTGCCGACGGCGGTGATCGCCTGCGCCAGGCGGTGGACTGGGATGACGAGCAGGCAGCCGTATGGCGGCCCGTCCTCAAGGCGTGGAGGGAACAGATGACAGGCACACTGGAGCAAATCAGCGGCTTGCTGCATGAGGCGGGCGAGACTCACCATCGTGTTTACCGGATCGTCGATGGGGCCGACGATGACTGGGCATCCTGGTACGCGCAGTGGCTCATCGACCTATCGGAGTTGCCGGACATGCTAGGCGCCCGTCCCGTGCGTAGCGAGCTGATCTACCTGCTCGTCAGCCTCGACAAGCAATTCACGGCCGAGGCTCCCGGCGAACCCTGGGAGGTCTACTACGCACGTCAGATCCAGCGACATTTCCAGCCGTCGGTCAGCTAACGCGGGCACCCGAACGCACATCGCGCTCTGGGCAGGAGAACATCCGGCATGCGGCGAAGAGCCCGGGTGCGGCCGACGTTCGGGCCGTCAGATGTTCTCGGGGTTGATCGTCCCGGTATCCCGGATGTGCAAGCCGAGCTGCCGGCAGATATGGCTGCTGGCTCGATCTTCAGGATGAGGCGCCGCCCGCCCAGCGGGGGGTGTCTTGTTCGGTGATCCGGTAGCTGACGGACGCGGGTCAGCACGACCGAAGGCTCGCGCGACGCAGCGGGCCCCACCCGATCTCCGCCCCCGTTGATTTCGTGGGTTCCTGCACCCCGTTCCAGCAGGTGCGGGAACGGCACGTGCCCGGTGACGGTTTGGTGCCTGAGGCGCGGCCCGGGCGCCTACGCGGGCGGTGGGGTGAAGACGCCGAAGTGGTTTCCGGCCGGGTCGTGCAGGTTGGCGAAGACCAGCCCGTCCTTGCTGGTGGTGGGCGGCACCAGCACGTTCCCTCCGAGTCGCTCTACCTGGGCGCAGACGGCGGCCACGTCCTGGACTACCACTATGAAGATCGCGTGGTTCGGGAACTCGCCGCCGGTGTCGAAGATCCCGCCGCTGGGCGTATCGGTCCCGGGGTAGCTGACCAGGTGGTACTTGCCCTCGCTGTTCGGGTCGAGCGTGTACCGCCAGCCGAACAGGTCGCCATAGAACCGCTTGGCCTGCTCAGAGTCCGTGGTCCCTACCTGGAACCAGGCCACGGTGTTGTAGGCGGGTGCGTTCATCGTTCCTCCAGAGTCGTCCGATTCCTGCGACTCCAGCATCGGACCCCCTGGCGACACTCCCCTGTCGGTGTTTCCGGTACTACAGAACGCGCGGCCATAAGGCGCGCACCGCGCAACGCGCGCTACAGGACAGGGGTGCGGGCCACGAGGTCGGGGATGCAGGGCGCGATCTCCTCGAAGGCGCGCGGCGGGGTCGTCATGCCTGTGACCTCGGCCTGCTGGATCCGGTCGACGCGGAAGCACCGGGCGGCATCGCGGACCCGGCACCAGCCGACGAGATACCAGCCGCCGGGACCGGCCATGTAGACGATGGGTTCGACATCACGTTCGGTGAGGTTCCCGTCGCGGTCCAGATAGCAGATCCACAGCACCCGGCGCCCGACGATCGCCTGCTCGATGACCGAGGGCACAGGGACGGTCTCCGGTGCGGCCACGGGCTCCAGCAGCCGGACCCGGCCGGCCAGGTCGCGGGCGGCGATCACGTTCCGTTCGGACATGGCTGCAACGATCTTCTGTATGGCGCTGCGGGCGGCGCCCTCGAACGGGCCGACGTTGACCCGCGCCAACGCCACCGCAAGGGCGACAGCCTCGGCTGGACTGAAGTTCAGCGGCGGGAGTGTCAGCGACTTGTCCACGGTGTAACCGCCGGCCCGCCCGGCATCGGCGTAGATCGGCACCCCGGCCTGCTGCAGGGCCCCGATATCTCGCTCGATGGTCCGTGCGCTGACCTCATACAGCGATGCCAGCTGCCGGGCGCTGCGGCGGCGCGGCGCGCAGGCCCGAAGCTCCTCCACGAGCGCGTACAGCCGGTCGGTCCGGTTCACATTCCGACCGTACGACCTGGCACCGACAAACTCAGCCGGCCGAGCCGGCACGCGAGCCGAATCTGCGGGGAACGCGCTGGCATGTCGGCGGGGGTCAGCCCACCGGGTCGCCAGGGGGGCCGGGTTGGTGCAGCCTCAAGGTCCAGGTGCCGTTGCCGCCTCAAGCTGCGCGGCCGGCGTCGGCAGCCGCACCTCGAAACGGCAGCCCTCCTCGGTGTTGACGACACGCACCTGCCCCTGGTGCGCCTCGACGATGCCGCGTACGATCGCGAGCCCCAGGCCCCCTCCGCTATCCGGGCCGGGGCCGCGATCGCAGGTGCCGCGCCAGGCCGGGTCGAACACGCAGGCCAGGTCGGCTTCTGGGATGCCGCCGCAGCTGTCGGCCACTGCCAGCAGGGCACCCCCCGGTTCCGGCGCGGCCACGACGTGCACGCTGCCATCCTCCGGGGTGTGGCGGATGGCGTTGACCAGCAGGTTAGTGAGGACGCGCGACATCTCGCGAGGGTCGGCGCGGACCTCGAGCGGGGCGTCGGCCATCCCGGTCAGCCGCACGCCGCAGGCCCGGGCGAGTGCCTCCGTGCTGGCCAGGGCGTCGTTGACCAGGTCTTCGAGAGCGATCGGGCCGGGGGACAGGCGCAGGGTTCCCGCCTGCGCGCAGGAAAGCTCGAAAAGGTCGTCCACCATCCTGGCGAGCCGGGCGACCTCGGCGCGGATCTGCCGGTGGTAGCGGGCCGGCTCGGCAGCTATGCCGTCCTCCAGTGCCTCCGCCATCGCGTGCAGCCCGGCCAGGGGCGTGCGCAGGTCGTGCGAGACCCAGGCCACGAGCTGGCGGCGGGACCGTTCTAGCGCGTGCTCCCGTTCGCGCGACTTTGTCAGCTTCTCGCTGGTCTCGGCGAGCTCGCGGGACAGCGCCGCGAGCTCGGCCGTCATCGGTCCGGCCGGCGAGCGGTACTCGCCGTCCCGGTCGCCGAGCGACCGGGCGGCCTGGCGTAGCGCCAGACTGCTGGCCTGTAGCTGTCGTCCGAGCAGGGCGCCGAACCCGGCCGCCACCACGGCGGCCACCACGCATACCATCACGACGACATTCAGGTCGTGGGGGGAGAGGAACATCGCCTGAGCGGTACCGAGCGTGCCCGCCACCACGGCGAGCACCACCACGGCCCCGCTGACCTGGAGCAGCAGGCGGAGCGAGGCCCGGCGCAGCAGCCAGATGACGCCTAGGCCGACCAGCCCCACGGCGCTGGTGCAGCTCGCGGCGATCAGGACGACCTGGATCTGCGCGTTCACGAAGGTCCGCCTCCCAGCTGTAGCCGAAAACCCCGGACGATCTGGTTGCTATTCGTTGCCGTCCGGGGCTTGGATTGCTTGTCCGGCTCCGTCGCCTGCCCGTGGTTCGTGCTGGCCGCCGGCTTGACTGCGGACCGGGCTGGGCGTGACCGGTTCTCCCGCGGCGCGCCGCTCCTGGCCGGACGAGGTTCCGCTCTGGTCATCATCGGCTTCGTCGTCTGGTCGCGCGAGCTCGCCGGCCGCCCGTTCGGCTTCCTGGTCTTCCAGGTCTTGCTGGACGGCGGGTTGCTGTCCCTCTCCCTCGCGGGCGGCTTGCGGTGCGGTGGTTCGCGACTGGCCGCGTAGCCGCAGCGCGAACGCGACGGCGGACAGTAGGAACAACGTGCCCGTCACCGCCAGCCAGTGCCACAGGTACGGATCCGCGGACAGCGTCGTCGACGCGTGGTAGGGCGACCGCAGCCGCAGGATCAGCGGAAACCACACGAGCAGCAGCAGGCCGGACAACGCGGCGGGTACCCGCAGGTAGTTGATCCATGGTGCCGTGGGCAGCTGCGGCTCGCCGCGGTGCCTGAGCGCGGCCACGGCCGACCGGTCGGCGAGCGAGTACAGCGGCATCAGCAGCAGGTCGTGGCCGATTACCGCGCCACAGAACCAGACGACGACCGCCACCGGATGGGAGGACAGGAGCCGGGCGGCCGCATACCCCGCGAGGCCGAAACAGGCGAGCAGGGCGAGCAGGTGCAGCGGACTGGCGCCGTACCAGCGCAGCTGACGTCTCATGTCAGCTCGCGAAGGTCAGGCTGGCGACCCATTTGGTGTTGTGCACGCCGGGATTGGCCGGCACGATCACGCGGGCGGGATATCCATGATCCAGGGACAGGTCCGCGCCGTTGACCCGCAGCGCGAGCAGCGAGTCCGGGTCCATGATCTGCCCGGCTGACAGCACGGCGTGCCGGAAGGTGCCGCCCTCTTCCAGCGAGTCCACCAGCACGCTCGCCGGGTGGCTGATCCCGGCCAGCCGGGCGAGATCGCGCAGCCGCACTCCGGTCCAGGCCTGGTTGCCGGTGGACCAGCCCTCGACGCAGGCGATCGGCAGGTGCGCCGTGTGCTGCTCCAGGGCGAGCAGTTCGGCCCGGCTCAGGCGGATGGGCGCGGGACCGGCTGGGAGGGCGCGACCGAGGGTGAGCCGCCAGCTGGCACCGGTCTCCTCCGCCCTGATGCCTACCTCGGCGGCGGTCTGGTTGATCTGGAAGTCGTTGGGTCCGTTACCGAGGTCCTGCCCGTGCGGTGCGAGCAGCGCGGTACGGCGCAGCGGGCCGCCCAGCGACTGGCCTGCCGTTACGGCGAGCAGCAGGAGCGAGCCGGCTCCGGCGAAGGCCAGCGCGCCGCGCCGGGAGATCGTCGGCCCGGCGGGCGCCGGGCTGACGAGATCCGAGCTGCCCGGCGGTTCCGGCTCGGTATGGGCGGTATCGATGCGCAGTTCCCGTACCAGGCCGCGGGCCCGCAGCGACCTGATCACGATCCGGCTCTTGAGGCCCACGTGAACCACGAAGCCGGCCACGAAGACCCAGGCCCCGTAGTAGTGCAGCGTGTAGAAGGAGCCGGGAAACTTGTACCACTGCTGGATGTTGAGGATCCCGGTGACGAACTCGAACACCGCCCCGCCGACGAGCAGCAGCAGCGACAGCCGCTCCAGCGCGTGCGCGGGACTGCGCAGCGGCGGCCACTCGAACAGCTTCGGCAGCACCGACCACAGCTTGGCCAGGAGGATCGGGATGAGCACCAGCCCGAGGGTGACGTGCACGCCCTGGTTCAGCCGGTACAGCCACACCGGATGCGTGGGCCACGAGAACAGGTAGAAGCCGAGCAGGCCCTTGCCATGCGTCTGGTCGTTGATCCGGTTGAGGTCAGGGTCGTAGGCGGCATAGGACAGTAGACCGGTCACGAACACCACCGAAACGCCGGCCAGCAGGATCAGGCCGAGGATGGAGGTCAGCCAGGGGCCGCGGATCGGGCTGCGCCAGAAGGACCGGCCGAACGGGCCGGGTGGCTCGCCCGGCCGCCGCAGCCGGCCAAGCCTGTCCCTGGTTCGCCGTGCGGATGAGCGCCGGATCCCGGCTCGCCGCTCGTCGTCTTTCACGTCGTGCCTCCTGAACTGCCGGGCCGTCGTACCGGGGCCGCCGCCGCGGCGGTCGCCGGGCCGTCGAGCGTCCGGACCGTCGCCGCGCACGAGGCGCCCCCTACCGGAAGCCATAGGTAAACCGGCCGGCCCGGGGGACCAGCCACCGCCTGGAACTGGGCAGGCGGCACGCCGGACAGCAACGTCTGCGGGCAGCGGCGGTAAAACCGCATCAGGTCCCGGGGAAAGCCGTCGGGCGGTCCGGCGTTCTCGGTCACGATCGCACTGAACCGCCGCGCCGCTACCGCGTCCGCGGCGCTGCGGGTGAAACTCGCCATGCCCCTCGGATTCGAGGCGCGCAGTACGTCATCCGTTGCGCCCTGCTGAGCCACCGCGGGCAGCCCGGCCAGCAGGTCGAGACCGGGGTCGGAGGGAACCGCGATCGCGCCGCCGAGTGCGCGCATCCCTGATATCAGCCGCGAGCCGACCACGCGGTCCGCGCTCGTCGGGATCGCCCGGCCCGGATGGAAGCCGGTCACCAGCACGGCCAGCTGCACGATGACCAGCGTGGCGGCCGACGCGGCGCCCCAGTGGCGGATCTGCCCCGCCCGCCGGCTCGCGATCCGGGCTCGGGCCAGCCGGTCCGCGCACGAACTCACCAGGCCGCCGGGATGGTCGCCCATCGCCAGCCCGGCGAGCAGCGCCACCGCGAGGTACGCGGGCAGCAGGTCGTTGACCGCGCCGCCGCTGTGCACCAGCGCGGCGTAGCTCTCGATGACCAGCGCTATGCAGCCGGCGGACAGCACCAGGGGCGTCCGCCGCGCCCCCAGGACCAGGGCGACGCACGCGATGCCGAGCACGGGCAGCAGGTGCACGGTCCAGAACTGCCCGAAGGCGGCGTACTTGAGGGTGTGCTCAGTCATCAGCACGAAGACGTAGTACACATACCAGCCACGGCTCGCGAGCCCGAGCGCCAGCGTGCTGATCCCGAGGACCGCGCCGTAGGTCAGCGCCGCAGGCCAGGCGAGGCGGCGTCGCGGGCCGAACGCCAGCGCGGTGAGCACCGCGACCCCCTCCGCGAGCCCGTTCTGCTTGGCCAGGAACGCGGCCGCGAGCAGCAGTCCGGTGACGACGGCCCCGCGGGTGCGGCGCATCGACCGCGCGGCGTAGAGGGCGGCGACGCTGAGCGCGATGAACAGCGAGTCGACCCGCGCGACGTCGAACCAGGTGTCCGTGACGAAATAGGTCGCGGCCAGCAGGCCCGCCGCGGCGATCCCGGCGGCGGCACTCGCCGTCTCCCGCTGGACCAGCCGGGCCAGTACCGTGAAGCAGGCCACCGACGACACCAGCGACACGAGCCGCAACGGCAGATAGGACAGGCCGAGCACGCTGGCCGCCGCGGCCGAGGTGGCGAAGTACAGGGGCGGGTAGCCGTCCGGCACATAGCCGACCGCGGGCGCCGCGTAGAGCGGGTGGTCGCTGAGGATCCGCTGCGCTTCGACGAGCGAGTTGCTTTCCAGGTATTCGAGGGGGAACGGGTAGGTCAGCCGTTGCCAGGCGATGACCAGGTAGGTGACGATCGCGGCCAGCCCGAGGAGCGCCGCGGCTAGCCGCACGGCGCGCGGCGGGTCCCAGCGGCGGCGCGACGGGACGCGCGCCCGTCCGGCCGCGTCGCCAGGGCCCGGCTCGACCCGCGGCTCGGGTGCTGACGTTGTCGCAGGCCCGGCGCTGTCGTCACGGTGCGAGACAGGGTTGCTCACGCTGAGCATTAGACGCACGCGCGCCGCACAGGGCAAACGGCCACCGGGAAGCGTTTTGTCCGCCTATATGGCATATTGTCCGGTCTGGCGGGATGAGACCGAGGTGTGCCCGGCCACCGCACGCGAGCCCGCCGCGGTCCGACCAAACCGCGCTGACCAGGGTATTCGCCGCTGCAGGCGGAGCCGTCACGGGCAATTCCCGTTCCGTCCGGCCGCCTCGGGACGGCTTACCTTACGGGTTGGAGATAACTGGCGGGGTGGCCGCCGTCGCGGGATCCGCATCCCAGCAATAGCCGATACCCCGGACGGTCCGGAGCAGCAGCGGCGACGCCGGTTCGTCCTCCACCTTGTCGCGAACCCGGCGCACGTGCACGGTGACGGTCGACTGGTCGCCGAACGACCACCCCCACACCCGTTTCATCAGCTCGGCGCGGGTGAACGCCTGTCCGGGGTGGGACATGAAGAAGGCGAGCAGGTCGAACTCGCGCACCGTCAGGGACAGCTCCCGGCCGTCCCGGCGGGCCCGCCGGGACGCCACGTCGACCTCGATGCGCCCCGAGCGCAGCGGCGGCGATGCCGCCGCCGGTCCCGCCCCGGGTGCGGCACCGCGCCGCAGCACGGCCTGCACCCGCAGGGAAAGCTCCCGGGGACTGAACGGCTTGGTCACGTAGTCGTCGGCGCCGGTCTCAAGTCCCAGCACCCGGTCATCCTCTCCTCCGAGGGCCGTGAGCATGATCACCGGCAGCAGGGCCTGCTCGCCCCGGGCGTCCCGCAGCCGACGGCACACCTCGAGACCGTCGATGCCGGGCAGCATCACGTCGAGCACGACGAGATCCGGTCGCCACGTGCCGGCGAGCCGCAACGCGGTATGCCCGTCAGCCGCAACCCGGGGTTCCATGCCTGCACGCCGGAGGTAGTCGCCGACGACCTCGGCGACCGTCGGATCGTCGTCGACCACGAGAACACGCGCACTCATAGGTCGAGTGTAGGAAGGCGGAGTTCCTCATCCCGTAAGGACGCGCTCCCTGCCGCCTGGCCCGGCGTGCTCGTAACGTCGCTGCTGTGACCGTGGACGTGATCCTGCCCTGCCTGAACGAGGCATCGGCGCTGCCGTGGGTGCTGGGACGAATGCCGTCCGGCTTCCGGCCGATCGTGGTGGACAACGGCTCGACCGACGGTTCCGGGGCGCTCGCCAGATCGCTCGGCGCGACGGTCGTGCCGGAACCGAGCCGAGGGTTCGGCGCGGCTGCGCACGCCGGGCTGCTGGCGGCGGCCGCCGACCTGGTGTCCTTCTGCGACTGCGACGGCAGCCTGGATCCGCGCGAGCTTCCGCGGCTCGCCGCGCCGCTGCTGGCCGGCGAAGCCGACCTCGTGCTCGGCCGTCGCTCGCCCTCCCGGCGGGGCGCATGGCCGCTGCCCGCACGCCTGGCCAACCGCGAACTGGCCCGCCGCGTCCACCGCCGCACCGGCGTGCCACTGCGCGACCTGGGCCCGATGCGCGCCGCGCGCCGCGAGGCGCTGCTCGGCCTGAACCTCGCCGACCGCCGCTTCGGCTATCCGCTGGAGATGGTCCTGAGCGCGGCCGCCGCCGGCTGGCGCCTCGCCGAGGTCGAGGTCGCCTATCTGCCCCGTATCGGGAAATCCAAGGTGACCGGGACGGTACGCGGCTCCGTGCGCACCGTAAGGGACATGAGCCGGGTGCTGGCCCGGTGACCGCATCAGGCCGGCGCCGCGGCCCGGTGCCGGGACCAGGCACCACCCTGCTCGTCATGGCCAAGGAGCCGGTTCCCGGCCGGGTCAAGACGCGCCTCGTGCCGCCGTGCACGCCCCGGCAGGCCGCCGCCCTGGCCGAGGCCGCGCTGGCCGACACCCTGCACACCGTGCTCGCGGCGCCAGCGCGCCGCCGGGTGCTGGTGCTCGATGGTGAGCCGGGACCGTGGCTGCCGCCCGGGTTCGACATCATGCCGCAGTGCGGCGGCGGCCTCGACGAGCGTCTGGCCGGCGCCTTCGCCGCGGTACCCGGACCCGCACTGCTGATCGGCATGGACACGCCGCAGCTCACCCCCGGCCTGCTCGCGGTGGACTGGGAGGTCGCCGATGCCTGGTTCGGCCCGGCGGCCGACGGGGGGTTCTGGGGGCTCGGACTCCGGGTACCGGATGCCGCCCTGGTGCGCGGCGTGCCGATGTCCACGGCGGACACCGGCGCCGTTCAGCGCGCCCGGCTGCATGCGGCCGGGCTGCGTGTCGGTGAGCTGCCGCGGCTTCGCGACGTCGACACCGCGGCCGACGCCGTGGCCGTGGCGCGTCAGGCACCGCTGAGCCGGTTCGCCGCGCGGGCACGCGAGCTCGACCCGGTTCTCGGCCCGGCCAGCGCGGCGGGTCCGGTCGGTGCCGCGCGAGAGCAGGCATGAACGCGGGGGCGATCGGCCTGTATGAGGAGGCGCTGGGTATGTCGGATGCCGGGCTGCTGCTGCGGACGGCGTGCGGCCGTGCGCTGCCTCTCCAGGTCGGACGCTGGTGCGGGGCACCCGACCTGGCCGATGAGGAGCTGCTGCGCCGCTGCCGGGGGCCGGTACTCGACATCGGGTGCGGTCCCGGCCGCCTGACCATCGCGCTGGCCGAACGCGGGATCCCCGTGCTCGGCGTGGACATCTCCCGCACGGCCGTGGCTCGCGTGCACCGGGCCGGGGCGTGCGCGTTGCATCGTTCGGTGTTCGATCCGCTGCCAGGCCAGAGCCGGTGGGGCACCGCGCTGCTCGCCGACGGCAACATCGGCATCGGCGGCTTCCCCGACGAGTTGCTGCGCCGTTGCGCGCGCCTGCTGGCTCCCGGCGGCCGGCTGCTGATCGAGGTGGAGCGCGACGACATCGACGAGCGGATGACGGCGTGGCTCGAGCACGCCGACGGCCGGCGCGGCCCGGTGTTCCCCTGGGCCCGGCTGGGCGTGAGTGCGCTCCTCAAGCTCGCGGCAGCGGCCGGCCTGCACCTCCTCGAGGAATGGGATCACGCCGGCCGGGTCTTTGTCTCCGTCACCACCCCATGCACGTGAGCTCCAGGCAGCCCCCGGCGGCACTGCGCTGGGTGAGGGTGGCCACGATGCTGGCAGGCCTGGCGGCGCTGATGGCGTACCTGCTTCCCGGGCTGGCTGCTCCGGGCGCGCACTGGCCGCTGTGGGATGTCCACGTCTACTGGTGGGGCGGCCAGCAGGCCGCCCGCGGCGGGACGCTGTACGCCCCCGGGGCCCGGTACAGCTTCACCTACCCGCCATTCGCCGCCGCGCTGTTCAGCATCGCCGCCCGCGCGCCCGAAGGTGACCTCGCCGCCGTTATTACCGCCGCGAGCATCGGCGCGCTGGCGGCGCTGTGCGCGCTGTCGCTGGGCGCGGCCGGGGTGCGGCGGCGGCCGGAGACGGTGTTCGCCGTGACGGCGCTGGCCCTGCTGACCTGGCCGGTCGCCTACACGCTGCGCCTGGGCGAGGTCAACGTGATCGTGGCCGCGCTGGCAGGGGCCGACCTGCTGCGCCGCCACGACGGCCACTGGGCGCAGGGGATCGCCACCGGCCTGGCGGCCGGGATCAAGCTCACCCCGCTGATCTTCGTCGCCTACCTGCTGATCACCCGCCGGGTCGCCGCGGCCGCTACCGCGGCCGCGACCTTCGCGGCGACCGCCGCCATCGGTGCCGCGCTGCTGCCGTCACCGTCCCGGGTGTTCTGGCTGGGCGGCGTGTTCTATGACCGGCACCGGATCGGTGACCCGGCGAATCTGTCCGATCAGTCGCTGTCCGGGGCGGTGGCCCGGCTCTCCGGGAACCTTGGCCCGGACAACCGGTGGTGGGCCATCGCGGCGCTGCTCGTCGGCCTGGCCGGGATCACGGTCGCCGCGTGGGCGCACCGGCGTGGCCGCCGGCTGGCCGGGGTGACCTGCTGCGCCATCACCGGCCTGCTCATCTCGCCATTCTCCTGGACCCACCACTGGGTGTGGGCGGCGCCGCTGGTGGCGGCCCTGGCCGCCATCGCATGGCGGCGCCGCTCAGCCTGGCACGGCCTGGCCGCAGTGGCGGCCGCCGCGGTCTTCTCCAGGCGCATCCCGCAATCGTGGCCCGGCCATCCGCCCGGCCTCGTCCGTCTCCTCGAAGGCGATCTCTACGTGCTATGCGGCCTGGCCGTGCTGGCGGGCACGGCCCTGGTCCTCATCACCGAGCAGTCTCGTGCGCGGACCAGACAGGAGACCGAGCGGGGGCTGAGATATGAATGCGTGACGTCTCCGCTGCGGTCACTCGCAGGTGAGGGGCAGGCCGAACCTGCCGAACAGGCCGGGGCTGGGGAAGCCGGTGATCGTGGTGAGTTCGGGCGGCATGGACAAGATCACGTCCTCGCGTAGCAGTGCGGCCAGGGCATCGATGTCGCAGCGCTGCCACGCGTCGGTGAAACGGTCAAGGAGCTGCCGCTGGTGATCGTCCAGCCGTGGGTAAGCGGTGACGCTCTCCGCCGGCCGTGTGGCGGAGAGGGTGGCCCGGGCACGCTGCAGGGCGCTGTTGACCGCCGGGACGCTGGTCTGGAGCAGGGCGACCACCTCGGCGGCGTCCCAGGCGAGCACGTCGCGCAGAATGAGGGCGGCGCGCTTCTTAGAAGCTATCCAGCCCTGAGCGCTATAGCCACCAGCGAAAACCCACGTCACCAGCGAGCGTCATGGCCCAAGTTATCTGCTCACCGATGGGGCCGGCTGACCTGATCCCTTCGGCAGACCGGCCTCCCGCCTACGCCTGGCTTAGCATACCGCGCCATGCAACGCGGACCCGGCGGCGCGGGCAGGAGTGCCCCGTCGCGGCGGGCACGCAGAGTGGCGACGCGGCAGGCATCTCAGGGCTTGTGGCCCACATCCTCCCTGCCGACTCGGAGCGCCTGAGGGCTGAGTCAGCTGCGGACGTGAGGACGCGCAGATCAGCCGGTTCGGCACGCCGTTGAGGCAGCGCGGCGGGCCGGGAGTATCTGCGTGCTGCTGCCGGCTGGCTCGGCGGCCTAGCGTGAGGGCGCCAAGGTTTGACAATGGCAGGCAGGCACGAGACCTCCCGATGAGGACCGAGGGTAAGAGCTTGGTGCTCATCACGGCTCGTGCCTGCCTCTTCCGTTTCGCCCTGCTGCGCAGGCCCTAGAGGCGTCGCCGCTACTGCCCGATCTGCAGCACGATCTTGCCGCGCGTGTGCTGGCCCGCGACCCGCGCCAGCGCCTCGCGAACCTGATCCAACGGCAACACCGCGTCGACCTGGGGCGCAGTTGCCGGCTTCGACCAGGCGGCGCGGTGCCTCCAGCCGCTGCCGGTTGATGTGGGCGGCGAACGATTCGCCCGTGATGCTGTGCTCCAGCTGGGCGGGAGGGCCGGCCAGGACCAGGAAGATCGCCCGGCCGCCGTCGCCGACCGCACCGATGGCTTGGTCGCGGGTCTGGCTGCCGGCGCCGTCCAGCAGCAGGTCGACGCCGCCGGGAACGGCGGCGCGCACCTGCTGGACCCAGTCGGCGGATTGGTAGTCGAAGACCTCGCTGGCGCCCAGGCTCCGCAGGAAGTCGTGGTTGGGCGGGCTGGCCACGCCCAGGGGGCCGGGCGCCCCACGGCCGCTGCGATCTGCACGGCGGCGCTGCCCGCGCCTCCCGCGGTGGCGGTGATGAGCACGGTTTCGCCGGCCTGGAGCCGGCCCCGGTCGACCAGGCCTTCATAGGCGGTCCCGCCGCAGATCACCAGCCCGGCCGCTTCCCGGAAGCTCACCCGGTCGGACATGGGGGCCAGGCGGTCCGCCGATGCCAGCGCCAGTTCGGCAAACCCGCCACCCGCAGGCCACAGACTCGAGCTGATCCCCGGACGCCTGCGCGATCTCGGCGGCAACCTGCGCCAGCCGCTCAACCGCACCCGGCACGGTGAAGCCATGAGTTCAGTCTGGCCAGGCCATCAATGCCGCTGGCGGGAATCATCCGCTTCAGGGAGCCTGGCCAGCCGCCGCCCTGGCCGGGTACCAGCCATGCTCGGGTCTGGGCGGCCATCACGGTGCGGACCCGGATACTGGTCTGGGTGATCTCCCGCTTCGATGACAGCCCGAGTACCATCGTCGCCCGCTCTGGTGCTCCGGCGTGTAGTCGACTCGGTCGTCGGCCTGCGGCAGCCACAGCTGGATGCCGTAATGCTGCAACGCGGGGCCATCGCGGTGTACTGCTTGTTCCGCGTCGTTCAGCGTGAGCGGGGTGGCGTCATTGCTGGTGAGCGCATGCGCGACATGAAAGGCCCCGCCGGGCGGCTGCCGGGCGGGGCGTGGTGTTCATGGTGTCGGCGGGGTGCTCATTCTGCTGATATGACCTCGCTGACGGCGGCGCGGGCGGCGGTCTGGTCAACGATCTTCTTGCCGGTGACGTAGGCGGCGATGAGCGCGGCCGCTCGTACTCGCCGGTCACGATCGCGTCCCTGCTCCGGCCCGGGTCCGCTGGCTGGGCTGGCTGCCGCGGGAGCTCCCGCCGGGGGGTAGGCGGGCGATGTCAAGGCCGGCGCCGGATGGGCGACACGAGCGGCAAGCGGGCCGTCCGCTGCGGCAGGATGGTGGACCATGAGTGCGTCGCCTGACTGGCTCAGCCGCTACCGTACGGGCATCGCGACCAGGTGTGGCATGAAGTGCGGCAGCTCGGGCACGCGGTGCAAGAGCCGGACCTGTCCGCGGAGGCGCAGCGGGTATGCGATGAGATGGCCCGCCGTGCCCGGCGCAATGCCGAGGTCATCGTCCGGCGGCTCGCGGAGCAGGGGTACTGGTTTCATTCCAACGATGACGAACAGGAACCTGTGACGCCTTACCATCCGCCGGGTCCGGGATCGTCCCAGCTGGCGGACTGGCTACAGGGACACTTCGGCGCCGTGCCCAATGACCCTCCTGTCCTGGGTGCGTGTGGTAGGGGATGACGCGGATGCCACCCGCGTCCTCACCCCGTGACCACCGCCTGCTCGTAGGCGTGGGCAGCCCGCAGGACAGTCGCCTCGTCGAACGGACGACCGGCGATCTGGAAGCCGATCGGCAAGCCCGCGCTGGTCGTCCCGCACGGCACGGAGATGGCCGGGACGCGGGCCATGTTGTACGGCACGGTGTTGGCGATCGCCACCGCGATGAGCGGCAGTTCCTGCCCGCCCACCGTCACCATCTCCGCGCCGATCTCCTGCGCAGTGATGGGGACCGTCGGCGACGCGAGGACGTCGACCTCGGTGAGCGCCTCGCGGACGGCCTGCGCGTAGGCGTAGATCGTGTCGAGCGACTCGGCCACCATCGACCCGGTCATCTCCGGGGTCGAGTAGAACATCGACACGTCGGGCCCGAACGACTCGGGGTGGGCTGACCACGCCTCGCGGTGGGCGAACTTCGACTCGGCGATCCCGACCGAGAAGTAGCCGGCCGCGCCTGGGAGGCCGACCGCCGGGATGTGGTCGGGAAGGTCGATCTCGACCAGCGTGGCTCCGAGATCGGTCAGGACGGTGAGCGCGGCGTCGGCCGCCGCTCGCACTTCGCCGTCGAGCAGGCCCCACATGGTCGAGCGCGGGATGCCGACCTTCAACCCGCCGACGTCGCCGGTGAGCGCGGCGCTGTAGCCGGGAACCGGGACGGGGACGCTCGAGGCATCGGCGGCGGCGTAGCCGGCGATGACCTGGAGTACGAGCGCGGCATCTTCCACAGTGCGGGCAAGCGGGCCTACGTGGTCGCCGATCTGCGACAGGACGGTCACTCCCGACTTGGGGACGAGCCCGTAGGTCGGCTTCAAACCGACGCAGCCGCAGAAGCTGGCCGGGATGCGGATGCTGCCGGCACTGTCGGTGCCGATCGCCGCGCAGGCCAGGCGGGCGGCGACCGCGGCGCCCGACCCGCCGGACGACCCGCCGGGGATGCGGGACGGATCCTTCGGGTTGCGGGTCGTGCCGGTATGGGGGTTGTTGGTCGTCACCCCCCACGCCAGCTCGTGGGTGTTGGTCTTGCCGAGCAGGACCGCGCCGGAATCCGCGAGCCGCCGTGCCACGGTCGCATCGCTAGCCGGGATGCGGTCGCGGTAGACCGTGGTCCCGGATCCGGTCCGGATGCCGGCCGTGTCGAGGAGGTCCTTGAGCGCGATCGGGATACCGTGCATGGGGCCCCGGTACCGGCCCCGGGCGATCTCACCGGCGGCGCGGGCCGCGTCGTCCTTCGCCCGCTGGCGGGTGACCTCGACGTAGGCGTTGAGGCTCGGATCCAGCTCGTCGATGCGGGTCAGGTAGTCGTCGGTGAGCTCGACGGGGGAGCACTCGCGCGCCGACAGGGCGGCCGCCGCCTGGCTCAGCGTGAGGTCGGCGAGCGACGACGGAGTGCCTGCAACGCCGTTCATGGGATGTGCCCCTCGATGACCTGGGCCTGGCCGAATCCCGACTTGATGGACCAGGACCGGGGTTTGATTGACCTTCGTTCCATGGACGTCTCCTAACACCAGCAGGGGCGTGCGATGGTGTCTCCTCCATCGGATGTGAACCGGTGTCGTCCCGCCGCGCGGCTCTCAGGGGACTGTCACCTGACTTCGCTGGCTTCAGCGGAGCGTACGCCCGGCTGCTAGACAATATCAAGTAGATTTACAGGAGAATTTATAGCGAATACGCTTGAGACGTGAAGTCGTACCGCCAGTACTGCGGGGTGGCACGAGGACTCGATGTCATCGGTGACCGCTGGGTCCTGCTGATCGTGCGTGAGCTCCTCAACGGCCCTCGCCGGTACGGCGAGCTCACCGACGGGCTGCCAGGCATCGCCACCAACCTGCTCGCCGAACGGCTACGCACCATGCAAGCCAACGGGCTGGTGGCCAAGACCAGCGACGACCGCTACCAGCTCACCGAGTGGGGCAAGGGCCTGCGCGAGGTGGTCTCGGCCATCGGGCGGTGGGCGAGGCCCCTGATGGACCACATCGCGGACGGCGACACATTTTGCAGCCACTGGATCGCCCATCCCGTCGCTGCCCTGTTCCCGGGCGTCGACCCGACACGCCCGGAGCTGACCATCGAGGTGCGGTGCGGCGAAGAGCCCATGACCATCCTCTCGGCCAAAGGCCGGGTCAGCGTGCAACCCGGCCGGGCCGCCGCCCCCGATCTCGTCCTGACCGGTCCGCCCGACGCAGCCGTCGGGTTGCTCGCCCGCCACATCGACCCCGCCGAGGCCAAGACCCGCGGGCTGGCCATCACCGGCGAAGCGCGGCTCCTACGCCGACTCCGGCCAAGCCAGCCAGATGCGCCGCCGGCACCGGCCGAGCCGGCTCGATGAAGGGTCATGAACATGACCGACCTGGCACCTTCGCAGACCAGGCAGCCCCGACCACGGCCTTAGCGTCGTCATCACGCTCCGCGCCGCCCACACACCACCGTCGTGAACGTCGGCGTCCTTCCCCACCTCTGACCGGTACCGACCGGTCGGGTTCGTGTCCGCTGGCAGAACCGCCAACTCGCCCACCTGCCCGCCAACCCCACCATCGCGGTCGTCCTCCGAGCCGGCTGGCAGCGGGACCGCAGATCCGGGCGTCGATTGGCTATCGAGGCGTGCGCGGAGTCGAACCCAGATCGTCCGGATCTGCGCGACCCATCGGGTAGGTCCCGTGGGCCTCATGGCCATGCAGAACGGCGCTTATCTGGAGCCGTCCCTGTCTACGCCGCACCTGACCAGGACGTCTGCGGCGTTGACATGTCGCTGAACAGTATTCACGCTGTAGCCTCTTAGTTCTAAAAACAGCAGCGAAAAGGGGATTTGTGCCAGGCGTGCGGCGGAGACACTGTCCAGGTAACGCGTCCGCCACGCAGGAAATGCGCACAAAACACCCGCGGCGCTTACAGCGAAGACACCCAGATTCGGACTCCAGATAACGGCGGTCTGGGGTATTCATTTAACCGGAGTGCCCAGCTCAGAAGCTTGTGCTGGGAAGGTCCGATTTGGGCGAGTTGAACCATGACCAGCTCTCATGACGTTCAGTTACCGAAGTTGCTCCGCTTACGTGAATAGCCCTGACGGCGGTTACACGCGCTTGCCATCGGCTGGTTGACTGCACTCTGTGATCAGCGTCTGAGCTAAGGCTGGGACCTCGCTCCTGCTGGCCGAATCGGGCTCGCTGGCGCTGGCAAGGACCGCTCAGGCGCGCCGGTAGGTGGCGACCAGTTCGCCCCTGCCCAGCACGTGACCGCTGATGCGCGAGTCCAGATCCGACCGCCTCGCTCCGGCTGCCAGGCCCAGCCAGGTGTCCAATGCGAGGACCACGAAGTGGTAATGATGCGCGGCGCCGCGCGGCGGGCATAGGCCCCCGTAGCCGCGCCGGCCGAAGTCGTTGACGCCTTCGGCGGCGCCGGGCGGCACGTCCGCCAGGCTGGTGATGCCAGGGGGCATCCGGTAGATGAGCCAGTGGGTGAAGGTGCCGCCCAGCGCGTCGGGGTCGAGCATCTCAACGGCAAGCTCTTAGGTGCCGGACGGCGTCGTGCTCCACTGCAGGCGAGGGGGCCGGTTCGCGCCGTCGCAGGTGAACTCGCGCGGGAATGTGCCCCCGGCAAGGTCAGGACTCGTGACCGTGAGCGGGGAGGGATTTCCTTGACCGGGACCATTCACTGCCGGACCTCCGCATCCGGTAAGCAGCAGCAGGGACAAGACGGCCCAAGCGCATCGCGCAGGGCTCCTCAAGGACGACGGCAGGCCGGTGGAGAGCCGGGCGAGCCGGCGGCCTGTGCACCCGTCCTGACTGTGCCGCTGCCTGATTGACTCCGGTGCCGCGGCGCCGGCGAGCGAGTCCTGCCCGGCGCAGCAGTCTGGGTCACCGGTCCCGGCCCGGTCCCTCCCAGGCTGAGTGCCCGCGATCGGCACGCGCGTGCTCGTCCTGCCGCGCGACCGGCCGCTCTGCGGCGCTGGCCGCGGGGCAGCGGCTGCCTGGCGCGGCAACCAGCGCCGTCGCGCTGACGCCGCCGATGATGATCTGGGCAGGGCGGTCCAGGCTGGCGGCGGGCGATGGCGGCAGGGCGGGTGCGGGGGCGGGACACCCGTGGGCTCCCCGATGCCGCTGCCGGGATGCCGGAACCTGCCCGCCGGGCGTCTCCGCGGCGTCCCGGCCCGGCATGCGGCGGCGCTCATTGCAGAGATATCTCCCACTCGTGCAGATCGGCAGCTTCGGCCGCATGTTGCAGCGGGTCCATCGTGCCGGTTGTCTTGCCGGCACCGAACACCGCACTGCGCCAGCCGCACGAGCAGACCGCCTGAACGGCGCCCTCTCCCAGCTGCCGGATCGTGGTGGAGTGATGCACGGCCATCGGTGTCTTACCGGCGTGCGACCGGGCGGCGGCCGGCGGTCCGCATCACGCCGCCGGAGGCCCTGGCGCGGGACGCCCCCAGCCTGGCCCGCCCGGCGGTATCCGGCGTCCCCGCCCGCGCGATGACATCGCAGGGCCCGGCCATGCTCGCCGTCTCCGCGGCGCCCGGAGCCTCCCCGAGCGCCGCGGTCACGATGGCAGCGGGGCCGGCTCCGGCCTGGATCAGAATGTACAAGGCGATCACGTGACACCACCCGGCTTGCTGTGTCTATTCAACCCCCATTCCCCAGGCGAATCATCCCTGCCGCAGGTCCGGGCCGGGGTGGACCTGACCAGGTTCCGCTCTCGCCGAATGACGGCCCGCGGCCCGTGATTACGCCCGGCAATCTGATCGCTGACGGAGCTGGACCGCCCGCCGGTCCCGGCCATACGATCCCGGTGCTAGGTAAGGAGCGTCAGCATGCGATTCACCGGCTACTCCTTCGGTTCAATCCGGGTTGACGGCGTGACTTATGATCACGACCTGATCATCGACCGCGGGAAGGTCCGCAAGCGCAAGAAGGCCGCCTCGCGCAAGTTCCGGGGCGCGTACGGGCACACCCCGCTCTCTGCCGCCGAGGACATCCCGTGGCGATGCCGCCGGCTAGTGGTCGGCACTGGCGCCGACGGCGCGCTGCCGGTGATGCAGCAGGTCCGGGACGAGGCCCGCCGCCGCAAGGTCGACCTGGTCGTCCTGCCCACGGCGGAAGCGATCGGCGCGCTGACCAAGGCCACGGCGGACACCAACGCCATCTTGCACCTGACCTGCTGAACCTGCCCGGGGTGGTACCAGCGGCTCACCTCAGCGGTTGCGTTCGGTCTCCGCCGCTTTCGCCTCGTCGCCGCCAGCAGCAACGGCTGCCGCGTTGCCAATCAGCCGGATATGAACCCAAGGCAGGAACCAGCGCCGCCCACGGAGCGTAACGCAGCAGACGTTTCGCGCCAGCGCCGGATCGCCGAATAGGTTGCGTCTTCTGAGTGGTCGTGAGATCGGCGATGGTTGCTCCGATCGGCCAGTTATGTGCAGGGTTGTCGGTGCTCGGATGGTGGTTCGTGGTCTGACCGGGATGCCAGCCTGGAGCTGCGCGCGGGGTCGTGTCCAGGGTGGGTGGGCTCAGCCGGCAAGTTCGGGAAACTCCAGGGTGGGCAGCACCGCATGAGATCTACCGCTGCCGTGTGAGGTCGCTCGCGGCCACTTCGCCGAACCCGACGAGCTGCGAGGGGCCCTGCCATCAGCGGCTCGAGCAGGCGCTGCAGGTGCGGTACGAGCGCCTCCAGGTCGGCGCGCGCGTCTTGTTCTGTCCGCCAGAGGTTGACGACGATGCGCTGCCCATCGCCGACGTCGATGTCGATGCTGCGGGCGTAGCCAGGCTGCGCCGCGTGCAGTGCCTGGAACTCGGCCAGCGCGGGCCCGGCGTGGGCGAGTTTGGTGGGGTCATAGGTGTTCTTCCTGATGATCGCAAACATGGGGCGGTCCTTCCTGGTTGCGCGCGAAGGTGGAGGTGAGCAAGACGGCGAGGTGATCGCCGATCCGCTTGGGTGACCAGCGCCGCTCGTGCATGAGCCGGTTGAGCAGGTCGGGTGACATCAGCGACCAGATCATGTCGGCGGCGGTGGCGGGGGTCCATGGTTCGGCGAGCCGGTCTTCTCGCGCCAGCCAGTCCGCTAGCCTGCGGGCACCGGTCAGCCAGCGGCGCTGCCCGGTCCGCCACAGGTCCGCGGCGTCGGGGTCCACATGCCGGGCACGCTCGGCCGCCTGCATGACCGGCAGGATCTTCGGGTGAATCCGCGCGAGGTGGCGTCCCCACTCGGCCAGAGCGGTGACCGCGTCCGGGCTGTCCCACACCCGCTGCAGCGAGGCCCCGATCTCCTCGGTCTCGTTGAGCCTGCCGAACAGCGCCGTGACCAGCTCGGCCCGTGTCGTGAAGTGCAGGTACACCGACCGCCGGGACACCCCGGCCCGCTCGGCGATGGCCGCCATGGTCAGCGCGTCGAAGCCGCCCTCGGTGATCAGCTCGCGGGTGGCGTCCAGCAGCGCGGCGCGGCTGCGGCGGCTGCGGGCATTCTGCGGCTGGCCGATCATCTTGGTCACCGATGCACCCCCTCCTCTTCAGAACTTCTCACATTGGGAAGTTACCAATGGACAGAATTTCACACCATGTGTATCTTAGCAAGTGCACACGATGCGAAATTACGTGCCGGGAGGCCGAGACGAGCGTCACCATCGCCGCGATCGGCGGGAGCCTGCGCGCCGGCTCGTACAGCCGCGCCCTGTTGCGGGCCGCCGCCCGTGAGCTGCCACCAGACGTGCGGCTCACCATCTGGGATGGGCTGGAGCGGGTGCCTCCGTTCAACGAGGACCTGGAGGTAGGTCCCGCGCCCGAAGGGGTCGCTGAGCTGCGCCGGCAGATCGCGGATGCCGACGGTGTGCTGATCGCCACCCCCGAGTACAACGGGTCCATCCCGGGGCAGCTGAAGAACGCCCTGGACTGGGCATCCCGGCCGCGGGGCGCCGCCGTCCTGGAGGGCAAGCCGGCCGCGGCCCTCAGCGCCAGCCCCAGCCCGCGCGGCGCCGCCCGGGCCCTGGCGGACCTGCGCAAGGTACTCACGGTCATCGGCGCCGGCCTGATCGAAACCGAGCTGGCGGTCCCCAGGTTCACACCCAGGTCACCCCCGGCGGCCGCGTTGCAGACCCTGTCCTGCGCGACCGCATCCGCCAGCTCATCACCGGCCTGGCCCAGCACGCCACCGCCGCCAGCCCGGCGCTGGCGGCCTAATAAGGAGCAGCCATGAGCCTGTCATCACCGTTCAACACGGCCCGTTCGGCCGCCGCAGCGGGGAATTCGACGTTGCGCTCCCGGAGCACATCCGGTACTGGAACCGTGGCCGCGCCGGATGCGCGCCGTGCTCTCCGGTGAGACCGTGCTGGACAGCCGGCGCGGCATCGTGCTGTGGGAGACCGGCGCGTTCCCGGCCTACTACTACCCGCTGGAAGACATCCGGCAGGACCTGCTCGAGCCCACCCCCGGCACCCCGCCGCGGTGGAGCGTGCGGGCCGGGGACCGGCTGGTGAAAGACTGCATCACCAGCTCACCACTGCGCGCCGATGGCAAAGAACTGCTGCCTGGATACGTCACCTTCCATCAGGCACACGGCCCGCAGACCGACCCCAAGGCGATGGATTACTGGTTTGAGGAAGACGAGCCGCTCGGCGTGTCGCCGCGTGATCCCTACCACCGGGTCGATGTCCGCTCCTCCTCCCGCCACATCGTGGTCCGCCACCAGGGACAGGTCGTCGCGGAGTCCAGCCGGCCCAAGCTGATGTTCGAGACCGGCAACCCCATCCGGTACTACCTGCCCCTCGCCGACGTGCGCACCGAACTGCTGCGCAAGAGCGAGTTCGTGAGCGCCTGCCCGTACAAGGGCGACGGGCAGCACTGGCACCTGTCGGCCGGCGGTGACACAGTCGAGGACGCGGCCTGGAGCCTGCCGCACCCCTTCCCCG
>WNGL01010500.1_pt1 | contig 24244 bp, 22 predicted proteins | sample 5400591 | NCBI WGS metagenome assembly WNGL01 (sample SAMN13153377, study PRJNA577476) | soil metagenome | isolation source: 80 cm soil or saprolite under Garry oak tree replicate 1 | place: USA:California | collected 2016-06-15 | reverse complement strand
GTCCATCACTATAGCTCGCTGGTAAGCCTTGAGTTGAGGTAGAGATGAACGTCGCATAAGGATAGGTGTCCGTTTGCAGGGTGTTCTGTTGTATAAAGTGGTCACGCCTGGCCGAATCCGTTTGCAACGTCCTCAAGTCGACCTGGATATTCATCGCTGCGACGAGTGGGGATGTGCTGGTGCGAATCTTGAAACTGCCCTGCACCGAGTGCGTCGTGCCAACCGCATCATTATTCGGTTTATTTTCTATGATCAGGTTTTCGTGCACGCTGTAGGCTGCTGTGGTCTGGGCGGGGACGATCTGAAATGTCAGCAGGCCGGTTGATGGAATGGGCGTTGTGGTGACCGCTGCGGCCCCCGGAGCTTTATGTGTCGTATTGACGGTGCTGGCAAAATGCGCCGCATAACTCATACCGGCGACGAGGATGGCGAGGATGATGGCGATTGCGCTCCCAATCATCCAGAGGTAACGTTTCATAACTATTTTCTCCTTTATTATTTTTTCTGGTTCTCCATCCCTTGCGGGTGATTGACGAGAGCGGGCCGATCAATCGGCGCTGGCGGCGAATAAATCGCGCCCTACAGTTCACCCGGATGGATGGAGACATTACCTATTCTTGCAGAGATGCAGCGCTTCCCAGCGTGTCACCTTCGTGATCAGGCGTAGTTCCGTACGCCAGAGGTAGGACAAGGGTGACGGTCGTTCCTTCGTCAGGTTCCTTCGTCAGGGATGCTAGCCACGGCGAGCCGACCTCCATGGGCGATGGCGATGCTGCGCGCAATGGAGAGCCCGAGACCGGTGCCTCCTGCCTGGCGCGAGCGCGCCTTGTCCACCCGGTAGAAGCGCTCGCCCAGGTGCGGCAGGTGCTCGGCGGCAATGCCGATCCCGGTGTCGCGCACCTCCAGCAGGGCCTGTCCCTGTTGTACTGCTGTACGCACAATGACACGACCTCCACGTCGATTGTATTTGATGGCGTTGTCGAGCAGCGCCAGTACTGCCTGTTCGAGCAATGTGGGATCGCCGATCACCACTGCTGATTCGCGAGATTCTACCTGAATACTGACCTCCGTCTCGCCGGCCAGGGCCTGTACGCGCCGTGCTCCTACGCTGGCCACATCAGCGAGGTTCACCACCTCGTGCTCCCGGTGCGAGGAACTACTGTCCAGGCGGGCAAGGGTCAGCAAGTTGTTTGCCAGGGTCGCCATATGCTTCGCTTCTGCGACGATATCTTCTAACAGTGCGGCGTCGGGTACCTCCAGGCGCTCGCGACCGCGCAGCAGGACCTCGGCATCCGCGCGCAACAGCGTCAGCGGAGTGCGCAGTTCGTGCGAGGCATCGGCGATAAAGCGCTGCTGATTGGCCCAGGCCAATCGCGCCGGCGCCAGCGCACGGTTTGCCAGGAACAACCCGCCCAGTCCCGCGCCCAAGAGTGACACTCCCCCAACACCGAGCAAGAGCGTGAGCAGCAACGACAGCGCAGTTTCCTGCGCCTGGACAAACTCACCAATCACCACCACACCCACATTGTTTGGGACCACAAGCGCGTAGCGATAGATCTGCCCAACCGAGCCTCCTGCATCGACAATATCCCAGGCTGGCTGTCCCGTCTGTAAGGCCGTCTTCGCCAGCGTACTGGTGAGAAAGGCAGACGGGAGCCCCGTGGTATCTTCGCCTGATAGCAAGGAGCTGTTCTGGTCGAAGCACGCGACGATCTCGGACATGAAGAATCCCTGATTCTGGCCAGGAGGGCCAAATTGACCCTGAGGGCCGAATGATGGGCAGGCACGATCAATCGCGCCCGATAGCCATTCATTCATATGTCCCTGGGCATGCATGGCAGCATCGGACTCAATAGGAGAAAGGAGGAAGTATTGAGTCCCCAGGTAGAGGACCACACCGAACAGCAGCAGGGCCACGCCCAACACGGCGCAGTACCAGAGCGTCAGGCGCAAGCGCAGTCCCTGAAACATGGACGCTCCTGCCTCTCGCGAGAGGCGACCTTCCCACAACGCCGATCTTGTCCATTGGGCTATCTGCCGTCGCAGAGCAGCATCCGTCATCTGCTTTGCCATGAGCATCACTCCTTTCTCCACAGTTATCTTGCGTTCACATGCGTTTATGCTTTGTCCTGCTTTACTTAAGCCTAGCACCGCTTTATTGAATTCTGATGAGAACTGTATGAGAAGACTCTCATGGAGCAGATATGAGAAATTCCTCATTTCCTTCCAATATGCTTTTCATCAACCCCTGCTACCCTCATCAATGCAAGGTGGTCGTTTGGGATCATCTCTTGCTGGAAATGTAGAAAGACAATGATGGAACTTCCATGGTTCTCTATCCTCGCGGTGATTGACGAGCATGGGCCGATCAATCGGCGCTGGCGGCGAATAAATCGCGCCCTACGGTTCACCCGGAAGGGTGGAGACCCACTTTCATTGCTCCATCATATGGTCTCATGGAGGCCGCTAAGACTACGAGAAGGTTTTTTATGATAGATACATGTGAAACGGCTGCTCTTGAAACGTCTGAAATTCCTCCTCCTACCCAACCGCTCTATAATGAACACAATGCCGGTTCTCATCGACTCCCTGAGCGTTTTCGCTTGCTCAGGCAAGTGCTGCGCTTTGGCCTGGTCGGTGGACTGAATACCCTGGTGGATGTGCTGATATTGAATAGCTTGCTGTTGCTGTTTCCTACCACCAGTGCTCCCAAGCTCCTGGCCTATAACTCGCTGGCCTACAGCCTGGGCGCGGTCAACAGCTTTTTCTTGAATAAGTATTGGACCTTTGGATCCAGGCAGCAGGTGACCCGCGCAGAACAGGCGCGCTTCATCTTGACCACGCTGTGCGGGATCGGGTGGAGCAGCGCCATCCTCTGGCTCGCCAGCACGCTGCTCCACCCCTTCCTGGTCAACGCGACGCTGTGGGCAAACGCCTCGAAGGTGCTGGCCATCGCCGGTACAGCGCTCATCTCCTACCTGGGGATGCGCCTGTGGGTCTTTGTCAGCAGTACACCGCAGAAACAAGTAGGGTCCCATGCAGCCGTATCAGCACGCGGCAATGTCCGTGACACATATCGAGCATTGCCAGCTGTGAGGAGAAGAGAAAGCACCGCTGAACGCGAGCAGCGTGGTGTGGTCGAGCAGGAGAACGAGCTTGCCAGCAACTCCAGTCTCTCTGTCGTCCTGCCTGCCTATAACGAAGAGCAGGTCATCGCAAGCACGATCTCCGGTGTCCTCGACGTTCTGAGCAGGTGGCGGTTGGATTTCGAGGTGCTGGTTATTAACGATGGCAGTACCGATCGAACGGGGGCAATTGTTGCCGCCCAGGCCCTTGCTCACCCCCAGGTTCGTCTCATTACTCACCCAACAAACCAGGGCTATGGAGCTGCCCTGGCGAGTGGCTTCGCCGCCGCGACGAAGAACCTCACCTTGTTTATGGACGCCGATGGGCAATTCGACATACGGGACCTGCAGCGGTTTTTCCCTTTCATTAATGGATACGATGCGGTCATAGGCTGCCATGATCAACGCTGAACTGTTGTATCGATTGAGACGGGCCGGGTGCAGCTACCAAGAAATCGGCGTTCACCATCTACCTCGACGGGGCGGGCGCGCCACGGGAGCCAACCTGCGCGTCATTGCACGTGCCTTGTGTGAACTCTTCGTGTATGCACGCAAATGGCATCGAGAAGAGCCTGCAGGGCGCCCGCAAGGGGTGCCCCTACCATGATACGAATGTACCGACCCACGTGTCATGGTAGGGGCGAGGACAGGCCTCGCCCATTGGAAGCTTCTCATATGTTTCCAATGGTATGTCAATATGCATGATCTATGCTCGAGTACATGGAAAAGATATCGGTCACAAAGATGAAAACATTTATTATGATAAGGAGAATACTTGTATGGCTGATGTAATAGAGGCGACGACCCAGGCTCAACCTGCGCCTTCAATCGCACCCTCCCAGGGCGAGGGCAAGCCTCGCCCTTACATTTCGCGGCCCACAGCCTTGGCTCTGGTCGGCGTCATGCTCATCTCGATCTTCATGAACTTCTACCAGCTGGGACAGAATGGCTTCGGCAACCTTTACTATGCGGCCGGGGTCAGGAGTATGCTAAATAACTGGCATAATTTCTTCTTTGTCTCCTATGATCCAGGAGGCTTCGTAACACTCGACAAGCCGCCCCTGGGTTTCTGGCTGCAAGTTGCCAGCGCAAAGCTCTTCGGTTTCACCCCATTCAGCATCTTCTTGCCGCAGGCGCTGGCCGGGGTGCTATCGGTTTTGCTGCTCTATCACCTGGTGCGCCGCCATTTCGGGGTCGTGGCCGGCCTGCTGGCTGCATTGGCCCTGGCCATCAGCCCGATCAGCGTGTTGACCAACCGCAATAACACCATTGATAGCACGCTGGTGCTCGTCATGCTGCTGGGGGCCTGGGCGGTGCTGCGCGCGGCGGAGACGGGCAAGCTGCGCTGGCTGCTGCTCTGCGCGGCCTTCGCCGGCCTCGGCTTCAATATCAAAATGCTGGAGGCCTACCTCGTCGTACCTGCCTATAGCCTGCTGTATCTGCTGGCCGCGCCCAGGCGGATCTGGGTACGCATCGGACAGCTGGCCCTGGCGGCGCTGCTCATGCTGACCATCTCTCTCTCCTGGGCCGTCGCGGTAGACCTGACCCCGGCCGCGAGCCGCCCTTACGTTGGCTCCAGCCAGGACAACTCAGAGATCAGCCTGGCTCTCGGCTACAACGGCATCCAGCGGCTCCTGGGACAATTCGGCTTTGGCAGCCGGACCACCGGCAGCACGAGTGGGAACACGACCCGGTCATTCCCGCCTGCTGGCACAGGGAGTGGCACATTCACCGGAGACTTCCCGCGGCCAGGGACCGGGACAATCGGTAGTGGTGGCAGCAGCACTGGTATGTTTAATACAGGCAACCCCGGTCTGCTGCGCCTCTTCAACGAACCATTGGGTGGCCAGATCGTGTGGCTCTTACCGATGGCGCTCCTGGGCATGCTCGCCCTGGCCTGGCAGCGCCGCCCGCAATTCCGGGAGAATCGAGAGCAGCAATCGCTGCTCCTCTGGGGCACCTGGCTGCTGACCATGGCCGTGTTCTTCAGCGTGGCAACCTTCTTCCACCAGTACTACCTGTCAACATTTGCTCCTGCCATCTGCGCCCTCTTCGGCATCGGCGTGGTTGTGATGTGGCGGGATTACCAGCGTGCCGGCTGGCGCGGCTGGCTGCTGCCCCTGGCGCTCCTGCTGACCGCTCTTGAACAGATTCACATTATCGTGAGCAATCCGTCCTGGGGCACCTGGCTGATCCCGTTGATCGCTCTCCCCTGCGCGCTCGCGGCAGCGATCATGTTCGCGGCCCGTTTGCTCCCGCGCCTGCGGGTGAACATGCGCGTCGTGGCATTGGCGCTCTGCGTCGCTCTTCTCGCGTTGATGCTGACATCGGCGGTGTGGTCGACGATCCCTGTGCTGGCGGATCAGGCGGTGAGCCTACCGGTCGCCGGTCCAAGCGGGCAGACTGGCGGTGGTTTTGGAGGAAGCGGCAGTACCGCCAACACTGCCCTGATCAAGTACCTCGAAGCGCACAAGGGCAGCGCAAAGTACCTGGTCGCCGTCGTCAGTTCGAACGAGGCCGACTCGATCATCCTTGAGACCAATCAGCCGGTCATGGCGCTGGGTGGCTTCTCCGGCAGTGATCCCATCTTAACGACATCCCAGCTCGCTGCTTTAGTCAAGAGCGGTACAGTGCGTTACTTCTTGCTCAACGGCTCCGGCGGAGGTGGTCCTGGTGGTGGCCAGAGCGCGCTGATCACCTGGATCACACAGCACAGCAAGGTAGTTCCGTCGAGCCAATGGCAATCCACCTCGACGAGTAGCGGTTTCGGCGGTTCTGAGCAGTTGTACGAAGTAACAACATAGAAGTCTAGTAGTCAGTCTAGATAGGTTTATGAGGCAGAAATGTAGTAGGTCCCCGATTTATCGAGGGACCACTCCTTGCAGGTGCCAGGTTTCACCGCAACATTCAAACTGGCCTGACTATTAGTGGTTAGTCCGCTTAGCTTTTAGGGAGGAGATATACTGAGCCAAAACGGAGGATGGCCATGCCACAACAGCCAGCCGTGACCTTGACCGATGGAGAGCGGATGACCCTAGAGACCTTTGTGCGTCGGGGCAAAGCCAACGCCCGCCGCCCTTTACGAAACCTTTCCGCCTGCCGAAGCTCGTCGCATTCTCCAACGCCTGGAGTTTCATTACACGCCCAAACACGGCAGTTGGTTGAACATGACCGAGATCGAGATCGCTCTCCTGGAGCGCAATGCCCTGTCACGACGCCTGGAAGACGAGGTGGCTTTGCGTCGTCAGGTATCGGCGGTAGAAACCGAGCGCAACGCACAGCGGCGTGGTATTTCCTGGCAATTTACTTCACGCGACGCACGTCGCAAACTTGAGCGGCTCTATCCCATAAAAGAAATTTCAGCGGACTGACCACTCCCTCTCAAACAAGAACAATACGGCTGATAGTTGGAGTATAATGCCTCTGAGCCTTGAGAGGTGAGAAGAAGGAAGAGGGATGCGCGTCGCGCTTGCAGGAAAGCATCCCATGCTCTGCGTGAGGAGTTCAACCATGTCTTTATTGAGATTAGGCACCATAGACATTACTCCCGCTGTATCAGCAACACTCGCAACCATTCATGCTGATCCTGCAACGTACTTGGCTAGGCATCAGCAGGGAGACTGGGGCGACGTGGATGAAGTTACTCAGCAAGACAATGATTTGGCATTAGAGTATCATCAACCAATTTGCTCAATGTACAGGTTGAGCGATGGCACCGACCTCCTGGTCATCACTTCCGGTGATCGATCCTCCACCCGCATGTCTCTTGCAACAGAGGACCCAGTGCGTAAAGTCAGCACCCAGCAGGGGTATGCAGTATGGGCAGCAACCTATGATCGTGAAAAAAATGCCCTCATCGCCGTAGAAGAACCTTACGCTGATGCAATCGTAGCAACGCTCCCGATGACTACCGCCTTAGATGTAGGCACTGGCACAGGCAGGCATGCCTTAAAGCTGGCACGGCGTGGTATTGCAGTCACGGCGATTGACCAGTCCCTGGAAATGCTCGCTGTTGCCCAGAATACCGCACGTACTGAAGGTTTACCCATAGATTTTCGACGTGCCTCCCTCGATCATGATCTCCCCTTCGCCCAAGGGAAGTTCGACTTCCTGGTGTGTGCGCTCATGTTGTGCCATGTTGCTGACCTGATGCATGCCGTACAAGAATTCTTCCGTGTCTTACAACCCGGTGGCTACCTGTTGATCACCGCTTTCCATCCTGATGCTATTGAGCGAGGATGGCGAACTAATCCGACGATAGCAGGCATACAGTATTTGCTCCCAAATATCCCCCACACACAAACTGGCTACATAGAAGCCCTGACGGGAACCGGATTTCATATCCTCAAGGTCATCGATGCTATCGTGGGTGAAGTACCAGATGGCTATCTATCAGAAGCATTCAGAAGTGTCAATGAGAATAAGACCCTCTGTTTGATTGTCCTTGCTCAGAGGCCCGCATAGGCTCTTCTGTCCTTCAACTCCTGCTCAGAGTGACTCAAGCAAGTGCATCAGAGCCGCACCCATGGGTAGGTGCTGCTCTAGGTACCGCCCAGGATCACTGTGTCGCAATGGACCTGGGTACCATGAGCGAGACATACTCACGCCCCTCAATCTCTTGATCAGTCACCAGCCAGCCAGCAGGTGTAGCCGCACCCATACCAGGTCAAGGGGCATGCAGTAGTGTTATCTGCTCGCTGCCCATCATGCACATCTCATGAAATACGTCGATACCTGGACGTTTGCTCATCTCCTCCCTTAAATATGAGAGAAATCACATGTTATTCCCATCGTTTTCACATCGTACCGCCTTATACTCGGAGTGCGGCGGTTCGCCCGCCGTATCAACTCACTTTAAGGAAAGGAGGTATACCAATGGAAGACTATGAAGAGATGGCTTCGACCCCGCTGAATCAGCCACCTGCTCCGCGACGGCGCGGGCGCAGGTGGCTCCTGATTGGGGGTCTGGCCTTTGCCCTTATGCTCGCCCTGGGCATAGGTATGCTCATGGGTTCGTTGACCAGCAGCGCCCAGGCCGCGACCATTGCGCCCGGAAGCTCCAATAGCTCCCTGTCGCTGGCTGACGTGCAGGGAAACGCCAGTAGCGCTCAGCCGCTGGTTATCGCGCAGGGAACACAAGGGACAGGCGGCCAGTGCGACGCGCTGACTGTGTCGAGCGTGAATGGCAATACGATCGTGGCCAAAACGTCGAGTGGCAGCTCGGTCACGATCCACACGACAGCGAGTACCCAGTACACACAGTCTGGTAAGACTGTCGCAGCGAGCGCCATCAAGGTTGGCGCCCGGATTCACGTCACCGGGACGCACAATAGTGATGGGAGCATCACCGCTACACGCATTGACATCGGTTGATAGCGTGCCACCGCACACCAGCGACTAGATCACTCTGATCAGCGGTTGCTGGCTGCGGCACTCTCTCCCTGGTGGGTTCAGGACTACCCTGGATTCGCCAGGGATCAGGCCTTGAACCTTCCCTTTTTCCCATACCTCTCCGGGTCTACCCCCATTAGGGGAACGAGCGGGCCACACAGTCCCCCAGACTGCGACCATAAAGGCCCACCTCTACGGGAACCGAGAGCGGGCGACCATAAAGGCCCACCCAGCCACTCCTCACCACTCTCGCCCCTACGGGAACCGAATTTCCCCCGCAAGGATGGAGAGCCTCCTCTCCCCTGAGGGTTGACAGTAGACTTTTCGCGAGGTATACTCCTTATAGAAACAGACCGACGGTCGGTCTGTATAGAAAGTAGGAACTATGGCGCGCGTCGTCAAAGAACACGCGGTGAGACGCAACGAAATCCTCGATGTGGCCCGGCGGCTCGTGGATACCAAGGGCTATGAGCAGATGACGATCCAGGACATCCTGGACGACCTGCGGATTTCCAAGGGGGCGTTCTATCACTACTTTGACTCGAAACAGGCGCTGCTGGAAGCAATGATCGAACGCATGGGGGAAGGGATAGAACAGCTCGTACTCGCCATCGTCCATGATCCTGCGCTGCCCGCCCTCGAAAAACTCCAGCGTGTCTTTGATATGCTCAACCGCTTGAAAACCGCGCGAAAAGAGCTTTTTCTCCCGCTCTTGCGTGTCTGGTACGCAGACGACAACGCCATCGTGCGCCAGAAATTGCGCGTAGCTTGGCTCAAATTGGTCGCGCCCTGGTATGCGGCGATCATCCGTCAGGGCATGCAGGAAGGCGTCTTTACGACCTCGTATCCTGACCAGGTGGGCGAAGTGGTCCTATCCCTTATATGGGACCTCGGCGATACCCTTGGCGAGTTGCTCCTCTCGTTTAAGCCGGAGCGTGACGACATGCTTCGCGTCGAAAGCACCGTCGCTGCCTATACTGATGCACTCGAGCGTGTTCTAGGAGTTTCCACGGGTTCCTTGCACCTCACTGACGCTGAAACGCTAAAGGAGTGGTTTTTCTCACCGCAAGACCATGCAGAGGGAAGTTCCATGATGGTGAGCGAACATGCGTCAGCCATCGTTCACAAGAGGTGACATATGGCCATCAATATCAAAGTGCTCGTGTTTTCGCGGGCATGATTGCTGTACGGGCAGTACTGGAGGAACGCACGTTACAGCAGGAACTGCAAGGTTATGACGCCTATATGGCGCAAGTGAAATATCGTCTCATCCCCCTTGTCTGGTAAAAGGAGGAGTGAGGAGGAACAACAGATGTCAATTATCATTCAAACTAATCAACTCACCAAAAACTATGGCAGGAGCCGGGGCATTCTCGACGTAACCTTCGACATTCAGGAAGCCGAAGTCTTCGGCTTCCTGGGACCCAATGGGGCGGGCAAAACCACCACCATGCGCACCCTGATGGGTCTGCTGCACGCGAACAGTGGCAGCGCCACCATCGGCGGGCTGGACTGCTGGAAAGAGTCCACAGAGGTGAAGAAGCTGGTGGGCTACCTGCCCGGCGAATTCGCCTTTGATCCTGGCCTGCGCGGCGCGCAGATCATCGAATACCTGGGCCACCTGCGCGGCGGCGTGGATCAGGTCTACCTGCGCAGCCTGGTCGAGCGCCTGGGCTTCGATCCTAGCAAACGCTTCCGCGAGTATTCGCACGGCAACAAACAAAAGCTGGGGCTGGTGCAGGCTTTTATGCATAAGCCGCGCCTATTCATCCTGGACGAACCGACCAGCGGACTGGACCCGCTCAACCAGCAGGAATTCTACAAAATGGTGGCCGAGGTGCGTGCTGATGGCAGGACCGTCTTCCTCTCCTCGCACATCCTGCCCGAGGTCGAGCACACCTGCGACCGTGTGGCGATCATTCGCGAAGGGCGGCTGGTCAGGATCGACCATGTTTCTTCGCTCAAGGACATCCGCCAGCATGACGTGGAGATCACGTTCGCCGGTCCAGCTTCCGTAGACTGGTTCAAGCAGGTCGCGGGCATGGTCAACGTGGCTCAAGGAGCCGATGAGCGTACCCTGCAATTGAACGTGCAGGGTGCGTTGACAGAGATCATTCACATCGCGAGCCAGCACAACGCCACCACTCTTGATACACACGAGCCGACGCTGGAGGAAGTCTTCCTGCGCTTCTACGAGCCGGAGCAGTCACCGGCCACGCTTGTCGGATAGGGGTATACTATGTTTCGCAGCATGTGGAGCAAAACGCTCAGAGATTACCGGGTGCCCATCCTGGCCTGGGGCATAGGCCTGGCCTTGCTCATGTTTGTGGGTTTCGCGACGGCTACAGCGCCTGTGCTCGCGGCCTTTGCCAGTATCGCGCCGCTCGTTGGCTTTCTCGGCGAGCCCGTCGCTATGCGGACACCCGCAGGGTATATCAGTTTTCGCTACATGGAAACCACCTTGCCACTCCTGCTCAGCTTCTGGCCCATCCTGGTCGGAGCACGCCTGGTGCGCGGGGAAGAAGAACGCGGCACGATGGATGTACTGCTAGGCACGCCACAGGCACGCACACGCCTGCTGCTGGAGAAGACCATTGCACTGGTGCTCGCGCTGCTGCTGATCGCGGTGCTGTTCGCGCTGGGTGTTGTGGCAGGTGAAGCCAGAATTGAGCAGCATGCCGACCTGATCGGGGGCTTCTGAACATCGCCGGACGGGAGGTGAGTGGCAGCTGGCTGCAGTACCTCTCGCCGTTCTACTACTACAACCTCAACCGCCCACTGATCCCGAGTTTTACCGATACACCGGCAGCAGCGCTTGTGTTGCTCGGTCTGGGCCTGCTTTTCGCTGTGCTCAGCGCTGTCCTCTTCGCCAGGCGCGATATTGGCAGGGCAGCGTTTGTGTGGCAGCGAACATCCGCCAACGGCAAGCACCAGGCTGAGCGCAGCCTGAGCCGGGCCGAGCGCGCGGTCTCCACGCGTGCTGTGAGCCTGCGCTCACTCGCCGCATCTGGCTGGTCTTCCTTCTGGTGGCTGTTGGGCATGGCGGCCTTTTGTGCCGCCATCCTCTACATTACTCCCAGCTTCACTAAGTCGTTCTACAACGTCGTGCAACAAACCCCCTGGCTGGCCCAACTCTTTTTCGACACTCCTACCAACACCAACACCGGTGTGCTGGGCACTCTCCTCTTCTTCTTCCTGCCAGCGCTGGTGGTGATCTTTGCGCTGACCCTGGCCTTGAAGTGGTCCGCAGACCTGGAAAACGGACGCCTGGAACTGATTTTCAGCACGCCGCAAGCGCGACTGCGGGTCCTGCTGGAACGCTTCGGCGCGAATGTCCTGGTGGTCCTGCTGGCTCCCGTGCTGACCTGGCTCGTGCTCATTATCGGTGCACAGCTCATCAACCTGAACATCAACCAGGGCAGGGTGTTCGCCGCCAGCTTCAGCATGCTCCCTCTGGCGCTGATTACCATAGGCCTGGTCTATGCCCTGGCCGGACGCCTGCGCTACGGGGCTGTGCTGGGCCTTGTGTCCGCGTACCTTGCTTTGTCCTACCTGGAGGAAACGCTCGAAGGGCTGGTCCCCATCCCTTCCTGGATTGGGCACATCTCGATCTTCCACCTGTATGGCAACCCGATTTTCGGCATCCTGGACTGGGGCAATGTCCTGGGCATGACCGGCGTAGGCATTGTGCTGCTGGTGATTGGTCTTGTCCAGTTCCGCTATGTCGATGTCCAGCTCGGCTAAACAGATTGCTACACGCTTTTTGAGGAACGAGCCGCCGCATCCCTCTAAATAGGGGTAGCGGCGGCTCTGCTCCCCAATGGCGTCAAGATAACGGAACGAGAGGAGAGCGTAGCTGCGCGATGTTGAATTTTAATATTCAAGGTCGATCCTGTCACCCTGAGCGCAGCGAAGCATCTCTGTGCCCATCGAGAGAGACCCTTCGCTGCGCTCAGGGTGACAGCACGATACCGATGTTGGGTGTGAAAGTTCATCATCGCGCCGGGGTGGGGGAGGTATCCCAGGGGAGGCCGTGCCCCACCCCAGCGCCATGAATGTCGCGGCTCCGCCCCTTCACGTGACGCCAATGGGGTAAGGCGGCTCCGCTCCCCAACGGCGGACATTCCTCCTCCATCTGAAGCAAGCAGACGATGTAACTTTTCTCCCCCGGAGAACGTGAAGATAACGAACTATTTCTTGAACTTATTTTGGGGGAGAACCGAATGATTACTCTAGAACACGATGCCATCGACGAGGTTCATGCCCTGTTAGGCGAGTACGAGCAGTATTTATCGGGCAAAGCCGAGGGAACGACGGCTGTCTATCTCCGCACGGTACGCCACCTGGTCGGATGGCTGGCTCAGCATCCTGGCAATGGTGGACAGTTTCAGCCGCAGCAGTTGTCAAAAACAGCAGTAGAGATGTACCTGGCACACTTAGAACAGCAGGGCTTGAGCCTGCGCTACCGAGCGCAGGTGAAATCAACCATCAGCAATTTCGCCCATTTTCTCATCGAGGAGAAGGAACTACTCCAGCGGAACCCGACCCGTGGCATCGATCTGCCCTCCGTGGTGCTGCTCGCTCCGCGACAGCTCTCAGAAGAGCAGCGTGTGATCCTGCGCTCTTTGGTCAAGCGAGAAGGAGATAGACGGGGGGCGACCCTCTTCGCCCTGGGCTACTGGGCGGGCTGCCGGGTGAGCGATATCTCCTGGCTGCAGATGACTCATACCCATGTGAGTCCTGGGGGAGGATGGCTCCATGTGGGCAACAAGGAGAGCAAATGGCGGGATATCGACCTGGTAAACGAAGCCCACACGACGCTCTATGCATATTTGCAAGCCACTGGAGACACGGGACGTACCTACGTGTTTGCCACCCGGCGCAGCGAGCGGTTGACGGAAGAAGGGATCCACTATTGGTTCCGCATGCTCAAGGCACAGGCCACGAAGAACCAATGGAACTCAATCCGGGATCTCACCTTCCATGACTTGCGGTGCGACTTCGCCCACCGGGCACGAGAGGCAGGGTGGTCACTGGAAGAAGTGGCGTACTATCTTGGGCAAGTCAGCGGGAATGGTGTGCCTGCTATTCAAACCACAGTATACTCTACCCAGGTAAGCCGGGAGCAAATCGCACAGAAACTCAATGACGTCAAGGGGTAACGTGTGGCTGTTCTATAGAAAATACATTTTTATTTGATAGTAATAGTGGATGAGATAATATAAATACTTGACAAAGCGCCAGCTACGCCGTATACTTGCTACGGTGAATACAAACAGACCTCGTTGTCACACATGAGCAGTCTTCTTGCAAGAGGGCTCTGAGATTGAAAGAGGAGAGGTGATCAATGGCAGTCAAACTGAATCAACGAGCATTTGAACACGCCAAAAACCTGATAGAGCAGGGAAAATTTGTCTTTGATGAGAAAGATATGTGGAGTGAGCATCAGCCGTCTGCGCAGGATGAGAACCAGTATCTTCAAAAGCATGGCTTTGCTGAATATGGGAAATGGTACTTAGGCATCGAGACAGAAGAGGATGAAGATACCAAGGGGAGATATAAATTTCCCTACGGGGATTTTGAAAAGGTCCACCGTTGTGGAGTGCTTGCCGCAGAAAGCAGAGCTGGACAGTATAAACATGATGACATTGAAAATGCTGCAACACATCTGCATGGTTTGATCGATGCGGCGAAAGGGAGCAAAGTAGGCAAACCACGCTCATAGTTGCCCCGTGATAGACAGGTAGCACAAACAATCAGGAAGAGGTGGAACAATCTTACAACCAGATTGCGAATCTACCATACAAATGATTCAAAGCCTTACAGAGCACATTCGGGAAATTGATGATCGCATTGGTGCTCTTGAGGCTGAAGCCATGCAACTTCAACCACTACAGTATCTCGTTTCACAGCGAAAAATTGATCGCCTCGTCCGGGTGAAGCGCGCACTCCAGGACGAATGGAATAACGCGATGAGCAAACTTGCCATCTGTAGATCAGTTCTTGCTGCCCACCTCTATTTTGACTGAGATCACATCCTTCCCGGCGAATGATTTTCCAATGGAGAAAGGTCGGCCATATTCCCACCTCTGATAAGACTTCTCAATCAGCCCACTCCACAGCCTACACAACTCCAATGAAACTCCCTGTGAGGGGAAATTTGAAATTCTCGGTAAGTTCCTGTTCTACAGAAAATATATTTTTGTTTGATAGAAATAGTGGATGAGATAATATAAATACTTGACAAAACATCGGCTACGACGTACACTTGACGTGTGTGGCTACAGACAGACCTCTTCTGCGGTCAGGAGAGTGAGAGGTGCAGGAAACAACAGATGAGATAGTATCCCAGAGACAAGGAGACACAGAACAATGATTACTCGTTATGATCCCTTCCGCGAGGCACTCAGTCTTCGCCGCGCGATGGATCAATTGTTTGAAAGGAGCTTTGTGCAGCCCGGTTTGATGCCTGGTTCACCTTCTCTGATGGCCCCTATGGACGTCTGTGAGACGGAGAATGGCTATGAGGTGGATGTTGCCCTCCCAGGGGTGCGACCGGAAGATATCGAGCTCATGGTGGATCAAAACACCTTGACGATTCACGGGCGCTACAGTCATCAGAACGAGCATCAGGACCAGCCCCAGGGCCAGACGCAGGGTCAGCAACAAAAGCAACAGCAAAGCCAGCCACAAACGGGGCAGCAGTACGGAGGACAACAGACGCAGCAGCCGGGCAGAACGGACCGCCACCGGCAGGGACATAACTGGCTCTCGCGGGAAATCATCTCCGGCTCTTTTGAACGGACGATCACTTTCCCGAGGCCTATCGATCCCAACAATATCAAAACGGATTTCCAGAATGGGATCCTCACGATTCTGCTTCCCGTCAGTGAAGCGAGCCGCCCGAAGCGGATCAGCATCACGAGCGGCCAGAGTCAACCCGAGCAGGTGCCCGTCGGGGCAGGACAACAAAGGTAAGAATGCTCAGCCAGAATGCCGTTGGTCAGCGGCAGGACCGGCTGTTAACGACGCTCGAAAGCCTGCTCGAACTCCCCACGACCGAGGTGAACTCGATACTCAATCAGGCAGCGCTGTTGGTCGCCAGGATCCTCGCAGCTGAGAATACCGCCGCCTTCTTATACGATGATGCGACCAATGCCCTCGTGGCTCTTGGGACCAGTGATACGCCGATGGGGAGACAACAACATGCTGCCGGCCTGGATCACTTGCTCCTGGTTAATGGCGGGCGCCTTGTCGAGGTTTTTCAGACCGGTGTTCCCTACCTGACTGGGCATGCAGACCAGGATTCTGAAGAGTTGGTTGGGATGAAAGTCGGGCTGGGGGTGAAGTCTGAGATCGCAACGGTCTTCCAGGTGGAGGCGCAACATCGGGGAGTCCTCCTGGCCTCCTCCAGCATCCCCGAATTCTTCTCAGAGCAAGATCTGCACTTCTTGCAAGCCGTGGCCTGCTGGGTCGGGATCATGATCCATCGTGCGGAGTTACTCGAGCGCCAGAGACAGGCGGTTGTTGAACAAGGCCGGCGCCTGGCTGCTGAGGAACTGCTCACGATCATGGCACACGACCTACGCAACTACCTCACTCCCCTGAAGGGTCGTCTCGAACGGCTGGAGCGGCGGGCACGTCGCGAAGGGCGAGAGAAAGATCTGCATGATGCTACTGCTACCATCAACATCCTCAACCGGCTCGGACGGGTCATCTCGGACCTGTTGGACGTGGCACGCCTGAACCAGGGCATCTTCACCATCCATCCCCAGCCCATCAATCTGGTGGATCTGGTGCAGCAAGTGGTTCCTGCCTTTAGCAGGCCAGAAACTCCGATCCACGTTCACGCTCCCCAGGAGGTGGTGCTTTCGGCTGATCCCGATCGCCTCCGGCAAGTCCTGGAGAACCTGCTGGCCAATGCAGTCAAGTACGCGCCGGATCACACTCCCATTGAGGTCCAGGTGGACAGGGAGAGGCGGGCGGATGGACTATGGATGCTTCTTACTGTGAGCAATACAGGACCAGGCATCCTTGCTGAACTGCGTCCACAGCTCTCGCGTCCTTTCGTAGCGGGCATGACATCGACGGGCCTGGGTTTGGGACTCTACCTGGCTAACAGAATTGCCGCAGCCCACCTCGGGACGCTCACGGTAGACTCACCACAAGGTCAGGGGATGCAGGTGACTCTCGCTTTACCCATGGAAGATGAGCACTGGAGTGAGTGCCATCATGAGGGAAGAGGCCCTGTTAGGTAATCTCGTGTGAGTAACAGGCTGCTGGCAGCAGTGGCCGTGACGGAAAAGAAGAAAAGGAAGGTGCCATGCAGCAGAACGGACAGGTACAGCAGGAGCGCAAACGTTTGCAACAGGCAGCCGGGCAGCTGGAACAAGAAGGCGAGCCGATTTCCGCTACTATCTCAGTTCAGGTAGAGCAACAGCTTAAGGCAGAGCAGCAGAAGGTGGAAGAGTGCCTGGACCTGCTGCGGCGAACACAGGCGGACTTCGTGAATTACCGGCGTCGTATGAGCCAGGAGCAGGCTGAGGCACGCATCGCAGCCCAAAGTGCGCTGCTCTCTCACCTGTTACCGGTGCTCGATGATCTTGGACGGGCGCTGGGAGCAACGCCACCGGAGCTGGCCACGCACCCCTGGATGCAGGGCCTGTTCCTGGTTGCGCGCAGACTCAAGACGCTGCTCGACCAGTTGGGCGTGCGACAGCTCGGCACACCCGGAGAGCTGTTCGATCCGCGCTGGCATGAGGCCATCACGACGGAGATGCGAGCAGATGTGCCTGAAGGAACGATCCTGCAAGTTGCCCAGCCAGGATATGCCCTGGGAGAACGTGTCATTCGCCCCGCTCAGGTCGTGGTCGCACACGCTCCGTCTGCCATAAGCGAGGTGCAGGGGCAGCACGGAGACGCTCCCACACGCTAAGATGTGTTCGCCCGGGCGAAGCAAGAGCCCTGGGCATCTCAGATCCCTTCCGGCAGTGGAAGGAGAGCATAAGGCAGGATCAGCCGTAAGGAGGGAAGCGTATGGCAGAACCGATTATTGTAGCGGGAACCTTCGCCGACCTGGAATGTGCGGTACGTGAGATCTGCCGGCAGATCGATCTGCTGGCCCAGCACGTTCCTGAAGAGGAGGACCGCGCCTACGCTGAGTTGGCGATGGAGTATCTCTGGCGCATGTACCGGAGTGCTTACCAGCGTGCGCTTGCCCGTGAAGGGCTTGGACAATGAACTGGAAGAAAAGGAAGGAAGGGAGAAGCAATGGCAAAAGTAATTGGTATCGACCTGGGAACCACCAATTCGGTGGTGGCGGTCATGGAGGCCGGTGAGCCGACCGTCCTGGAGAACAGCGAGGGGTCACGGCTGACGCCCTCGGTAGTGGCCGTCACCAAGAGCGGTGAGCGCCTGGTCGGCCAGGTCGCCAAACGACAGGCGGTGACCAACCCCGAGAATACCATTTTTTCCATTAAACGGCTCATGGGCCGCAAGTACGATGACCCCGAGGTGCAGCGCACGATAAAAACTGTGCCCTATAAGATTACACGTGCCCCCAATGGTGATGTTCGTGTGGTGATGGGTGGACGCGAATACAGTCCACCTGAAATCTCGGCCATGATCCTGCAAAAGCTCAAGGTGGATACAGAAGCCAGGCTGGGTGAGAAGATTACCCAGGCCGTGATTACGGTGCCTGCCTACTTCAACGACGCGCAGCGCCAGGCCACCAAAGATGCCGGCACGATTGCGGGGCTCGAGGTCTTGCGCATCATCAACGAACCGACGGCGGCCTCGCTTGCCTATGGGCTGGACAAGAAAAAGACCGATGAGACCATTGCCGTGTATGACCTGGGTGGCGGGACCTTCGACATCTCCATCTTACAGTTAGGCGAAGGCATCTTCGAGGTCAAGGCCACCAACGGTGATACCCACCTGGGCGGCGATGACTTCGACCAGCGCATCGTCGACTGGATCGCTGATGAGTTCCGCAAGGAGCAGGGCATCGATCTGCGCAAGGACCGCATGGCGCTGCAGCGCCTGAAGGAGGCGGCGGAGCGCGCCAAGATTGAACTCTCCTCGGCAATGCAGACCGAGATCAATCTACCCTTCATCAGCGCCGATGCCAGTGGACCCAAGCACCTGGTGATGACGCTCACGCGTGCCAAACTGGAACAGTTGGTCGGCGATCTCATCGGGAGCACGCGTGGCCCGGTCATGAAGGCGCTGGAGGATGCGGGGATCAAAGCATCCGACGTGAATGAGGTGGTGCTGGTGGGTGGACAGACCCGCATGCCTGCGGTGATCGAGTTGGTGCGCAAGATCTTCGGCAAGGAGCCGCACAAGGGGGTCAACCCCGATGAGGTGGTAGCTATCGGCGCGGCTATCCAGGCGGGCGTGCTCAAGGGCGAGGTGAAGGACGTGCTCCTGCTCGACGTGACACCGCTCTCGCTGGGGGTAGAAACCCAGGGTGGCGTGATGACCAGGCTGATCGAGCGTAACACCACCATTCCGGTGCGCAAGAGCGAGATCTTTAGCACGGCCGAAGATAACCAGACGGCGGTGGAGATTCACGTTTTGCAAGGCGAGCGCGAACTGGCACGCGACAACAAGAGCCTGGGGCGCTTCCGCCTGGAAGGCATTCCTCCAGCTCCGCGAGGTGTGCCTCAGATTGAGGTGACCTTCGATATCGATGCCAATGGCATTCTCCATGTCACGGCGCGCGATAAGGCCACCGGGCGCGAGCAGAAGATTACCATCACCGCCTCCAGCGGCCTCTCTAAGGAGGAGGTCGAGCGCATGGTGCGTGAGGCCGAGCTGCACGCGCAGGAGGACCGCCAGCGCCGCGAGGAGATTGAGACGCGCAACCGCGCCGACAGCCTGGCCTACCAAGCCGAGCGGACGCTGCAAGATCTCGGTGCTAAGATCTCGGTGAGCTTACGCAGTGAGGTCGAGGACAAGATCAAGGCCGTGCGCGATGCGCTTGCGAGCAGTGATCTCACGCGTGTGCGCACTGTGAGCGAGGACCTGGAGCGCACCATGCAGCGCATCGGCCAGGAAGTCTACAGTCAATCTGGAGCAGCCGCTGGCGATGGAGCCCCCGGTGCAACATCCAGCAGTGAATCTGGAACCGTCGAGGGAGAGTACCGCGAAGTCTAGGCGGCTCCCGAAAGGAAGTGCGACATGCTCATCACCGCAGCGCATCTTCTCGCTTTGCATGAGCGTGCGGCCGATGAGGCTGCGGGACACCCTGTGCGTGCGCTGGCAGAGGATGACCCGCAGGAACACGTCTATCGCGAACTTGAACTGCAGGGATTGGTGCAGCTCGAAGTCCCCCGGGCATACCGGCTCACCTATGCAGGTCGAGAGGCTTTTCACTTGCTCGAAGCCATGCGCGAAACGGGGCTGCTTCCTCCACTCGACCAGCTCGAGAACGACTGGCGCTTTCTTGGCTCTGAGATTGTGGCCGCACTGCAGGCGGCACAGCGAAATAGGGGACAGGTTGGTCCTCTGACAGCGCAAGTATTGAGTGCTCGTGGGTTGACTGAGAGCGTTCACGACACATTGGAAAAGCGTTCTTCTGTGCGCCTGAATCGCTATGGCGAAGCATGGGCAGACTTTACCAGGCGTTACCGGCCACGCTTGGAGATCAATGGCGATCTGGCCAATTCCATTCGTCACATGCATCCGGGCTATACTGACAGACCTGGCCCATCAATGCCACCCGAGCACATCTCTCTGCTGGAAGCGATGGATCTGCTCACCTGGTCTGTGCCAGAAAGAACCGTGTATGCATTGACGGCGCTGGGCCGGGCAGTGTACGAAGCACTCCTCAAAGAGGGATATGCCCCGCTTGACGCTGTGCTCGATGAACCGACCCTGGAGGTGCTGGCCTTGCTGGTAAACCGGGGAAGTGCAGATGGCTATACTGACCAGGCGACAAAGGCGGGAGGAAAGAGCAAGCATGGATGAGCAATATGTAACACACATCGTGCTCCGGCAGTACCGCTCTTCCTCATCGTATAGCGAGCGGGAGACGGCTGCGGCGAGCCATCTGGGTATCGGCGCTATTCGCCATCTCTATGCAATGGGCTTGATCGAGGGGAAAGAGGCTGGCGGAGAACTGCGCTATAGCGAGGAGGAGGTTATACAACTGCGGCTGATCCGCCGCTTACAACGCGACCTGGGCATCAACCTGGCAGGAGTCGAAGTGATTCTACATTTGCTCAAGCGCCTGGAGGTCCTCCAACAGCAGTTGGAGCGGGAGAGAAATAGGGAGTACCGGCGATGAAACTTGATGTGATGACGAAGAAAAATATACCTGCCACCCTCGAGGCGATAGGTATATGCAAAGGGCGGGAAGAATCAAGCACAATGAGCGATATTGGGCTGCTGATCTTACGGCTGACAGTGGGAGGATTGTTGACTGGTCACGGCTCACAAAAGCTCTTCGGCTGGTTCAGTGGGCCTGGTCTGAAGGGGACGGCCGGCTGGCTTGAGTCGCTGGGTCTGAAACCTGGAACTCCCTGGGCTACTGCTGCAGCCGGGTCCGAGTTCGGTGGTGGAGTGCTCACCGCCCTGGGCTTTCTTCACCCCCTTGGCCCCCTTGGCACAATGGGGGCGATGATCATGGCGACGGTCAAGACTCACTGGGGCAAACCGATCTGGGCGAGTAAGGGCGGAGCTGAATTGCCTGTCATCAATATGGCTGCAGCCCTCGCTCTCACGCTTACAGGCCCGGGACGTTTCTCGCTTGATGATGTGCTCGGCATCCGACTACCACGTATGTTGATAATCGCTATAGCAATCGTCGAAGCTGCTATGGTGGCTGTTGGTATCATGAGTCGTCCAACGCCTCCGCCTACACCTTCGGCCGAAAAGCAAGCACCGACGACCGTTGCAACAGGTCAGGATACTGGAAGGGCTTAAGCATGAACGTTGAGCACTTTACTGAAAAAGCTCGTGAGGCGATCAGTGATGCAGCCCAGCAAGCAAGGCAGCACAACCATAATCGGGTCGAGGTCGAGCATCTACTTGCTACTCTGCTTGCCCAGGAAGGCGGTGTGGTACAACAGGTGATTGCGAAGGTCGGCGGCAATCTCGCAGCGGCGCAGCGCATCGTCAACGAGGAACTCGAGCGCATGCCACACGTCTATGGCGGCAGTGAGCCGGGTATTTCGCCTCGCCTGCGCAAACACCTTTCATGATGAGTACCTGAGTGTGGAGCATCTACTGCTGGCCATGTTCAATGTCAGAGATGGAGCCCTGCCGCGTGCCTTGAGAGCGGCAGGGCTCACGCGTGACAACGTGTTACAGGCCCTCACCTCCATTCGTGGTGCCCAGCGGGTGACCGATCCGAATCCGGAGGGCAAATACCAGGCACTCGAAAAATATGGGCGCAACCTTACAGAGCTCGCGGCGCAAGGCAAACTCGACCCGGTGATTGGACGTGACAAAGAGATTCGCCGCGTCATCCAGGTCTTAAATCGCCGTACCAAGAATAACCCGGTCTTGATTGGCGATCCGGGCGTCGGGAAAACCGCCATTGTCGAAGGCCTGGCCCAGCGCATCGTGCGCGGTGATGTGCCCAAGACCCTGGCCGACAAGCAGGTGATTGCGCTTGATCTGAGTGCGCTGGTGGCAGGAGCCAAGTATCGCGGCGAATTCGAGGAACGCCTGAAGGCCGTGCTGAAAGAGGTGACGAGCTCCGAGGGCACCATCATCCTCTTTATCGATGAATTGCACACGCTGGTCGGCGCAGGAGCCGCCGAAGGTGCGATGGATGCCTCCAACATGCTCAAACCGATGCTGGCCCGCGGTGAACTGCACTGCATCGGCGCCACCACGCTGGATGAGTACCGCAAGCACATCGAGAAAGATGCGGCCCTGGAGCGTCGTTTCCAGCCCATCCTGGTCGAGCAGCCATCAGTTGAAGACACCATCAGTATTCTCCGCGGCTTGAAGCCGCGCTACGAGGTCCATCATGGCGTGCGCATCCAGGATAGCGCACTCATTGCCGCCGCCGTTCTGTCCGACCGCTACATCACTGATCGTTTCCTGCCTGACAAGGCAATTGACCTGATAGACGAGGCAGCCAGCCGCCTGCGGGTGGAGTTAGAGAGTACGCCCGCGGAGATTGATGCGCTTGATCGCCGTATCAGGCAGCTGCAGATCGAACAAGAAGCGTTACGGAAGGAAACGGATCCCGCCAGTCGTGAGCGGTTGGCCAGAGTTGAGCAAGAGATTGCGAACCTGACTGAGCAACTGCACGCGCTCAGGCTCTCGCTTGAGAGCGAACGCGAGCCGGTCGAGGCCATTCGCCACCTGAAGCAAGAGCTAGAACAGGCACAAGGTGAACTGGAACTGGCCGAGCGCGAATTTGACTTTGGCAAAGCTGCGGAACTCCGGCATGGGACGATTCCACAGCTGGAGCAACAACTGCGTGAGATGGAAGCGAAGCTCTCCAGCATCCACGGTCAGGGTGCACGTATGCTCAAAGAAGAGGTCGATGCCGAGGATATTGCAGAGATCGTCTCGGATTGGACACATATCCCCGTCTCCAGGTTGATGGAGGGCGAGGTGCAGAAGCTGATCAGGATGGAGGATCGCCTGCGCGAGCGCGTTGTGGGACAGGAGCAGGCGTTGCAAGCGGTCTCCGACGCGATTCGTCGTGCGCGTGCCGGGCTGCAAGACCCCAATCGTCCCCTGGCCAGCTTCATGTTCCTGGGGCCAACCGGTGTGGGGAAGACGGAGTTGGCACGCGCCCTGGCCGAATAGTACATGGAGAGGCACACCGTCTCGCGCTTGATCGGCGCTCCTCCTGGCTACGTCGGCTACGAGGAGGGAGGCCAGCTAACCGAGGCCGTCCGGCGGCGCCCCTACAGCGTCGTGCTCTTCGACGAAATCGAAAAAGCGGCGCCAGAAGTGTTCAACGTCTTGCTGCAACTGCTTGATGATGGCCGGTTGACCGATGGTCAGGGGCGTACCGTCGATTTCAAGAACACGGTCATCATCATGACCAGTAACGTCGGCACCACCTGGCTACACGAGTTCGATGGCATGGATGAGGACGAGGTCCAGCGCCTGGTCCGGCAGCGCTTGCGGGAAGAGGGCTTCCGTCCAGAGTTCATCAACCGCATCGATGAGATCATCGTCTTCCATCAAATCACACGTGAGCAGATGAAGGAAATTGTAGACATCCAGATCAAACACCTGCGCCAGCGCCTGGCCGAGCGGCACATCACGCTGCAACTCACTGATGCCGCACGCGACCTGTTGGCGGAGATGGGCTACGACCCGCAGTTTGGGGCCCGTCCCCTCAAGCGCATCATCCAGCGAGAGGTCGAGAACCGGATCGCCCGCGACATTCTCGATGGCACCATTCACGATGGTGATACGGTCGAGATCGACGCGAAGGCCGGTAAGCTCGTCATGAAACCTGTAAGAGCGCAGGCACAGGAAGAAGCCCATGCATAATGATGAAGGGAGCGGAGAGGAGCACGCACATCTTTATTGCGACCTTCACCCAGCGCTTCTTTGGAAGGTGAGGGAGGACCTGAGTCATTCACCCTCGTTCCTTCTCACCGGTGTGAAGCGCACAAGAAAAGGATCATATCAATGCGAGCAACAGAACTTGCGGAAGCTGCTATGAGGGCCTGGGAAGCAATAGATATAAAAGGCCTGGCATCTTTACTATCGGATGACTTTGTTGGTCGGGGTTTCCTCCC
>WNGL01002121.1_pt1 | contig 24247 bp, 19 predicted proteins | sample 5400591 | NCBI WGS metagenome assembly WNGL01 (sample SAMN13153377, study PRJNA577476) | soil metagenome | isolation source: 80 cm soil or saprolite under Garry oak tree replicate 1 | place: USA:California | collected 2016-06-15 | reverse complement strand
CGCTCTCGCGGCTTAATTGACCGTGACGTTTGGAGTTGGACGCCTGCTACGGCGCCAAACGTGGACAGCAGGCTAATCAAACGGCGGAGCGACCGCGCCGGATGGTGAAGGAAATTCGTGGACGCTCGGGAGCCGGCAGTGTGCCGGTGCATGGCTTGGCTCCTCAGAATTTATCGCCGGATACACATGTAGATGTTTGCGCGGATAGCGACGAGGACAGGGGTTCAACTCCCCTCGCCTCCACTTTCGCTCTTCGAGCGAAAGTGCCCGCTGTAGCCTTGGCGAAGGCGGACGGGCATATAGCCCAGTCATCGCACTCCGGACTTGAGCCATTCGCTCCAAATCTTCGGTCGGCCGTTCGGATTTGCGCGAGCGTAATCGTAAAACTTGCGCACGAATGCGGCTCGGTCTGCCGCATAAGGCGCTTTCCAATTCTCGGGTTCAGCAGGCTGAAGCACGTCATAGCCATCACTCAGAATCTTTTGACGGTGGACAACGTCTTCGAGTGACACTCGAGTTGCGTTTCGCAGCATGTCGTAGAGTACCATGAATGTCGTCGTTCGCCCAAGTCCCGCTTCGCAGTGGAAATGGGTCCAGGCATTCTCCGGAAGCTCACGGACAGCAAGAACAAAGCGATCCACTTCTTGATCGAGTGGACGCGCGTGGTCCGTAACCGCGACGCGTACGTAATGCGTGCCAGCACCTTCGACAACATCCCGCTCCGTGCTTGCGCGTTGGACAGTCACCCGTTGCGGCGTGACAGAATTGCCGTTGCCGTGTTTGACCGGGTGCCCAAGTCGAACATCAATTTCGCTGCCGGGCTTAAACGATTGAACCCGCGCGGCTTCCTCGCTCTCGATCTCTTCCTGACTCCGTCCGACATTCGCCCAGTCGTGTGACGCATACCAGCTTACGGGAATGTCGTTTACGAATACATGGGTTTCCTGCCGCAAATCGAACACGGTGACCGGACCGCGAGTTCGCGCTAGCACAAGCTTTAGACCCTTGGGAGTGAACTCGCCGCTGCCTGAGGCGCGCAGATCGCTCAATCCAGTTGTCGACGGTGTTTCACCCTTATTCTCCTTGAGCGGATCGTTAGTCGTGCGGAAGTTTCTTGGCAAAACGTTCGCCAGCTTTAGGTCAATGTCCCAGATCAAAACCGGCGGATCAGGGGAACGAGGCGGCTGATTGTTTTGCCCGAGCGTGGCTGCCGAAAGAGCAGCGGGCACAAGAACAAATCCGAATATAAGCGGCCGCCTGCTAGACGAATAAGCAAAGAGGTTCATCTAAGTCGGGCCTGATTTTTAGGCGAACGTTCGAACGCCGGCGAGGAAATTTTGCCAACACATATTCAAAACTCGCAATTCGCGTCGGCTGATTTAATTCTGGGATAATGCGCGACGCGCTCACTCCAATGATGCAGCAGTACCGGCGGCTGCGGGGCAGCATTCCGGCCGACACGCTTCTGCTGTTTCGCCTTGGCGATTTTTATGAGCTGTTTTTCGAAGACGCGAAGGAAGCGTCCGGCCTGCTCAACGTCGCGCTGACGAAGCGCAATGGCGTGCCGATGTGCGGCGTGCCGTATCATGCAGCGCAAACTTACATCGCGAAGCTGATCAAGGCAGGGCGGCGCGTGGCCATCTGCGATCAGACCAGCGAGCCACAAGCCGGAAAGATCGTTTCGCGAGATATCACTCAGATCGTCAGCGCAGGCACGGTAAGCGATCTCGATCTGCTCGAGGCGAAGCGTGCAAATTATGTTGGTGCCGTGTACGCAGATTCGGGCATTTTTGGCTTTGCTTACGCGGACCTCAGCACAGGCGAGTTCCGGATCACTCAGTTGGAGAATCGACAATCGTTGCTCGACCAGCTTGCGCGCGTTTCGCCAGCCGAATTATTGATCAGCTCGGAACAGAAAGAACAGATCGGTCAAATCGATCAGGCACTTGAGTATGACAGCTACGCGTTTCTGCCAGAACAAGCAGTCTTTACGTTGTGCGAACATTTCAAAGTCAAATCGCTCGACGGATTTGGCTGCTCGCAAATGCCCCAGGCAGTAGCTGCAGCCGGTGCAATCGTTCACTACCTCAAACACCAGCTCCGGCGCAAAATCGATCATTTGACCTCCTTGCGCAGCGATGCGCCCAAGCATTACCTCCTGCTCGACGCCGCCACGCAGGCAAATCTCGAGCTGGTGGAATCCCGCAACGCGCGTGATACCAGTCTGCTGGCCGTCCTCGATCGCACGTTGACACCTATGGGCGGACGCAAATTGCGCGACTGGATTTTGCAGCCGCTGCGCAATTTGACCGAGCTGCAACGTCGCCAGCAGATGATCGCCGATTTACTGCAGGAACCCGACCTGCTCGCAGCTATTCGCAGCGAGTTGAAATCAATTCGGGACATCGAACGCGCCACCGGGCGCTTGAGCCAGGCCTCAGGAAACGCGCGCGACCTGGTCGCGCTGAAAACTTCGCTTCAAGAGATTCCGGCGTTGAAAGCCGATCTGCAAAAGCTGCTTGATCGGCTGGCATTTGGCGCGAGCCGCGTAAACGAACAGGACGAAGCCGAATCATTGGCGCAGCAGTTGCAAAAGAATATTTACGAAACGCCAGACTTGGCGGAGAAGCTGGCAAAAGCGCTCGTCGATGATCCGCCGCTGGCGTTGAAAGAGGGCGGAATTTTCCGCGAGGGTTTTGATCCCGATCTGGACGCGCTGCGGCAAGCATCTCGCGAAGGAAAAAATTGGATCAGCCAATTACAGGAGCGCGAGATTGCGGGCACCGGGATTAAGTCGCTCAAGGTGCGCTACAATTCCGTGTTCGGTTATTTCATCGAGGTGACAAAATCGAACCTCGCGAATGTGCCGGTGCATTACGAGCGCAAGCAAACCACCGTCGGCGGCGAACGCTTCGTCACTCCCGAGTTGAAGGAAATGGAGGCGAAAATCCTAGGCGCAGACGAACGCGCCCGGCAGATCGAGTACCAGCTCTTTCAAAAATTGCGCGACGAAACTTTGCGTGAGCTCGGTCCGATCCAGCAAACCGCCGAGGCAATCGCGGTCCTCGACGTGATCTGCGCGCTTGCGGAAACTGCGCGCCTGTTCCGCTATTGCCGGCCGACGTTGAATGAAACGCTGCGATTAGAAATTAAGGATGGTCGACATCCCGTCCTCGATCAAACGCTGGTAGAAGAGAAGTTCGTCCCGAATGATACGTCGCTCGATGGCGAAGACTTGCGGCTCGCGATTATCACGGGCCCGAACATGGCCGGAAAATCAACTTACATCCGTCAGGTCGCGTTGATTGTGTTGATGGCGCAGATCGGCAGCTTCGTCCCGGCAGAGAGTGCAGAGATTGGTCTGGTCGATCGCATTTTCACACGCGTCGGTGCGAACGACGATCTCGCGCGGGGCCAATCAACCTTCATGGTGGAGATGAACGAGACCTCAAACATCGTCAACAACGCCACCGAACGCAGCCTGGTGATCCTCGACGAGATCGGCCGCGGAACATCAACCTTCGATGGACTCTCGATCGCGTGGAGTGTCGCCGAGTTTCTCCACGATAAGATCAAGGCGCGCACCTTATTCGCGACGCACTATCACGAGCTGACCAAACTCGCCGAGGACCGTCCGGGCGTCTGCAATTTCAACGTCGCGGTGCGCGAATGGAACGAACAAATCATTTTCCTGCGCAAAATCATTCCAGGCGGCGCGGACAAGAGTTACGGAATCCACGTTGCACGCCTCGCCGGCCTGCCAAAAGAGATTCTCGACCGGGCCAAGGACATTCTCGCGCACTTGGAAGACTCAAGCCGCGCAACCACAGAACCGAAAGCACGATCAAAAAGATCGGCCAAAGCGATGCCCGAAGCGCAAAAGCCGCAAATGGATCTGCTATGAAATGGCTCGTTCTGTTCCTCCTTCTAGTCACAAGCTCCATCGCTCAACCACCCAAGCCCACGCCGACTCCGCCGATCGATTCAAAAGTCGAGTTCAAAGTGTCTCTCGTCGGAAATCGGCATGAGTTTCATATGGGCGAAATCATTCCGATTAAGCTGGCTTTCAGCAGTTCCATAAAAAATCGTTACCAGCTGAACGAGGCACATTACGACCGGAGCGGGCGGATGGAATACGAGCACTTCATCGTCACGCCACCGGAAGGCGCGGTTGACCCGTTGGTGAACTACGAAAGTGGTATGGGTGGCGGGCTAACCGGCTTCACGTTTCTGACGAAAAAGCCGTGGACAATTCAGCTCAACGTCAACGAATGGGTCCGCTTCACAAATCCCGGCGAATATAAGCTCAGCGTTTCGAGCAACAGAGTCGAAATCGTCGACGCTTCAAGCCCGCCCGGAACTCGCCCGATTACGGCCACGTCGAATCAAATCACGCTGAAAATCTTGCCACGCGATCAAGCTTGGGAAAAGCGCACGTATGATGAAGCGGTCGCAACACTGAAGAGCCCATCGCCTGCGAAATCAGAAGACATAGAGAATTCGCCAGCCTACCGCGCATTTGAGACCCTGCGGTTTCTTGGAACAGCCGAAGCTACGCGTGAGTTAGCAAACCAACTCCGCGGCGACAGCCGAGGCAATCTCGACTTCGTCTGTTATATTGGGCTTGTCTCTTCACCCGAGCGCGCGGTCGCGCGCGAAGCACTCGATGCAGCACTTTCCGACCCGGATCGTCCGATCGACGATACTTTTCTTGATACGTTGGTCGTCCTCGAAAGGAACGACGCAAATCATAATGTCAGTTCACAAGAAAACGAGCAGAGGGTTTTGGAGAAGGTCGCCAAAGCGCTTCCCAACAAACGTGGCAAAGCTTTGCGCGTCAGTCTCTATTCAGTTCTGAATTACGTTTGGAATCCTCTTGATAAGCAGCTTCTTCCAAGACAAACGATTCAAAAGCTGGCATTGCAGTTGATCTCAATATTCGATCAACTGTCAGCTAACCAGCAAGCTTGGTTGCTAGAGGTGCGATGGGAACAGATCAAGAATCCGGCAGTGCTTCCCCTGCTGAAGCGATACGCTCAAGGCGATTTCTCTAACCTCGCCAGAGAAGAACGTTACGATGCCCGACAGCGCAGGATTTGGGCACTGCGACGTTGGTTCGAAGTCGATCCAGCGGGTGCGCGCCCGGCGATTATAAGTGAGATCGTTAGGCCCAATCCTCGATTCAGTTCTCGCGAGCTCGGCTCTTTGCCGGAGGCAACTCTGCCAGAAGTAGATAAGCCATTAGCTGAACACCTTGCGACCGAAAACTTCGACCAACCGTCGAACATTGCACTGCTGATCGCGCGTTACGCCACGGCTGCAATCGCGACAGACGTTACCAAGCAATTGGATCCTCACATCGGCACGGCAGCGTGCGATTTTCAGAATCCCCTGCTTGCGTATCTGTTTCGCGTTGACCCGAAGTTGGCCGAGCCCCGCATCGAACGAGCGATTGCTGCTCGCGGAGAAAACTTCACCGCATGTAATCACAGCGTGTTGGGGGATGTGGCAGCGATCAAATATGGCCCCGAGCTCCAAGAGATTGCGATTCACACTCTAGATGATTCAGATCGTGAAATGGTCGTGCGCGCAGCCGAGGTCCTGGCGCAATTTGGATCAGCCGCAGCCGAATTGCCTTTGTGGCAGCACTTCGAAGCGTGGTGCAAGCGCTGGTCTGGACATGAGTCTGAACTCAGCCTCAAAGCGGTAGCGGCGCAATACGAACCGATTAGCGAGCTCGACGTTGGGATGTCTTTGGTTCGCTCGATTGCGGCTGGCAAAGGCTGGCTAACTGACCAACGAAAGCTGCAACGGCTCGCTGGAATGAGCAAAATTCCACGGATTAAACACGAGGTAGATTCATATTTGGAAATGTGGGCTCAGCAGCCACTGCCGTTAAATATCTATTCCTGCGCACCCCGATTTGCTGCACATGTCGCTCAGTACCAGTTAAGCACGTTGGACGCGCTGAAAGAAAAACTCAGGCAATTTGCGACCGGAACTCAGTTCACTGTTTCAGTTGATCAAACTAATCAGCAATGCATTCCTGACATTCGCGATTTCCTGATCAACAACGGAATGACGCTAACAGAAAAGAAATCTGACGATTCCGCAGCGCGTGCAGATCAGAGTCGGCGCTAATAATCGCCCTCAGTTCTTGGCGACTAAACGCGAACGGTGATTCTGCATGCGCGGCAACCAGACCGGTACTCCGTGCGGTAGAACGTGACGCCAGCGGCTGTCGAATCGCCAGAGGCCAGCATCTCGGGCGAGGTCGATTGCGCCACAGAATTCGTCAGCGGAAATACTGCGGTTGATTTCCGCGAAGCGCGGTTCGGTCTCGGCTTTGTGAGCAGGATAATATTGATCCATCATGTTAACGTAAGTATCCGGTGACATGTTCTGGGCGATCCAGTGCATGATTTGGCGCGTGTCACCCAAGAGACCGGGCATGACCAGATGGCGCACGAGGACGCCGCGCAATGCCAGGCCGTTCTGGTCCACAATCAATTCGCCGACTTGCGCGTGCATCGCCGCTATGACCTGCCGCGCGGCTTCGGCGTAATTACTGGCTACCAGGTATTTTCGGCAGTGCTCGGCGTCCCATAGTTTGAAATCGGGCATGTAGATGTCCACGACGCCGTCCATCCATTGGATGCTTTCGATGCTGTCGTAAGCCGAGGTGTTATACACGAGCGGTAAATGCAAGCCACGCTCCACCGCGATCACGAGCGCTTCCAAGATTTGCGGCACGACGTGCTCGGGCGTGACAAAGTTGACGTTGTGGCAGCCGGTGTCCTGCAAATCGAGCATGATTTGTGCGAGCTCGCTGGCACCTACCTCGGCGCCTTCGCCGAACTGACTCGTCTCGAAATTTTGACAAAAGACACAGCGCAGATTGCACCAGCCGAAAAAAATCGTGCCCGACCCGTTCCAGCCGCGCAGACAGTCTTCTTCGCCAAAATGCGGAAACGCGCTGGCTACACGCGCCAGCCTGCCACTCTTGCAAACGCCGATCTTATTGTTAAACCGGTCAATCTCACAATCGCGCGGGCAAACGCGGCATGAACGCAGCGCTTCGATCGCCTCTGCCGCGCGCTGTTGAAGAATGCCTTCCTCGAATGCGCGCACGTACGCAGGTACAAAATCTTTGCGCGACAAAACGAATCGGCCACCGCCGTTCAGTTCGAAAGGCGCAGTACTGGAATGCGAGTTGCCATCGAAAATGCGCATCATCGGTTAATTAACTTTAGTTCATCTCAGCGCGAGGTGCCATTGCGTGCTCACGCATGAGTTGCGTTTTTGTGATAAGCTACCCGCGATGGCGGTCAAGACCGAGAAAGAGCTGAGCGCGTCGCTACATGCTTTATGGCTGAAAGCAGTCGCCGCGATTGAGTTGCGCAACTTCGGCTACGCAATTTCACTCTTGCAGGAAATTCTAAAGCAGGAACCCGAATTTCTGACAGGACGCCAATTGCTGCGGCGTGCAGAGGTAACGAGAAGCAAATCAGCAAAGAAAAGCTTCTTTAACATCTCAATCACGCCCATGGCCGTCACGAAGGCGCAGCGACAAATCAAAAAGGACCCGAAACGCGCCGTGGAAATCTTGGAAAAGGTTCTGGAAAAGAAGCCTTACAATCGGCAGGCAAATCTGGTTTTGAAAGAAGCCGCGCTAGCGGCCGGCTGGCCGGAGATCGCTGTTTTCGCGCTCCGGACGCTGCTCGAAGAAAATCGCCGCGACGTCAAGGTGCTGCACGCGCTTGGGCGTTTGTATCATCAACTCGGAGACAGCGACCAGGAGGAGGAAATCTATAATCAAATCACGGCGATAAATCCCCTCGAAGCCGAAGCGCTCCGTCTGGGCAAAGACGCGTCGGCGCATTCGACCATTAAACGCGGCGGATGGACCCAGGCTGACAGTTACCGGGACCTGATCAAGGACAAAGAGGAAGCGATTTCGCTTGAGCAACAGAGCCGGATGCGATTGACCGGCGAATCACTCGATCAGCAAATCGCGGAGACGTACACGCTACACCGGGCGGAACCGGCAAACGTCGATCTCGCGCGACGGCTGGGTGCGTTGAATGAACAAAAGAACGATTTCGATGCAGCGATCCGCTGGTATCAGTATGCAGCCGAGCTGACCAAGGGTGCAGACCTTGGATTGGTTCGGAAAGCGTCCGACCTAAAGATCAAATCCCTCGAGCACGAGATTGCCGCGCATGAAGAGTTCCTTTCGACGCACGACGCGACAAACGAATTGTATGCGAAAACGTCCGAGCTACTGAAAGCCGCGAAGGTCAGGCGTGCCGAAATTCTCATTGTGGATGCGCAGGAGCGCGTCGCGCGCAATCCCACCGATCTCCAGCTTCGATTCGAAGTCGGCGAAAACCTTTTCCACGCCGGACGTTTTCGTGAGGCGGTGCCGGAGCTACAGCGCGCGCGCCAAAATCCATATGCGCGCTTGAAAGCAATGAATTTGCTCGGTTGTTGCTATGGCGAACTTGAGATGCTGGATCTTGCAGTCAAACAACTCGAAGAGGCCTCGAGTGAAATTCTATTCATGGACGCGATGAAGAAGGAGATCGTGTATAATCTCGGCCTCGTTTACGAGAGGATGGGGGAACGGGAGAAATCCCTAGCCTGTATGAAGCAGATTTACGAAGTCGAACACGGTTACAAGGACGTGGCGACGCGCGTGGAAAGCTCGTACATTTCCAAAGCCTGATCGTCCTCGGCGACGGCGATCCACAACTAAGCCGCGTCCAAGCGACCGTCAGTTTTCGATTTCTTATTGCCGGGATGCACCCGGCACATTTCAAACGGGTACAAAATCAATGAAAATGAAAAGCACATTTATATCGCAGGTTTGTATTGTCGCTCTGGCGATTACGACGCTCTCCGTTGCCGGGGTGGCCGTAGCACAAGAGAGTCCAGCAGCTAAGAGCTCCTCGTTGAGCGAAAAGGACAAGACTTTCATGAAAAAGGCTGCCAAGGGCGGAACGATGGAAGTCGCGATGGGAAAATTGGCTGAACAGAATGGCCAGAGCGATGACGTTAAATCGTTCGGTAAACGTATGGTCACCGATCATGGCAAGGCCAACGACGAGCTAAAACAGATTGCATCGCAAAAGAACGTAACGTTGCCGGCGAAAGAGCCAAAGGTAAGCTGGAGCTCGGATAAGGCCTACATCGATGCGATGGTCAAAGACCATGAAAAGGATTTGGCCGAATTCCAGGGTGAAGCACAAAACGGCACCGACCCCGACATTAAGAAGTTTGCGGACGACAAAGCGAAGATGGTTCAGGAGCATCTTGACCTCGCCAAGCAGATTCAAAGCAAGCTGAAATAAAGAGAACGCCCGCCGCGCGAGGCGGCACGCTTCGCAACGCGTGCCGCAATTCTATTATCGTTATGCAACGCGTGTGCCACGAGAGGCGCATGCCGGGCAAAAGCGTCTTGGCTTTTGCAATGCCCAAGCCAATTCTTTGATTGTGCGCAAGACGAAGATTATTTGCACGCTCGGGCCGGCCACAGAAAAGACAGAGACACTGCGGCAGTTAATCCAGAAAGGAACGGATGTTTTCCGGCTCAACATGAGCCACGCCACTCATGAATGGGTGCGCAACATTGTGCCGCGGATTCGCAGGCTGGCGCAGACAGCGGGCCGCCCGGTTGCAATTCTCCTCGATACGCAAGGCCCAGCTATTCGCACCGGTGAATTGGAAACCGATCTGCATCTGAAACCGGGCGACATTCTGGAGTTCACGGTGCGAGGCGCAAAAAAGAAGGAACAATATTCCGTGGACGTTAATTACCCCGGATTTGTAAAGGACGTTTCCACTGGCGACACGGTCTTGGTCGACAACGGTTTGCTGAAAGTCGTAGTGCTGGGAAAAGGCAAAGACCGCGTGCGCACCAAGGTACTGACCCCCGCCGCGCTTGGCTCGCGCCGTCACATTAATCTGCCGCGCGTTCATGTGAATCTGCCGCCGCTTACCAAGAAGGACATCGCCGATGTGGCACTCGGCGCGCAGTTAGATGTTGATTTTGTGGCACTGAGCTTTGTCCGAGAGAAAAGCGACATCGAACAACTCCGTCAACTTCTCTCCAGAAAGAAGAGTAACGCACAGATCGTCGCAAAGATTGAGGACCAGCTGGCAGTACGATCAATCGAGAAGATGATCGAAAGCGCTGACGTGATTATGGTCGCCCGCGGCGATTTGGGAATCGAATGTCCGATGGAGGAACTGCCAATTATTCAACGCCGAATTGTCAAAAAATGCATTCATCTGGGCAAACCGGTGGTAATCGCAACGCAGCTGTTGGAATCGATGATCACGAATCGGCTCCCCACCCGCGCAGAGGTCACCGATGTGGCGAACGCCGTTTTTGAACAAGCCGACGCTCTCATGTTGAGCGCTGAAACAACGCTGGGCCGTTATCCGATTGAATGTGTGGAGGTCCTCAACCGAGTGGCGATACGCATCGAGCGCAGCGGGGGCGCAGGCTATGCCAATGATGCGATGTTGGAAAGTGTACGGCAGAAAACAGTGGCTTCAGCCGTCGCGTTAGCTAACTCGTTGCAAGATTCAAAACTGATCGTTTTTACTCGGTACGGACGAATGGCGCGTTACGCATCCAATTTGCGCCCACAGCGCGCACCCATCTTTGCGTTCACCCCGAGCGAACAAGTATATCGGCAGCTGGCACTTTACTGGGGTGTGTACTCCATCCGCATCGATTTTACCGGGGACCCGGACCAGACGATTGCATCAGCGGAGAGATTTTTACGTGCGAAAAAACTAGCTGCCCCTGGCAATCGAATGGTGATCGTCAGCGACGTGCACATGGGACGCGCAATGATCGATTCTATCCAACTACGCGTCGTCAAGTAGGTGTAGCCACCGGCCTGTGGCCGGTCTTTCGATCATGGCTCTTGACGGCCCACAGGGCCGTGGCTACAGCGCTGCAGCTTATGCCTCGACTGGTAATTCGACGTCGACCGGTCGCTCCTTTTTGCTCAGAGCGCGGCGAAGCTTAGAGAGCGCGATGTTCTGCAACTGCCGAATGCGCTCCCGTGTAACGCCGAATTTCTTGCCGACTTCCTCGAGCGTCTTTGGTTTACCGCCATCCAAGCCGAACCGTTGGAAAATGATTTTCTTCTCGCGATCATCCAACACGTCGAGCAAACCGCCGACTTCATTGCGCAGGTTTTTGTCCCTCAACAGTTCGAACGGCGTTTGAGCATCCTCATCACCGACAATTTCACCGAATTCGGTGGAATCATCGTCGCTGATCGGCGCATCCAGTGATGCTGGACGGATCGACACTGTTTTGAGTTGCGAAACCTTTCCGCTCGCGATCCCGATCTCATCACCGAGTTCATCGTCCGTTGGCTCACGGCCCAGTTCCTCACTCATTTGCAGCGAAACGCGGCGCATCTTGCTGATCTTGTCCACCAGATGCACGGGCAGACGGATCGTCTTGCTCTGATTGGCCAGAGCGCGCTTGATCGATTGCTTGATCCACCATGCCGCGTACGTGCTGAGCTTTCCGCCTTTGGCGGGATCAAAACGCTCGACGGCCTTCATCAAGCCGATGTTGCCTTCGGAAATCAGGTCCAGAAGCGGCAGACCGAGATTCGCGTAGTCGTGCGCGATCTTCACCACCAAACGCAAATTGGACCGGATCATCAGGGCTCGCGCCTCGCGGTCGCCCTTTTTGATTTTCGCGGCCAGGTCGATCTCCTGGTCGGGAGTCAAAAGCGGGATTTGCCCGATCTCCCGCAGGTAAATCTTAATTCCGGTATCGCTGTCTTCAGCAGCCATATAACTCTTTTTCATCAAATTCCCGGGGGGTATGGATCGACAACATCCCGTAAATTCTATTCATCGATGCTTTGTCGATCACGCGTTCTAGCATCCGGGAAAGTATTTAACAAGGTTAAATATTCGAGTTTGTGACAACCCGTGGATGTATGGTGTTCAATCTTTTTTGCAGGCCCTGTTGTGGCAGCCAGCAGCGGAGGAATAAGGCGGCGACAATAGACAACTGGACTACAAGCCCGCAGTCCCGTACTCGTGTAGTCCGTAGTCAGTGATTTTTCCTATGCTGGACATTGAACAAAATCGGCGCGCCAGGAAGTACTCCTCGGGCGAGATCATCCGTCGGATCTTGTGGAGTCTCGCGCAGCCGTTTTTTCGGTTTAGTCCCAGGCCTTGTTTCGGTTGGAGGCGATTTTTGCTCCGCTGTTTCGGGGCGAAAATCGGTCGCAGTGTTCATGTGTATCCTTCGGCAACGATTTATTTTCCATGGAACCTCGAGGCTGGAGATGAAAGCGCCATCGGGGAGCATGCGTTTATTTACAACTTGGGTCGCGTCACAGTCGGAGCGCGCGCAACAATCTCACACCGGGCTCATGTTTGCGCAGGAACACACGATCACAGGAAGCCGGATTTTCCGTTGCTGCGTCCACCAATTACCATCGGCCCCGAAGCGTGGGTTTGTGCGGACGCGTTCGTGGGGCCGGGCGTTACTATCGGTGAAGGGGCGATTGTTGGCGCGAGAGCGGTGGCGATGAAGGACATAAGGCCCTGGAGCATTGTCATCGGCAACCCAGCACGCGAAACCAGACGACGCGAGATTACTCAATGAGCGAGCAGTCCGGCACGCGGGTGCCGTTGTCGGTCCTTGTCCCTGTTAAGAACGAAGCCGCGAACCTGCGCGATTGTCTTGCCAGCATTTCGTTCGCGCAGGAGATCGTGGTAGTCGATTCGGTGAGCACAGATGGCACGCAAGCAATTGCCGAGGCGGCTGGCGCGCAGATCGTGCAATTCATTTGGAATCGCAAATTCCCGCGCAAAAAAAACTGGGCTTTGGAAAATATTCACTGGCAACATGAATGGGTGCTAATCGTCGATGCCGACGAACGCATTACGCCTGAGCTACAACGCGAAATCTGCGAGGCGATTCGTCGCCCCGACGTCGATGGATTTTATGTGAACCGCCGATTCTGGTTTCTGGACGGGTGGATAAATCATTGCGGTTACTTTCCAAGTTGGAACTTGCGTCTGTTTCGGCATCGGCTCGGCCGATATGAACAGATCGAAATCGGCGACACTGTCCTTTCCGGAGATAACGAGGTGCATGAGCATGTATTGCTCAATGGCCGTGCCGGATATCTAGCCGCGCCGATGGAGCATTACGCTTTTCCAGACATAGCGACTTTCGTTGAGAAACATAATCGCTATTCCACCTGGGAAGCGGCCTCCGAGGAATTCCATCAGCCCGCTGGCGCAAGGACGTTGCGAGCCACACCTTTTGGAACAGCAATAGAGCGCAAGCGTTGGCTAAGGAAGCTCACGATGCGGGCTCCGTTCCGCCCGAGCTTGCGCTTCCTTTACCATTACTTCTGGAAACAGGGTTTTCGTGACGGGTACCGCGGATTTGTGCTCTGTCGCCTGCTCGCCTCGTACGAACGAATGATCGTGGTGAAGGAACGCGAGTTCAGAAAAACACGGAACGGTGGTTGTCTCACCCTCAATCAGTGAAATAGATGAGCATGTGACCTTTCACTTTTATCACACATATGCGAGCTAAAACTGAAATGCAGTGGCCCAATATCCAGAGGCGCTAATCCATCGAGTCTGTCTTCGAGCGGGGCTACTGCGAACGCGTTCGAGAGCCCGGCAGACCCGCGAATCCTTCAACGAGAATCATGTTTGTCCGTGCCGTACGGTGCCGCATCTTGCGCGGTTCGCGGTATTCTTCGCAGTTCAGCCACTCTTTAGCGCGCTGCGCTGATTCGAATTCAAGCACAACGATGCGCTTCGGCTTCCAATCGCCTTCGAGCACTTCGGTCTTGCCACCGCGCACGATGTATTTCCCGCCGTACTTCGCTACAGTCGCGCCTGCGAGGTTCTTGTATCCTTCGTAGCCGACCGGATCAACAATGTCGATTTCAACGATGATGTAAGCGGGCATTGTGATAAGTCAGAACACAGAAGCTTGGAAGTCAGAAAGTTGCTACAGGCCGTTGTGATCGCGGTCTTTTGCGGCGAGTTCTGGGATTTTTTTTCGGCGTCGTAGTCGCAACCAATTATTCCAAGTCTTCCGGAGACTATCGCGCGGCGTTTGATATTTTTGAGTCAGTTCATTGCTCTTTACGATCTGCGCGAGAATTCCCTTCACCGAAAAATCGTCGGTGTTGACGATTGTGTAAGCTGTCCCGACGGCGGCGGCATGATGCGCGTCGCTGGCGGCAGTCATGGGCAAACCTCGAATCTGCGCATACTTGAAGGCATAACGATTGTAGCGGCGCAGCGTAGTCGCGGCGTTGAAAACCTCGATCGCATCCACCGGCAGCGTTTCCAGAATGGAAAAACGGATTCCGGCCCGGAACAAATCGTAAGGATGTGGCGGAATGGCGAGACCGCCGCGCTCATGAATGATATTGCAGACTTCCCGCGCCGGTTTTCCCTTCAGATACGGCAGCTCCGCACCGATGCAGAGAAGATGACCATCGGCGGTGGTCACTTCCACTCCGGGCAGAACGAGGAAATCATCGACGGGCAAACCATCCAGCCGCATCAAACCTTTCTGAAGCAAGTAATTGACCGCGTCGCAGGTGTTGTGATCGGTGATGGCAATACCGTTCAAACCCTTAACGCGGGCGGCCGCGATCAGGTCTTCCGGGCTCGAAACGCCATCTCCGGAAAAGAGCGAATGCGTATGCAGATCAATATTAAACGGCATGGCTGCGCCGATGTTAAATCGTTAAAAGAGTTACAAGGTTACAAGGTTAAAAAGGGAGAGGGGACTTGCACGTTGTAACGTTGTAACTCTTTTAACTTTTTTTAACCGGGTTTCACACAAGCTCTTCAACAAGAAAACCTGCTTTGGCTGCGCTTTCCTCCGGAATGCGATTGAATTGGTGATCGTATAGGCGCCGGTAGTAGCCAGATTTTTCGAGCAGTTGCGCGTGCGTCCCGATCTCCTTGATGTGGCCGGAATCCATCACAATGATTTGGTCGGCTGCCAGAATAGTGGAGAGCCGGTGAGCAATGGCGATCACCGTGCGTCCGGTCGCCAGTTTGGCCAGGGCTCTTTGAATTTGCTTTTCCGATTCGGAATCGAGCGATGAGGTGGCTTCATCGAGCAACAGAATCGGCGCGTTTTTCAGAATGGCGCGCGCAATGGCCAGGCGTTGTTGTTGTCCACCGGAGAGAAGGCATCCTTTGTCGCCAATTACAGTTTCGTAGCCCTTTGGCTGCGCCATGATAAAGTCGTGGGCGTAAGCAGCTTTGGCTGCTTCGTAAATTTCCTCAGGCGTGGCGTGCAGCCGGCCGAACACGATATTGTTGAAGATAGTATCGTGAAACAGAAATGTCTCCTGCGTCACGAGCCCGATCTGTTCGCGCAACGATTTTTGTGTAATCGAGCGCAGATCGTGGCCGTCGATGTTCACAGCGCCGGACGTTGGGTCGTACAAGCGCAGAATTAGCGAGAGGATGGTACTCTTGCCCGCGCCGCTGGCACCAACCAGCGCGTAGGTTTTTCCCGCTTCAATGCGCAGGTTTAGATTGCTGACCGCGTCGGTGACGGTATTGACATATCGGAATGTTAGATTTTGAAAATCGATGCGACCTGTTGCGGACGTCAGCTCGATGGCATCTAGCGCGTCCCGCACACTCGGTTCAGAATCAAGGACCGCGAAAATCGCGGTTGTCGCTGCGATTGAATTCTGCATCACAATTTGAATTTTACTCAGGGTCTTGATCGGATCGTAAAGAATGAAAATTCCTGTGATCAGTCCAAAAAATCGTCCCGCGCTCAGGTTCGCAGCGTAAACATAAAGCAAGGCCAGGCCTACCCCGATGGCAGCGATAATTTCGACCAGCGGTCCGGTGGCCTCCATCGACCTGATGATGCGCATTATCTGAGAGAACTGCAGTTGATTGCTGCGCTTGAATGCCTTTTCCTGATGCGCTTCCCGCGCGAAGGACTTGATCACTCGAATACCAGCGAACGTTTCCTGCATCGTTACTACCATTTCGCCCATGCCTTCAAATTGACCTCGCATGGCCTTTCGGGCGCGACGCCCATAATAGCGTAGCGGCAGCAAACAGGTCGGGAAAAGAATCAGCGTCACCACAGTGAATTTCCAATCCATCAGGAGCAGAACAGCGATCGCGCCCACAATCGTGACTGGTTGCTTGAAAATATCGCTGCTGACCGCCGTCAGAGCCATTTGCACTACGCGGGTCTCGTTGGTAATGCGCGAGATCAATAAGCCGGAGCGCATCCTGTTAAAGAAGTCCATCGAAAGGCGCACCATTTTGTTGAATAGCTGCGCTCGAAGGTCGGTCACGACCTTGTTGCTCACCCACTGCATGCAATAGGTGTTCCCATAAGAACACAAGCTGCGCAGAGCCATGATCGCAGGAATGGCCAGGCAGATAAGAACAATCGAGTTGACTTTCGGCCCTGTATCCAAAACTCCAAGATTGGAGCGCAAGGCCATTGGATTAGGAGCAGCCCCTTGGAAGATGGTGCTCGTTACCCGGGCGGTGGCCAACGGCAAAAGCGAATTGACTCCGCCGTACGCGAAACCCAACAGCAGACCAAGGATAAAGCGAACCTTATATGGCCTAACGTAGCTGTAGAGGCGCCGATACGGGCCGGACGCTGCCTTAAGCGTCTCCCAGAATGAGAGTCTCTTCTTTATAGTTTTTCCCCGACTCATGAAGGTTCCGTTGCCAAATGAGTGGCCAGCAGCGAATCCATAGCACCGATGACCGCTTCCGTCGAGATTTGACTCATTGGGACGCGCGGCTGGACCGGTGAAAACTCCGTCACTGGCGTGGCTGATTTTCCCTGTAAAATGACAGCTTGGCTTTCCCTCGGTCGCCAATGGAATGGGTTGGTTGGCCCGAACAAGATCACTTGCGGTGTACATGTCGCAGCAGCGAGATGCACCGGTGCGGAATCGACTGTCACAAGAAGTCGCGCCCTGCTAATCAACGCTGCGAGCGTAAGAAGATCTGTTTTTCCAGAGAGATCGGTGATGCTTTGTTGCGCCTTGTTCTTAATTGCCGCGATATGCGTTTGCTCGTCACGGGATGGCCCACTGGTCAGAACAAAGTCAAAGCCATTGTTTTGGTCAAAGTAGTCAATCACGTCTGCCCATCGCCCTGGCTCCCAAAGTTTCTCCTGACGCGCCGAGCCGGGATGCAAAATTATGTACGGCCTCATGACCTTCCAACTGTGGCGAAGCGCGTCGGCTTTTTCATATGCGATCTGCGGCAGATCCAGATGCGGCGCGGTTGGAGCATGGCTTGCGCCGAGCGGCTCCAGTAAAGCCAGGTTGTAGTCGATCGTGTGCATGTCCCGCATACGAACGCCCACAAAGTCTGTGTAAGCGTGGCTCCGCGTCTTCGACTGTTCGCGCACGCGATAGGAGACTACGCGTCTGCGTGCGCGAGACAACAGCGCCAGAGAAGCAGAGCGATCATTCCGTGTGAAGTCGATGCAATAATCAAATCTCCTCGTTGCGACGGAAGAAAAAAGCGCAAGGTCGCGCAGATTGCGTCGGGCGATCAGAATGCGCTCGACGTTGGATATCGCCGGCAGCAAGTCGGCAGATTCCTGCGAAACAACAAGCGTGAGTTGGGCTTGTGGAAAACTTTGACGTAAAGCTGCGATGGCAGGTGTAGTCAAAATCAGATCACCAATTCGCTTGAGTTGCAGGAGGAGAATTTTCACGGGCTCGTAAAGGCTGACGCTTTCCAGCCGCCACAGGGCGACCTGAAGATCGCCGGTCGTTGGACAATCATTGCGCCATTCGGATCGCTGTTTCGTACGCGTCGAGCAATCGTGTTCGAAAATGGTTCCAGGTAAAATTCTCGACTACGCGACGTCTCGCCAAAGCGCCCATTTCCTGAACGATTTCAGGATGTTGGTACAAATGCTCGAGCGCTGCTGCGATGGCGCTGATATCTGCCGGCTTCACGATGATGCCTTCGATGCCATCGCGCACAACATCGCCCGCTTCGCGCGTGGTGATTTGAGGCAACGCGCAGGCCGCCGCTTCGTATGTGACTTTGGCGCTGCCCTCCCATTGCGAGGGAAAAACATGCACTGTGCCCTGGCTGAGATAATTCTCCGGGTCCGGCACAAATCCTACGACGCGAATGTTATCACGCCAGAATTGCTTCAGATACGGTTTAGCCTCCTCATGCACGAAGCCAACTAACCACAGCTCGGCATCCCGCAGATTGAGGCGATGCCATGCTTCGAGCAGATGTTGAATACCCTTTCGCTTGATCAAAGCGCCGGCGAAAACAGCGCGAAATTTGTCTGGCCGTTTTCCGGGTTTGAACCTTTCGATATCCACACCTCGAGGCAGGTAAAAGAGTTTTTCGCCCGGAAAACCGCGTACTCGGAAAGTTTTGGCCGCCTTCTCCGATAATACGAGCAGGAGATCAGCGAGTTCGTACTCTTTTATGAAACGCTTTCGGTGGAGCAACAACCTCGCCTTCCACTTCGGAAAAGCGGCAGTCTCGCCTGGCGACGCGCCGACTCTTGACTGCACAATTTTTTCTTTGCCGCCGTCGCGATGCCACGTCGGGATCTCCAAGACGGAAGGGATATGGTTTCGTCTTGCTACTTGTAGGGTGCGTAAACAATCACCAGACCAACTATGAAACAAATCGTAGCGGCCCGTCGCCAAATGCCGGGATGTTATCCAGTCGAGATATTTTTTTTTCGCTCCGTAGTAATAGGGCCGATCCAAAAACGAGATAAGACGCACCGGATGCCATCGCAGGGAATGGATCAGTGAAGCGGGAATTTCCTTTTGCCGGTTGTCGTAGGCGATGGCTTTTCCGAGGAATCCTCCGTGATACGACGCGCGCAAGGTTTCAAATGCGTCGGTGTCCAAGCCGGAGCCGCCGATGCGGGCAAAAATCGAGTAAAGCAGGCTCCTAGGCAAATTACGCGTCATGGGCGCGACAGGACGCACCGGTGCAGGAGCGTTTAAGGTTTCACCCGGCATCGGGTTACAAGTATTCTGGCGAACGTGCAGCAAGTAAAGGGGCGTCTTGTTTCGCGGCGAGCCACTGGAGGTAACTCTCACTTTTCACGAACAGAAGCGTTAGCCAATAACGAAGCAAGAATGACGAATGCCGAATGAATGACGAAGCACGAATCACGAAAGCCGCGCCACGGCATCAACGCTGTTTGGGACTTTGTCATTCGGGTTTCTTTCGTCCTTCGTCATTGGTCCTTCGTCATTTGGAGTCGGAGTTGCGATTTACTCAGCTCGAAGTGACAAGGTGGGTTTAAGAAGCATGGCGAAAAATCTCAGCATCGCTTTTGTTCGGCGCGGCTACTCTCCGACTGGCGGTGCCGAAGCGTACTTGAAGCGACTCACGCATGGAGTGACGGCCGCAGGGCACGATGCCCAACTGATCGCCACGGATGATTGGCCAGACCATGAATGGCCTTTTGGATCGATCACGCGCATGCGCGCAGGCTCGGTCATTGGATTTGCGAATGAGCTGAAGCAAATCCGGGCGCAGCTCTCCTGCGATGTTTTATTCAGCCTTGAGCGTGTTTGGAGCTGCGATGTGTATCGTGCCGGTGACGGTGTCCATCGCGCCTGGTTGTTGCGCAGGCGAAAGTTTGAACTCCCGCTGAAGCAATTTGTCCGGGCTATCAATCGCAAGCATCGCGATCTGTTGCAACTGGAGGAATCGCTGTTAGCCAGTCACAAAGCCGCACGAGTGATCGTTGGTTCACAAATGGTCAAGGACGAGATAGGCGATCTTTATCGATATCCCGCAGAGAAGATCGACGTCGTTCGCAACGGCCTTCCGCTCGATAAATTTCGATTTGAGCCCGAACGGCGCAAACAAGCACGCGAGGATTTGAATTTGAAGGCGGATCAAATTGCGCTGCTGTTTGCGGGCTCTGGCTGGGAGCGCAAAGGCTTAATTTTCGCAATCCAAGCGATGGCACTGTGCAAAAATCGAAAACTGCGTCTACTGGTTGCCGGTCGCGGAAATGAAAAACTCTACAAGACGAGAGGTCTGCGATTTTGGCGTGAGGAACCGGCCCGGTTTCTCGGCGAAGTCACGGATCTTGCCCGCGTCTACGCGGCTGCGGACATCTTCATTCTGCCAACGATTTACGATCCATTTTCCAATGCCTGCCTCGAAGCGCTCGCTTGCGGATTACCTATAATCACGACGCGTTCCAACGGATTCAGTGAAATTATCGAGGACGGCGTCCACGGATCAATTATCGACCATGCCGGCAATCTGGTTGGTTTGCGCGACGCGATTCGGTTCTGGTCTGACACGTCGCGGCGCATTGCAGCGCGCGCGGCGAACGTCGAACACGCGTCGCATTTCGACATTTCGAAGAATGTCGAGCAAACGCTCGATATCTTAACGCGCTTTGCGCTGTAGTATCCGACTTGTTCGCCGTAGCCTTGGCGAAGGAGGATGTCCTCAGCAGAATCTGCATCGAATCACTCCTTCAGCGCGGCATCCGCGTCTGGAAAGATTTGAAACACCTGATCGAGCCGCGAGATTTCGAAAATCGAGCGCACGGTTTCCTGCAATCCAGCCAGGAGAAATTTTCCGCCGTACGCTTCGACCTTTTGCATTGCTTGAATTAACGCCGCCAAACCAGCGCTATCGATGTAAGTCACGCTGGAAAGATCAACCACCAGACGTTTCGGCTTTTTGTCGATTATCTCATTGAGCGACGCCGTGACAGACGGTGAGACGTGGAGATCGATTTCGCCCTTGAGCGGCAACACATTCGAGCGGTCTTGAACCGGCTTTGCACTAGACCGGGAAGGTTCTTTCTTCATTCAACCGTTCATTCGTCAATGGCTCACCATCCGAGCGTATCAATAATGGTTTTCACATCTGAGAGATCATCAATCAGAAAATCGGGCTGATGTTTCGCAAGCTCATCACGGCTCCATCTACCTGTGGCCACCGCAATTGTGCGCGCACCGAGCGCCCTGCCGCAAGCAATATCGCGCGGCGTATCGCCAATGACGTCGATCTCGGATGCGGCAAACTCGCGGCCGTGCTTCTCTTTTGCGCGGGCACGAGCGAATCGCCCAAGCTGGTTGCGGTCCCGATCATCGTCGGCAAACGCGCCAAATTCAAAAAAGTGCCAGACGCCGTAATGCTCAAGCTTTAAACGCGCTCCGCGCGAGACGTTCCCAGTCAAAAGCGCGAGCACCAGATGCGGCCGCGACTTCAGTTTTTCGAGCAACTGGAGCGCGCCGGGGAGCAGTTTGCCTTTCCGCCGCGGCAGCTCCAGCGCGAGAAAATGCACATAGCTGTCCAGGAACGCGCCTACGTTTTCGTGAGTTGGGGGTATCTTGTGCTTGTTTAGAATGCTCACGACGATGCCGGAATCGGTCATACCGGCGATTTCGATGTCGCTAAGATCATCGTCGATGCCGAAACGCTCTTTGAACGCACGTATGAGTGCTTGCACACCCGCGCCTCCGGAATGAATCAAAGTGCCATCAATATCGAAAAGAAGAAGACGCTTTTGTGTCTTTGTCATATCGAAGCAATGACGAAATCCGAATGACGAATGACGAAAGAATGACAAACGTCAAATGACCAAAATTTTCGTTACAAATGCACACCATTTCGGGTTTCGTCATTCGGGTTTGTTTCGGCATTCGACATTCGTGCTTCGTCATTAGTCTTTGAGATCTCTCTACTCCGCTACCTTCCGCGCAACAGCTCAAAGGCTTGGCGCACGCATCATGAGCACCGCGATCATGCTTATGAGAAAGACGAGCAGCACAATTGCCAGACCAATAAAAATTCCATTACGAACAGGGTCAACCCTCTCTGCTTGACGCCGGAATGGCGACGTATGGCTAAAATCGCCGGACGCCGGTTTGGCTACATCCGCCGACTGCGGCTTGCTGAAGACAAACTTTCGCATGCCAGGTTAAATTCTAGCCCGAAAACTTCCACAATGTCGAATGCCCTTCGACACTAGTGCCCATTGCGGTTCGGTCTCGACACAAATGCGTGTGGACCGAATGACAGTAAGGAGGATGAACTTGCCGATTCTCTCGCTGAGCCAGTTCCATTGCAGGGCGCCTGTGTCAGCCACGAAAGTATTCGGGGTTCACAGAACCCCCTACAATCCCATCAGCTCGCGCACGTATTTTACTGCTGGGCTGCCGTAGGAAATCACCCGGTCGTTGTATTTCTTTAGATCGAAATCCTTGCCTAGCTTGTTCTGGTCGGCGGCGCGAAGATCGAGATGCTCGGTCGCACCAACGAAATAAGTGGAAAGCTGCGCCGAGGTAAGCCGAGCGCGTTTCCACTTTGCGACCGCTTCACCTTCCTGTTGGAAAGCTTCTTTCGTCATCAAATCCATTGCCTGCTGCTCGGTCATGTTTCCGGCGTGAATGCTTTGATCAAGAATCGCGTTAGCGATGGCGCGCAATCGCATTTTCAACTGCTGCATTTTGACTTCCGGTCCGCCGTAGGCCTGCTCCGCCATCATTTGCTCGCAATAAACCGCCCAGCCCTCGATGAATGTGCCGCTTCGAAAGATCGCGCGGACCAACGTCGGCGCATGGAATTCGTTAGCGTGCGCGAGCTGCAGGTAATGGCCCGGCATCGCTTCGTGCACGGTCAAATCGCGAATCATGTAATTGTTATATTCGCGGAAGAACGATTCCTTTCGCTCTTTTGACCAGTCCTTCGGTGTCGGCGCGACGGCGAAAAATGTTTTGCCGTTTTTGTCGAGCGGGCCGGGCGAATCACAATACGCGATAGCGACGCCGCGCTTGAATTCGGGCATCGCAATCACGTCGAGCGGAACCGTTGGCACGGTGACTAAATTGTGCTGTTTTACGAAAGCAGTGGCTTCCGCGAGAACTTTTTGGGCGTAACCCACCACGGTGGCGTCGTCGGGATGTTGCTCCGCGAGTTTGTCGAGTACTGCCGCCGTGACCTTATGTTTATCTGCAAGCGTTGCTGCGTCTGCGTTCGCGAAATATTTTTTGTAAAGCGGCAACGCCGTTTCGTAGATCGCAGTTTGCGTTTGTTGCAAATCCGTTTGAGCGCGCTTCATGATTTCTTCCATCGGCATGTCCGACGCGAGCGCGAAGTGCAGTTTCTTGCGAAACTTCTCTCCGCCGAGGCGAAAATTGCCGTCAGAGCGCGGCAGCAGATCGTTCTGAAGCCATTTTTTGTAATCGGCTAGCGCAGCTGCAGTTTTTTCCTGCAACGGCGCCAATTCGTTTTTCATCTGCGGCGCCTGATCGAGCAGCGGCGCCAGTCCTTCGCGCACCAAACTCATTGCGCCCTGCGTTTGGTCGATCGCTGTTTCGGTGTGCACGCGCGGCGGATGCTTCAAATTGACTTTTGCCTGGGCGATCACGCCCGGAATTTTCTCCATGCGCTGCTGCAAGTTTTGAATGCGTTTTTCAGCCGGTGCGAAATCACGCGCGGCGAGGAGGTAAAGGCTGTTTGCCAGGCTCTGCATGTAGACCAGCGGATTCCACTCGTACTCTTTCAACTCTTCCGCCCGGAAGATTTCGTAATCGATGTTCTCCTTTAGAATTCGAAAATCGATGTTGTTCGCGCCAGCGAGCTGCGACCCGTCAATAGCGTTCAGCTTGTCGCGGAATTCCTTTTGGGTTGAGAGATCTTTTGCCCGCGCTTCAGGCGAGTAATCGGTCAACTGGCCATCAAACCGATGATCACCGAGCTCGGTCGCGTCCTCAGGATTGGCCTGTAAATATTGCTCGATGTAATCCCCGGCAATTTTTTGAAACGCGTCGTCCTGCGAAGTGGCCGCCGCGTTCAAAATCGACAATGATAATAAGACGCCAGTTGTGATGATGACTTTCATCCGATCTCAGCTCGGCGTGCCGCCGTGAAGAATCGGCTCTGTGGCGATTTCATCCGGGGTAAGCTGCGATTGCAGATAAGTGCGCCCCTTGTAAAAGGAGGCCACGATTACGAAGACGACCGCAGCCCCAAACATTAACCAGGTGAAAAAGGTAAAGTACTGATAGGCGCTGACTTTGTGAGCGCCGCCTGCGCCTAAGATCCATTTATTGACGAGGCCGACGAAGCCTTCGCCCGAGGCGACCGTAAGGAGCCACAGAGCCATGACTGAGCTCTTCATCGAATTTGGCGACTGCGTGTAAGAAAATTCCAGACCTGTGATCGA
>WNGL01017631.1_pt1 | contig 24256 bp, 22 predicted proteins | sample 5400591 | NCBI WGS metagenome assembly WNGL01 (sample SAMN13153377, study PRJNA577476) | soil metagenome | isolation source: 80 cm soil or saprolite under Garry oak tree replicate 1 | place: USA:California | collected 2016-06-15 | reverse complement strand
AGGGCACTCGCGGTGTTTCCGGATGGACGCCCTCGCGCGCCAGTACGTCAGGCAAGCTCACGCCCGCGGCCAGCACCTTCACCCGGACCTCGCCAGGCATTGGCGCAGGGCATTCTTGTTCGGCGACAGAGATAACCTCCGGTCCGCCATAGCGTGTGACGATGATTCGCGTGTACTTCACGAACTTCTGGCTCCCTTGCGGTTAGTTTCCGAACAGTCAGCAACCCGGGAATTTAACCTAGCTACGCAATCTGCAATCTCCAGTCGAAGGACTGTCAATTTCTTGCTCTTACTCTGCCCACGCACCTTTGTCAGTGACGCAGGAACACTTCGTTGTGACCGCCAGCACACAAAATGGACCACGCCACCAGGTTTGCGGGTCCTCCGGTTAGGGCCTCGCGCAAAGTCGCGCGGCGTACGAGAGTAAGCATGCTATGGTCTCGTCCACGCGTTCGGGGCTGAAATCAAGCCGGGATCCCTCGCCCGGTTCGCGGGCTCGGGATGACACGGGGTAAGCAGGGTGACGGCCAGGGAAGGCGAGCGAATTCCAGGCGTATACTCCGGCGTGCGGGAGGTGGAAGCGATGGGGAGCACGGCGAGCAAATCGTTTTCCGCGAAATTGCAGAAGAGCCACAAAGGCGGATGGACGTATGTGGTGTGGCCGAGTTCGGTGAAGTTTTTTGGCACGCGCGGGCTGGTTAAGGTCCGGGGCGCGATTGATGGTCATCCGTTCAAGAGCTCGTTCATGGCCATGGGCGACGGGAGGCATATGCTACCGGTCAAGACGGAGATTCGGCGAGTGATCGGGAAGGAAGCAGGCAAGACGGTGAAGGTGGTGCTGAAAAGCTGGAGGCGGAGATAAGCGATCCCCAGCGCTCGCGCACGCGGCTAACATTGTGGCGCTCGTGCGGAGCTGAAAGGCAAGAGAAGCGGGATGATGTTTACGAAGAGGCTGCGCGAGGGAGTGCGACGGGGAGAAATTACGTGCAGCGTGCGGTTCTGGCTGCGCCCGCACGTGCGAGTGGGCGGGCGGTACGTTATGGAAGAAGGCGCGATTGAGGTGGATGCGATTGAGATGATTGGGTTTCCGGACATTACTCCGGAACTGGCGCGTGAGTCGGGATTTTTGGGCGTCCTGGACTTGCTCAAGGTGGCAAAGCACGGCCGGGGCGAAGAGATTTACCTAGTGAAGTTTCATTACGTGCGGCCCCGAGCAAGGCAAAAGGATAAGCGCAAAGCCAGCACTACCAAGGCACGGTCTTCAGGCATGAAAGCCTGAGCTCCAACATACAAGCAGACTACGACTCTTCGTTGGGTCGTCACTTCAACGGCGACTTGGCGTGGGGGTGGCGAGGCGACCAGTCTTTGGGCGGGAAGGCTACGTGCCAGAAAGTAGGATTGGGGAGCAGGAACTCAACGCCAACTTTGACTTGCTCGTCGGGAAACTTATCAATATGGGCCACCACGCATTCGAGCGAGTCTTTGGTCTGCGGATTTAACAGTGTGAGGCGCTGGCCGCGGTAGAGCGGCGCGGAAACGGCAAGCAGCGCGCCGTGAGCGCTGACCGCCAGCGTGTGAGTCTCTTCCTCGGAGAGTGCCGCATTGCCCGCCTGCAGGGAGACGCGCACGGGAATTTTCATTAATACGCGCTGGCTGCGACGGCGGTTGTTGGCGAGCCAGGATGTTTCGCGGGACTCGTTGATCCACGCATCGAGAGTGCCGCCGTGTTCGGGCTTGACCGCGGTGAACATCAGGCCCATGCCCTTGCCCGGCTGAACGTAGACGACGCGGCCTTGAACTTCGAGCGATTTGGAGCCCTTGGTCATGCGCACGTTGGCGGCGGTTCCCAAGGGGAGCGGAGTCTCGGTATCGAGATAGCAGCCCTGCTGGCTCAGGTCGCGGACGCGCGTTTTGGTTCTTGCGGCGGAGTCGGCCGCGGCGACTTCGGCGGTCGCGTGGAACGCGTAGCGTGGATTCGCGCGACGGTCGGCGGCCGCGGGGAGCGGCGCGGTTGAGGCGGACGCGTCGCGGGGCGGAGGCGGTTCGATACCCGCGGGAGTTTTGACAGTAGCGGGAGGCAAACCGGGGTGCCTTTGCACGTGGAAAGAGTTTGTGAAATTTTCGATTTCCTGCTGAAGCTCGATGGTTACGTCGGAACTCTCGGAAGATTCGACTTCGGGATGAGTTTCAGCAGGGCTGGTAATGACCGGGGATTCCCGGTGAATCGAGACCTCTTTCGCAGCGTTGACCTTGGGTTCAGGGGCGGCTGCTACGGACTCGTTCTTCCTTTTGGGCTTGCGACGCTTCATACGTACCTGATTTTACAGCAAGAGCAGCAGACAGAGGTGTACCACGATAGGCGCATGAAAACTAAAAGGAAACAGCTGCGCAGTGAATCAGGGAGGTTCGGATGCAAATAGTGAGGGTGTGCGTTAGTATGGGCGGCGGGGAAAGAAATTCATGAGTTCGACACTATCGAGGAGCGCACAGGAAACGGCGGCGGATGCGGGATTGGCGAAGGGGCCGTATCGCGCGCCGCGCGGGACGCAGATTTCGTGCAAAGGATGGCAGCAGGAAGCGGCTTTGCGCATGCTGCTCAACAACCTCGATCCGGAAGTGGCGGAGAAGCCGGAAGAGTTAGTGGTTTATGGCGGGACCGGAAAGGCCGCGAGAAATTGGGAATGCTTTCATGCGATCGTGCGTTCGTTGAAGGCGCTGGAAGCGGACGAGACGCTGCTGGTGCAATCGGGAAAGCCGGTGGCGGTTTTCAGGACGCATGAATACGCACCCCGCGTGCTGCTGTGCAACTCGAACCTCGTTGGACATTGGAGCAATTGGGACAAGTTTCATGAACTCGACCGCGCGGGACTGATGATGTACGGACAGATGACCGCGGGAAGCTGGATTTACATTGGGACGCAGGGGATTTTGCAGGGGACGTACGAGACGTTTGCGGCGGCGGGGAAAAAACATTTTGGCGGCGACTTGAAAGGCAAGCTGGTGGTCAGCGGCGGCATGGGCGGCATGGGCGGAGCTCAGCCGTTGGCGGCGACGATGAATGGCGCGGCGTTTCTGGGGATTGACGTTGACCCGGAGCGCATCAAGAAACGGTTGAAGACCGGTTATTGCGACGTGCTGGTGACTTCGCTGGACGAGGCGCTGCGGATTCTGAAAAACGCGGTTCGCAAGGGCGAAGCGACTTCGGTGGGGCTGGCAGGGAATTGCGCGGACTTGATTCCGGAACTGGCGAAGCGTGGCGTGGTGCCGGATTTGCTGACGGACCAGACGAGCGCGCACGACCCGCTCGGCGGTTATGTGCCGAACGGGATGACGTTAGAGGCGGCACTGGAGCTGCGAAAGCAATATCCGGAGGAATACCAGAAGCGCGCGCTCGCGGCCATTGCCGCGCACGTGCAGGGCATGCTGGATTTGCAGAAGCTCGGCGCGGTCACGTTCGACTACGGCAACAACATCCGTACGTTCGCGTTTCAGCAAGGCGTGAAGAACGCGTACGACTTTCCGGGATTTGTGCCGGCCTACATCCGGCCGCTGTTTTGCGAGGGGAAAGGGCCGTTCCGGTGGGTGGCGCTTTCGGGAGAGCCTTCGGACATTGCGCGGACGGATCAGTTGGTGCTGGAAATGTTTCCACACAACGAGCATTTGAGGCGGTGGATCAAGCTGGCGCAGAAGCGCGTGAAGTTTCAGGGGCTGCCGTCGCGGATTTGCTGGCTGGGCTATGGCGAGCGCGACAAGTTTGGGCTGGCGCTGAATGATTTGGTGGCGCGCGGCGAGATCAAGGCGCCGGTAGTGATGGGGCGCGATCATTTGGATTGCGGGTCGGTGGCGTCGCCATACCGCGAGACGGAAGCGATGCGCGATGGTTCGGACGCAGTGGCGGACTGGCCGCTGCTGAATGCGCTGATTAATACGGCGAGCGGCGCGTCTTGGGTGTCAATTCACAATGGCGGCGGCGTGGGGATTGGGTATTCGCAGCATGCGGGCCAAGTGACCGTGGCGGACGGAACTAAAGAGATGGCGAAGCGCATCGAACGCGTGCTGACGAATGACCCCGGGATGGGCGTGGCGCGACATGTGGATGCGGGGTATCCCGAAGCCATTACGTTCGCGAAGAAGACCGGTGTGAAGGTGCCGATGAAGTAGATCTGATAAGACATGGGAAAACTACAACAGAAATCTTTGGGGGCGGTCTTAATTCTCTTAATGGGCGGCGCCCGTCACGCGCAAACGATAGAACAAGAGGATAAGTCGCACAAACCAATTCAGCTACCTGGAGCATTTTCTGGTTTTTTGGAAGTCGATGTCCTCAGAAAGATCTTCGATGGCTTTGATCCCACCACGAGCAGGGTTTCGAGTATCCCGAATAACGAGAGCAAACCGACAAAAGTGTCTATCCTCGCGGCTAAGTCCTGGCACGTCGATGGTGATGAGTACCTCGTTGTGCTCAGCCAGTTGGCGGGTAGTTCTGAAGTCCTTTGTGGGAATTGCGCGATGGAAGCACCATTGGCTGTCCTCAAGAAAGATGGGAATGGATTGTCGTTAGTAGCCAGACAAGACTTGCCGCATTCCTATCGCAGCGATGAACCGGTTTCCGAAGTATTTGGGACTCTATCCTACACTGGCCACGAATCCATAGCCCTTGACCTTGCACCTTACAGGCTTACCAATCGCGAAATGTTGATCGGCGTGCGAATCGAGCACATGTGGCTGGCGGCACCATTTTACCAAACGAGACTCTTCCTATTTCGAGTGCAGGGCGGTCGCTTGAGGAAAGTGTGTGAGGAGCCAGTGATCGGTCCACACTTTCGACAATCCGAAGCGGTGGGCAGTTTTATGATTTGATCGTCAAAAAAGCAACGTTCAAATGCATGGAAAATGATGAGGGCGATTGCGACTCCAAAAATGCAGCGGTCAGGCAAGTCAAGGCGCAGGCAGAAGTATGGCGATTTGATGGAGAGAAATTTAACCTGGTGCCGCGTCAAGGCTGAAAGCCTGTGCTACTGAAACTCTTTCCGGCATAATACGAGGGCCTTGGCCGATTCCTTGCTCATTACGGGTGTGTCGCAGTTGCTGACGTTGCGCGGAAGTAGTCCGCGGCGCGGCAGTTCCCTTTCGAACTTGGACCTAATCGAGGATGGCGCGGTGCTGGTGCGCGATGGCGCGATCGCGGCAGTCGGAACGCGCGCGGAAGTCGAGAAGCTCCCCGAGGCGCGGGCGGCAGAAAAGTCGGAATTAGGCGGGCGTGTGGCTTTGCCGGGATTTGTGGATTCGCACACGCACCTGGTTCACGCGGCAAGCCGGGCGGAAGAGTATGAGCTGAAAATTCAGGGCGCGAGTTACGAGGAAATTGCGCGCAAAGGTGGCGGGATTCTCAATTCGGTTAAGAAGCTGCGCGCGGCGACTGCGGAAGAATTGAAAAAGCGTGCGCTGACGGCGCTGCAACAGTTTGCGGCGTACGGAACGACGACGATTGAGGCGAAGAGCGGGTATGGACTGGATGTTGCAAGCGAATTGAAGATTCTGAAGCTGCACAAGGAACTTGCGGCGGTCCAGCCGCTGGAAATCGTCTCGACATTTTTGGGTGCTCACGTGGTGCCGGAGGAGTATCGCAAGAAGGTGGGTGGAGCAAAAAAGTACATTCAGCTTCTGGAGGGAAATCTCTTACCAGAAATTGCGGAGCGCAAGCTGGCCGAGTTTTGCGACGTGTTCTGCGAGCGCGGGGCATTTAGCGTCGTGGAATCCAAACGCGTGCTGCAAGCGGGGCGGCAGTGGGGACTGGCTCCGCGGATGCATGCGGAGCAGCTTTCGCGCAGCGGCGCAACGCGACTGGCGATTCTGTTGCGCGCGGCAAGCTGCGATCATCTCGAATACGTGAGCAAGGGCGACATCCGCGCGCTTGGAAAATCGGAGACCGTGGCGACGCTGCTGCCCGGATGCGACTTTCATCTGGGCTTGAAGAAGTATGCGCCCGCGCGCGAACTGATTGACGCCGGCGCCGTCGTGGCGCTGGCCACGGACTACAATCCGGGGACGAGCCCCACCCTGAGCATGCCGATGATTCTTTCGCTGGCATGCACGCAACTGTGCATGACGCCGGCAGAAGCCATCACGGCTGCAACAATTAACGCCGCGTACGCGTTGCGGCGCGAGAAGCAGATTGGTTCGCTGGAGGTTGGCAAACAAGCGGACATCGCCGTATTCGATGTGGCCGACTACCGCGAAATTCCTTATTATTTTGGAGTGAACCACTGCTGGATGACGATCAAACGCGGTCGCGTGATCCATGCCCCCAAAGAACCCAGGAACTAGCTATACCGGCAAGCCCGTCCGGCGACTGAAACTTCCGAAAATCGGGCCAACGAAGACGCAAAACTTCTTCGAAGAGTATTTGTATGCGCTGTTGGCGGTCGTTTTTTTTGCGGTGACCATTCTGGGGAAAGCGGGGGGCTTCAGCACTTACAATGCGGTGGTTATCGGCGCCTGGGTGACCGCCATTCTTTGGTGCGGGCATCAATTGAAGGATTATTTTGTGGAAAAATCTAAAGCGGGGAATGGGAAAACTCCCGCGCCCCAGCCCCAGGCGCGAACTGAAGCGCCGAAAGGACCTTTGCCGCTTGCACCCGGCATGAAGCCCATGATCGGGCTGCAATGGCCGGTGAAGCCGGGGGGTCGGCCTTCGTGGCCCAAATTGCCAAAGCAAAGGCAAGTGGCGACAGCTCAGGCTGCAACTTCGCAGACACCTGCCGATCAGACGTCAACCGTTCAAACCCCTGGCCAAATGCCGGAAACAGGCTCCGGCGAGAAAAAACGCGCTTTCGTTTACGAGCGGCCAACTTTGCCGGACCGCAAGCCGAAACTGCCGCCTGATTGAGTGCGTGCCGAATTTTTCCGAAGGGCGTGATCCGGCGAGAGTGGATGCCATCGTCGCGGCCATGAGCAACGTAGCGGGCGTGTATGTATTGGACCGCGAAATGGACGGGGACCACAACCGGTCGGTGGTTACGCTGGCGGGCGAGCCGGATGCCGTGGCCGAGGCGGCTCTGCTCGGCGTTGGCAGGGCAATGGAACTGATCGACCTGACGAAGCACACGGGCGCGCATCCGCGCGTGGGAGCGGCGGACGTGGTGCCGTTCATTCCCATTGATGGCGTGACGATTGAAGATTGCGTGGCGTTGGCACGGCGCGTCGGCAATGAAATCTGGAACCGCTACCGCATCCCGGTTTTCTTTTACGAAGCGGCGGCGACGCGGCCGGATCGCGTGAACCTGGAAAACGTGCGGCAAGGACAATTCGAAGGGCTGCGCGAGGAGATGAAAAAGAATCTCGACCGACAGCCGGATGTAGGAGAACCGAAGGTTCACCCTACTGCCGGCGTGACCGTCGTGGGCGCGCGGAAGTTTTTGATCGCCTACAACGTGAATTTGAACACATCGGACGTGGGGATCGCCAACAAGATTGCCAAGGCGATTCGGTTTTCTTCGGGCGGATTGCGTTACGTAAAGTCCATGGGCGTGGAGCTGAAGGCGCGCAACCTGGCGCAGGTCTCCATCAACCTGACGGACTTTGAGCAGACGCCGATGCATCGCGTGTATGAAATGGTGAAGCGCGAAGCGGAACGGTACGGCGCGATGCCGGTGGGGAGCGAAATTGTCGGACTAGTGCCCAAGAAAGCGCTGGAAATGGCGGCGGACTTTTTCCTGCAACTGGAGAATTTCTCTCCCGCGCAGGTACTCGAAAACAGGCTCGCCGATGCGCTGAGCGGCGCGCCTCTGACGACGGCAAAAGACGGAAAGCTGGCGGGACTGGCGCGGCCGTTTTTGGATGCGGTGGCGGCGCCGAGTGCGACACCCGGGGGCGGAAGCGCTTCGGCATTTGCAGCAGCATTGGCGGCTTCGCTTGGACAGATGGTTGCTGGACTTTCGCGGAAAAGGAAATCGCAGGCGGCCTATGTCGAGCAGCTCTCTGCGGCGCTGGATGAAATGCGGAAATCCGCAGACGAGCTTGCCGAGGCGATTGACCGGGATGCGGAGTCGTATGACGCAGTAATGGCGGCGTTCAAATTGCCGCAAGGAAACGCGGAAGAAACCGCGCAGCGTGAGGACGCCATTCAAAAAGCAACCAAGGGCGCCGCGGAAGTTCCACTACAAGTGGCCGAGCGGACGGTTGCGCTTTACGAACGACTGGGACAACTGGAAGGTATCGTCGCCGCATCCATGCGTTCAGACTTGCATGTAGCACGACTGATGGCCGATGCAGGAGCCCGCGGAGCATTGGCCAACGTCGAGATCAACCTCGATGGATTGAAGGATGCAACTTACGTGGCATCCCTGCGGGCGAAGGCCGCGGCGCTGCGCAAGCGATTGAGCGATGCGCCCCGCGCGACAAGCGCCTAGAATAGAAGGGCGCCTAGAATGGAGAGCGCGTAAAATAAAGATTCCCTCGGCCCTTCCCGAAAGGAGCATTTCATGAAAGTTATCACGGCGATCGGCAAAGCCGGAGCCGCAGCCATTGTGACAGCGATTCTGCTTGCGGCGCCGAAACCCGCACGGGCGGGCCGCCTGGGCACGGACGTGATCGCGCTGTTCCCGAAAAACATCGGCGAATTTGCCTATGCGGACCTGAAGAAAGCGCGGTCACAGAAATGGTTTCCGCAGCTGCAAGAGCAGATGATTCCGGAGAAGTTCAAGCAATTCGAGAAATTCCTTGCGTCTGCGGGCGTGGATCCAAATTCGCAGGTGGATGAACTGGCTTGGGGACTCGTCGCGGAAGGGTTGAGTTCGAAGACGGAAGGCACGGGCTCGTCGGCGGTTCCCACGGGCGAAGAGGTCGTAGGAGTCGCGTTGGGCACCTACAACCCCAGCTCAACCGAAGCGTATTTCAAGCAGCAGAAGCTGCCAACCTTCAAGGCGCGGAGTTACACGCTCTACTCCTTTGGCAGCGGTACGGGCGCGAACGACCTGTTTTTTCTGTTTATTGATTCGAATACCGCGGCGTTTGGACACCGTGAGGTGCTCGAGAAAATGGTGGAAGTGCGCTTTGGAGCAGAGGAAGGCCTGCTGACGAACGACAAACTTTTCCCACTGATCAATGAAGCGAACGGCAGCGGCGTGGTGTGGGCGGTGCTGAACCCCGCGTATACGCGGCTGGCCATGCAGCAGCTTGCGCCGGAAGTCGAGCAGTTTCCCGAGGCGGCGAAGCTGGTTTCGCGCATGCAGAACCTGATTATCAACGTGGACGCGAGCAGCGGGATTGACGGAAAGTTTCAGGCCGTTTGCGGGTCCACCGAAGACGCAAACACGCTGGGCCAACTGCTTCAGGCAGGGTTCCTTTACAAACGCTACCAGGCGCAAAAAGAAAATCCGGAGCTGGCGGACCTGCTCGACCAGGCGAAGATTGTACCTGCAGGCGACCGCGTGACTCTGCGCATGTCCCTGAGCGACGACCAAATGACCACGATGATCCGGAAGAACACGTTTGCGCTGAAAATGTAGAAGCCGAGATTCGTTGACAAAAAATGGGCCGGACAAAGCTTCTGTCCGGCCCGTTACGTTTCTAAGGCCGTCTACAGACTGGGAGCTACCTGGCCGAGGTACTTGGTCAGGCGCGTCACGATTTCCTTGCCGTGGGTTTCGTGCTGCACACGGTCCACACCTGCTAACGCTCCTGAATTTTCTGTGCCGTCTACTTGCCTCGAGGCAAAGCCGGTGATGGTGTGCATGCCAATCGCGGGGCCAGTGTCTTCATGGGAGAGGGAAACTTCGAGGCGATCAGAAAAGCGCGCAAAATCAATCTCCAAATGAGGATGCTTGCCAGCCAAATGTTCGAAGGCTTCCAGGCACGCCTCGATGACCGCGGATTGCAGCCGCGCAACCGCGTCACCCTCCAGGCCCGCTGCATCCGCCAAGAAACGGGCTACGCCGCCTACCGCCGCTGCCAACCGGGCGTCGGCGTCAATGCACATGTGCAGATTCTTCGGTTCAGTGGCCACGGCTCTCAGCTAGCGCAACGTCGCAGGCTTCCCGGCAATCCGGGCAGTAATAGAGGCCGTCGGCACAAAGACGGATGTTGCTCTGCCCCTTGCAAATGGTGCAGTACTTCTCGCAAGCGCAGCGGGATTCCGGCATGTCGCACTGCACACAAACGGTAGGACCGTCCATAAGCGCCCTCTACAAAACTGTACCTGAGCCTGCCCGCGCGCGGCAAGGCGAACGTGGCAGGAGGAGGTGAATGGTGTATGCGCCCGCTGTAGAGGGGAGTTCCCCCCGTTCTTTGACCGCTTGGGGAGCGCATGCTAGTATCGGTTTCTGCCTGAGCGATAGGGATGGATTCCTCCACAACTTCTTCCATGAGCGAGCTTCGCAAAACGCCGCTGAATGCATTGCACCGCCGCCTTGGCGCGAAAATGGTCAACTTTGGCGGCTGGGACATGCCTGTCGAGTACCCCTCGAGCGGCGGACTGATCGCGGAACACAGAGCGGTGCGCGGAGGCGTGGGAGTTTTTGACGTCAGCCACATGGGGGACATTCGCATTCACAGCGGCAAGAAGCCTGGCGGAGCGCTGGCGGCGGTGCAGCACATCACCATGAACGATGCATCCAAGCTCGCCATCGGCCAAGCGCAATATTCGGCGATGCTTTACCCCGAAGGCATGTTTGTGGACGACGTGATCGTGCATCGCCTGGGCGAGGATGATTATCTGCTGGTGATTAACGCGGGGACGCGGGAAAAAGACATTAATTGGGTGCGCGAGAACACCAAGGGGTTCGATAGCGTGGTGGAAGATTTAAGCGACGCGTACACGCAATTGGCGATTCAGGGACCGCGAGCGGTTGAGGTAGTGCAAAAGTTGACGGACGCGGACTTAACAACAATCAAGAACTACTGGTTCACGCACGGAACAGTGTGCGGGTTGAAAAATACGTTGATTGCACGCACAGGCTATACGGGCGAAGACGGATTCGAGATTTATGTGCCGTCCGATGTGGCGACGAGTGAACGAATCTGGAATCAGGTGATGGAAGCGGGGCGAGCGTTTGGCATCGTGCCGTGCGGACTGGGCGCACGCAACACGCTACGGCTGGAATCGAAGATGGCGCTCTATGGGCACGAGATCAGCGACAAGATTAACGTATGGGAAGCGGGGCTCGACCGCTACTGCAAAATGGAGAAGGGTGACTTCATCGGGCGCGCTGCACTGGAACGCGCGAAGGCTGCGGGAGTGACGCGCACTCTGGTGGGAATCGAAATGATCGACCGCGGAATTGCGCGCGATGAATATTGCTGCTGCAGCGAGGCGGGCGAGCGAATCGGCGTGGTGACCAGCGGATCGCCTTCGCCGACGTTGGGCAAAAACATTGCGCTGGCGTACGTGCCGCTGGCGTACTCGGTCATGGGTACGATTTTGTATGTGGAGATTCGCGCGCAGAAGTGCAAGGCTCAAGTGGTACCGACTCCGTTTTACAAGCGACAGAAGAAAGCAGCGCCACAAGTAGCTTGAGGCACGCAAAAGTTCAAGGAGTGGTCTGATGGCGTATCCGAAGTCGTTTCGCTACACCAAAGAGCATGAATGGATGGATGTGAAGGGAGACCTCGCCGCCATCGGCATCACCGATCACGCGCAGCATGAATTGGGCGACGTGGTGTTCGTCGAGCTGCCCAAGCCCGGCGCCAAAATCGAGACGGGAAAACCCTTTGGCACGGTGGAGTCGGTGAAGGCCGTCAGCGAAATTTACGCGCCCGTGAGCGGTGAAGTGGTTGAGGTCAATAGTGAACTTCAGAATAAACCGGAAACCATCAACAGCGACCCGCACGGGGCCGCGTGGCTGATTAAAGTGCGCCTGACGAACGCCGCGGGGATCAGCGACCTGATGGACGCGGCCGCCTACGAAGCTTATATCGCGGAGAAGGGCAAGGAAACCTCCGCCTAATGCGCTACCTCCCGAAGAGCCCCGTCGAGCGGCAGGAAATGCTGGCCGCCATCGGCAAAAAATCCGTTGATGAATTGTTTTCGAGCATTCCGGAGAAATACCGGCTGCGCGAAGCGTTGAAGATTCCCGGGCCGTATTCGGAAACGGAAGTGATCCAGTATTTCAAAGAGCGCGCTGCGGAAAACGCGGCGGGATACACGAGCTTTCTCGGCGCCGGCGTTTACAACCACCTGCGCTCGGTAGTGACGGACACGATTATCCAGCGCGGAGAGTTCCTCACTTCATATACGCCGTATCAAGCGGAAATTTCGCAAGGCACGTTGCAGGCGATCTTCGAGTTCCAAACGTTGATGTGCCAGCTTACCGGCCAGGACGTGGCGAACGCTTCGATGTATGACGGCTCGACGGCCACGACGGAAGCGGTGTTGATGGCAGAGCGGCTCACTGGGAGGCGGCGCGTGCTTGTGGCCCGTTCGGTGCATCCAGAATATCGCGACGTGCTGAAGACTTACGCGAAGAATTCCGGTTTGCGCATCGAGGAGATTCCGTTTACCGCAAGCGGAACGGTGGACTTAAAGGCTTTGCAGAGTGCGCTGAAAGACGACGTAGCCGCTGTCGTCGCGCAATCGCCGAACTTTTTTGGAGCTATCGAAACGTACACGCCATTGGCGGAAGCGGCGCATTCCGTTGGCGCGATGTTTGTCGTGGCGATTGCCGAAGGCGTCTCGCTGGGGCTGCTGCGTCCCCCCGCGGAAGCGGACATTGTAGCGATGGAAGCGCAGAGCTTCGGTTTGCCTCCGAGTTACGGCGGGCCGTTTGCCGGAGTGATTGCCGCGCGCGAAAAGTATGTTCGTCAAATGCCGGGGAGACTCGCGGGACAAACGGCCGACTCGGAAGGACATCGCGGATTTGTGCTGACGCTTGCAACGCGCGAGCAGCATATCCGCCGCGAGAAAGCTACTTCCAACATTTGCACGAACCAGGCGCTTTGCGCGCTGGCCGCGAAATGGCGGAGCAGAATTTTTCAAAAGCGCAGTTCGCGCTTGCGGAACTGCTGAAAATTCCCGGCGTGCGGCGAACGTTTGATGCGCCGTTTTTCAATGAATTCACAGTGGAACTGCCGCGCTCGGTGAAAATTGTCAATTCGCACCTGGTGCGGGAAAAGATCGTCGGACCGCTGGCTCTCGGCACGCCGTATCCGGAACTGACAAAACATGCGCTGGTGTGCGTCACGGAAACGACACCGCGCGCGGAGATTGAGCGATTTGCCGGCGCGGTGAAGCGGGCGCTCGAACAGCCGGTTTAGTCCATGGGGAACATGAACGGGAAAATCAAAAAAGCGTCGCGGCGCAAGGAAGGCGTCGAAGGCTTCCCCGAAGTGAGCGAAATCGAAGTGCTGCGCCACTTCACCAGGCTTTCCACCTGGAATCACGCCATCGATCTCGGCATGTACCCGCTCGGTTCCTGCACGATGAAGTACAACCCGCGCGTGAATGAATTCGTGGCGCGGCTCGAGGGAATCGCGACGGAGCATCCGTATCAGCCACAAGATCTTTCGCAAGGCTGCCTGAAAATTCTGCGCTTGCTGGAAAAATGCCTGCTCGAAATTACCGGGATGGATGCCATCACGTTGCAACCCGCGGCCGGAGCGCAGGGAGAGCTGACTGGGCTGCTGTTGATTCGCGCGTATTTGCAGAAACAGGGAAGTCCGCGCAAGAAAGTTTTGATTCCCGATTCCGCCCACGGGACGAATCCGGCCACCGCCGTTATAGCGGGCTACGAAGTTGAAAACATCAAGTCCGAGTCGCACGGACAAGTGGACGTCGAAGGCTTGCGCAGATTGGTGACGGAAGACGTTGCCGCGCTGATGATCACCAATCCTTCGACGCTGGGAATTTTCGAACAGCGCCTGCCGGAAATTGCGGAGATTCTGCACGCCAAAGGCGCGCTGCTGTACATGGACGGCGCCAACATGAACGCGCTCGCGGGAATCACGCGCCCGGGCGATCTTGGCGTTGACGTGATGCACCTCAATCTGCACAAAACGTTTTCAACACCGCACGGCGGTGGCGGACCCGGCGCGGGTCCTGTGGCGATGAGGAAAATTCTCGAACCATTCCGCCCGGTGCCGATCCTCGTGGAAAAAGAAAACGGCCGTCTGGCGCTGGAGCCCATTCGCCCCGATTCCATTGGCAGAGTAAAAGCCTTCAGCAGCAATTTTGGAGTGCTGGTTCGCGCGCTCGCATACATTCTCGCGTATGGTCCGGGAGTGAGGCAGGCCACGGAAGATGCCGTGCTTAATGCCAATTACATTCGAAAGCACCTGGAAGGCGTTTACGACCTGCCCTATTCCCTGCCTTCGATGCACGAGGTGGTCTTCAGCGACGCGATTCAAAAGAAGAACGGCGTGAACACGATGGATATCGCCAAACGGCTGATCGATTACGGGTTCCATCCCTACACGACCGCATTTCCACTGATCGTTCCCGGCGCTTTGATGATTGAACCGACCGAATCCGAGTCGCGGGAAGAGTGCGATCTCTTCATTGATGCAATGAAGGCCATCGCAGAAGAAGCCGCGACGCAGCCGGAGATTGTGAAGACCGCGCCGCATACGACGCGCGTCCGGCGGTTGGACGAAGTCGCAGCCGCGCGCAAACCGGTCCTACGCTGGAAGCCGGCCGTCCCGCGTAGCACGGCCGCCGATTAGGCTGTTGAGGAAACTCTGCACCCTCGCTCTCAAGAACGCGGGCGTATGCCTCCGCTCGATTACCACAATTTCTATTTCGCGGAAGCAAGCATTCGTTTATCTTAAGACTCCCATGATAAGCACTCGAGTGTCCTGCATCGGTACAGGCTTGCTGATTCTCTTGATCCGCGCCAGTGCGGCGGGACAACAAGTTCCGGCGGCCATCACCACTGACCCTCCACCCGACCGCGAAAACCCAGCGACGATGGAATCACCAGATATTCTGAGTCACGGTTCAAAGGTGTACGCGGTCGTGTACATCGCTTCTGGCGCCGGCCCACATCCTACCGTCGTAATGATGCACGGCTTTCCGGGCAATGAGAAGAACTTCGATCTCGCCTAGTCGATCAGACGTGCAGGGTGGAACGTGCTGGTGCCGTTTTATAGGGGCGCGTGGGGCAGCAGCGGCGCGTTCTCTTTCACCCATGCCATTGAGGACACACAAGCCGCCGTCGAGTTTTTGCGCATCCCAGAAAATGCAAAGCAGTTCCGGGTGGATACGAATCGAATTGTCCTGATTGGCCACAGCATGGGCGGATTTATAGTCGCCTCCGCGACGGCACACGATCCCAGGATCTGTGGCGTCGCCCTGATCTCGGCCGCGAATCTGGGGCCGGCTTCCGCCAAGCAACGCGCTGGCAACTCCAAAGAATTCTATGAGAGGTGGCGTGCCAACGCATCGCGCCTTGCTGGAACGACCGCAGAGGCTTTGCTTGAAGAAGTGACCCGGAGTCCGCAGAACTGGGACTACATGAATTTCGTCTCGCTCCTGAAGGACCGGCCTGTGTTAGTCGTCGAGGCGGATGATCGGAACACCGCTGAAAATCAGGCGTTAGCGCAAGCGCTCCGAAAAGCGGGAAACACGAAAGTCACGGAAACTCATATGGCAACGGATCATCCATTCTCCGATCATCGGATCGCGTTGCAGGCCGAAGTGGTGAACTGGCTCACGCGTATTTTGCAATAGATCTCTTCCCATCCCGAATGGACGCCCATTGGAGAGAGGACACACGCAAGCGCGCTGTCTGAATGGCAACTCGAGTCCTTCTGTTAAACTCAAGCCATCCCCTTCCCATTGAAGATTGAAGAACGCATGAGATTTGAAACTGAAGACTGGCTGCCCAAATCCATAGTCCTGCTGCGCAATTACGACCGTCACAAATTTGTTTCGGATTTGATCGCGGGCGTCACGGTGGGCCTCGTAGCGCTCCCGCTGGCGATGGCGTTTGCCATCGCTTCGGGAGTGCCGCCCCAGGCAGGTTTGTATTGCGCGATTGTCACCGGCTTTTTGATTTCCGCACTCGGCGGCTCGAAAACGCAGATTGGCGGCCCTACTGGAGCCTTCGTCGTAGTGGTTGCCGGCATTATTGCCAAGCACGGTATCGACGGCCTGTTCATGTGCACGATGATGGCAGGCGTGCTGCTGGTTCTTCTGGGCGTCACCGGCATGGGCACAATGGTGAAGTATTTCCCCCGGCCCGTCGTCGTCGGCTTCACAAACGGAATTGCGATTCTCATTGCCAGCACGCAAATACGAGACTTCTTCGGCTTGAAGATGGACCACGTCCCCGGCGACTTCTTTCATCGCATGCAGGCATTTGGGGAAGCCTGGAACACGTTTTCAGTGCCCGCTACTGCGGTTTCCATCCTCTCGATTGCAGTGATGGTTTTCTGTCTGAAATACGCCAAGAAAATACCGGGCGCTATCCTGGTCACTTTTGGCGCCACCGCCGCCGTCATGCTTTTGCATCTAAACGTAGAAACGATTGGCAGCCGCTTTGGAGGCATCCCGAAGGGCCTTCCCACGATTGTCGTGCCGCAGTTTCATTACGATGTTTTCCGCCAGTTGCTCTCTCCCGCATTTACCGTGGCGATGCTCGGAGCGATTGAATCGCTCATGTCCGCGGTCGTGTCGGACCGCATGAGCAACGACAAGCACAATCCCAACGTGGAATTGATTGGCCAGGGCGTGGCGAATATCATCTCGCCGCTCTTTGGCGGCTTGCCCGCCACCGGTGCGATCGCCCGCACGGCCACCAACGTCCGCGCCGGCGCAAAGACGCCCGTCGCAGGAATGATTCACGCCCTCACGCTGCTGGCGATCGTGCTGTTTGCCGCTCCCCTGGTGAAAAGTGTGCCGCTCGCGGCGCTCGCGTCCATTCTGATGATTGTCGCGTACAACATGGGCGACTGGGAGGAAATCCCGGAAATCCTGAAGTTGAGTGCGGCGGACATTACCGTTTGGCTGCTAACGCTGACGCTGACCGTGGTAACTGACCTGACCTTTGCGGTAGAAGTCGGCATGGTGCTTGCCGCGCTCACCTTCATTCGCAAAGTCTCACGGACTACGACGGTGAGCCCGGTAACCAAAGATTACGTGGAAGACAGCCGCGTGCACGTGTTGCAAGGCAAAGACATCCCGGACTATGCGATTGTTTACCGCATTCACGGGCCGTTCCTGTTTGGCGCAACAGACAAGTTTGCGGACATTCTCCACTCCATCGATAAGCTCCCGCCTATTGTGATTCTCCGCTTGCGGAATATGACCGCTATCGACGCCACGGGTCTCGGTGCAATTCGCGACCTTGCGGACACGCTGCACGAGTCCGGACGTTCGCTATTACTTTGCGGCGCGAGAGAACAACCCTCGCAACTGATGAAACAGGCGGACTTCGAACGCCACGTCGGCGCGGAAAATATTTGCGGCAGCATCACCGAGGCGATCGAGCGCGCCGCGGAGGTTTACCGCACTCAGTATGAGGGCAAAAAACTGGAAGAGCTAACGCCGAGTCATTAAAGCTTAGAGCCGCAAGCTACTTTGCAAAACAAAGTTAAAGTAAAACTTGAAGGTCTCTTCCTAAGAGCATGATGGGGAAGGCCTTAAGGACTCTGAAAACGCCGCTATTACCGTCCTCCCCTTGATTCACAGCCCCGACACGCCCCGTTTTCACGCGTGTAACAGAGCTTACTTAGTGTCTACGCCGGGGCGATCGTTTCTATTGTCTTCCCAATAAAAGGAGATCTCTTCTTGAAACAGAAAATTCTTGCCACAGCTTTGTCTCTCGGACTCGTTGGCGCATCTGTCCCCGCGCCGGTTCGCGCCAACAACCTCGGCCAAGGAAACCCCATCAAGCACGTTCTGCTCATCAGCATCGATGGCATGCACGCGGTTGATTATGAGAATTGCGTGGCATCGAAGACTTGTCCAAATCTGGCCGCGCTCGGCAGGACCGGAGTGCACTACACGCGCACCACCACATCGAGGCCGTCCGACTCGTTCCCGGGCCTGATGGCGATCGTGAGCGGTGGGAGCCCTCGAACCGTAGGCGCGTTCTATGATGTGGCCTATGATCGCGTTCTGGCGCCACCGAAAGTGGCTACGGGTAACGGATTGCCGGGCGGGCCCTGCAATTTGAATGTCATCAACGGAACGCAGACCGAATATGAGGAAGGCAACGAAATCGACCAGACGCAGCTCAATGGCGGGTTCGCCGGATACTCCACTATTGACGGTGGCATTAAGTCCATCAATCCCGACAGGCTGGTGCGCGATCCCTTCAATAATTGCAAACCCGTCTACTCCTGGAACTTCGTCCGCACGAATACTATTTTTGGCGTGATCCACGCCGCGGGTGGCTACACAGCCTGGTCCGACAAGCACGCTGGTTACGCGTCAGTTTCCGGCCCCACCGGAACCGATCAACCCAGCAACGTGGATGATTACTATTCTCCCGAGGTCAACTCCCTTCAGATTGTGTTGCCTGGACTTAAGACCGCCGCCCTCAGCCCCGAAGCCAGTTTTGACTGCGGTACGCTTGTTCCCAATGGCGATGAGTGGACCACCGATTTCGATGCCATCAAATGCTACGACCAACTGAAGGTCAACGCCGTGGTCAACCAGATCCACAGCAAGACGCACCTCGGCGCGAGTAGGGCTCCGGTCCCTGCGATCTTCGGCATGAACTTCCAGGCGGTGAGCGTTGGACAGAAGCTGATTGAGCCCAAATCTGCTGTCAGCACCGACGCAAACACCGGCGGTTATGAGGATGCCCAGGGTACCCCCAGACCCAAGATGCTGGCCGAAATCCAGTTCGTGGATGCGGCGATCGGGCAGATGGTCGCTGCTCTCAAGCACGAGGGTCTTCTGGATTCGACCACCATCATTATCACCGCGAAGCACGGGCAGTCGCCGATTGACCCGAACCGCTTCTTCCCCATTCCAGGCCATTCCGGCAACAACGGCACGCCGCCGTCTGGGATTATCGGATCTCTTCTCCCGGCAGTTTACAATGACCCCAATAACGGCCTCGGACTGGCCGAAGACGACATTTCCCAAGTCTGGCTGGCAGATGCAAGCCGCACCGGGGAGGCAGTAGCCGATCTGGAGAATTCCGCGACGGTGATCGGGCTAGGCCAGATCTACTATGGCGGCTCACTGAACGTGCTGTTTAACCCACCTGGCGTTCCTGAGCAGCCCGGCCCCTGCTGCAAGCTTCGCGAAGGGGGCGACCCGCGGAGTCCCGACATCGTCGTGATTCCAAACGTTGGCGTGGTCTATACCGGAAACCTAAAGAAGCAATCCGAACATGGCGGCTTCGCGTGGGATGATACCAACGTCATGCTCTTGGTATCCAACGCCAACCTTGAACCCCGCACTATCAACAGCTTTGTGGAAACCGCTCAAGTGGCTCCCACAATCCTGAAAATCCTGGGCCTGGATCCCAACGCCCTGGATGCCGTTAGGCTGGAAGGCACGCGCGTGCTGCCAAACCTCTTCGGTCACCAAGAATAGAATTAATCATCCTAACGGCAAGGAAGATAAGAGGGCGTTCCGAAAGTCTGGAACGCCCTTTGTCTTGGACAACTGTTAGTCGATTAGACGGGGGGGTAGATTTTAGGGCAGAACTGCGGTTACTTCGTGAAGCGTACGCTGTCGAGGATGGCGGTAAACGTCTTGTCGTACTTTTCGTACGCGGGTTGCGGAGCCACGCAGACAAAAGAGGCTAGCCCTTCAGGCCGAAGCGTGGTCACGACCCAGTCCGTTTCCTGGCCGCCGACGGGAGAGTCGTTGCTGAGGTAGGTCGCAAGTCCCGGCTGGCCGTTCAAGCGCACGCGTTCGGACTGGCGAGTAATCTTCATGTTCGGATTCGATTTCTTCAGCTCTTCAATCATCTGCTGCGTTGCGTTGTTCAGTGCGTCCCAATCGTTGGGGTCGCCGCTGGCCTGGGACACGCTGACAATCAAGCCGTAAGCCAACGCTGCGTGCCCAGTGCCATCGTCGACCACACCGCCATCCGGCGCAAACGAAGCCCCACTCCCGTTGCTATCGGGATACTTCTTCCAGTTATCCGGATACTTCAGCGTGTACCCATTCGCCTGATACGAAGCGAAATTTCCGGAAGGCAGAGCAGGAGGTTTAGCGGCTACGGCAGCCGCGGGCGTCAGCTTTTTCGCCACAGGCAGAGCCAGCACTTCGCGCTTGACGGCTTCAAATTCCGGAGAATCCCGCCTGGCATTTGATGGGACGCCGCCCAGCTTCTCGATTTCTTCGTCCACGCGCTCGACGCGGTGCTCGGGATTTGGATGGTCGGAGAAAAACTCCGGCGGGTTCTTTCCTTTCGTCTCGGCTTCCAGCTTCTCAAAAAATTGCGCCATTGCTCGCGGGTCGTAGCCGCTATCGTAGAGCACCTGCGTTCCCATCACGTCCGCCTGCGATTCCGCGCTTCTCGAATAACGCAGCAGCACACCGCCGGCGGCAAATGCCCCCAGCTTGGCCAGTAATTCCCCACCGGTCGAACCACCAAGTACTCCCTCCGCAATTCCGACAACGCCACTCGCAAACTCGGCTTTTGTCGCTTGATTCGTGCCATGACGTAACGCCACATGCGAAAGCTCGTGCGCCATGACTCCCGCCAGCTGCGCTTCGTTGTCGGCCACCTCGATGGCTCCGCGATTGATGAAAACGTATCCGCCGGGCAGGGCGAACGCGTTGATGGCCTTGTCGTTCACGCAATGAAATTCAAAGGGATATTGCACTCCATTGGTCGGTAGCTTGGCGACCAGCCGCATTCCCAGTTGCGTAAGGTACGCGTCGACTTTGGGCGCATTGCAAAGAGGCAACTGTTTCGCAGCGTCCGCCGCCACTTTTTTGCCGACTTCGATGTCCTGCTGAGGAGTGAACATGTTCCATCCAGGCTTGAGCGCCGTGCGCTGCGCTGAAGCCACAGGAACAAGCACAACCAACAAACATAGAGAGTTAACGCAGGCAGCCGCGGCGCGCCATGCGAGACCCTGCCGGGCATGGAGCGCGGTCCCCCGCGATGGACAATCTTCCCTAGCCCAAGCTTTCAACCCATACCTCCGTTAACGTTCCAACCCTTCCCGCGAAAAAAGTTCTCGTTTCAAAGATTACTTTAGCATTTGGAGGTGGCAAAAAGAAAAGCCCGGGTGGCTGGAGCACCCGGGCAGGGGTAAAGAGGGGCAACGCAAGGGCAAATCCGCTACGCGCGGGAACCGCTCGCGCCGCGGGTGGCGGCTCCGGCTTGCGAGCCACCGGGATGGCCAGATTCTCGCCTTCACGAACAAACGTCAAACGATCCTGTTCCTTGTTCCAATCGATGCAAATTAGGTCGCCAAGGTGAACTTGTTCGGTGGCAAGCAGATTGGCCAGGGGATAGACCACGTGGCGCTCAATGGCTCGCTTCAGGTGGCGCGCCCCGTAACGCTGATCCGTGCCTTCTTGCAGAAGAAAATCCCGGCCCTGCGGAGTCACGCGGAACAGAAACTGCCCTTTGGCCGTTTCCAGAACGCGCTGCTGCACCTGGCCCAACTCGATCTCGAGGACTTGCTCCAGTTGTTCACGGCGCAGCGGATGGAAGACCACCACTTTGTCCAGCCGGTTCATGAACTCCGGAGAGAACTTGCGACGTGCCGCTTCAACGGCCGTTCGTTCCACTTTTTGATCCAAACCGGCCGCCGGCTTGTCCGTCGGTTGAATGAAACCCATCCCGCCCTGCATCAATTCGGTAATCTCGCCGCCGCCAAGGTTGGAGGTCAGGAAGATGACCGTCTGCGAGAGGTCTACGCGCCGGTTATCACCCAGCGTCAGCGTGGCCTTGTCCAGCATGCCCAGCAGCAACTGCCAGAGCGCGTCGCTGGCCTTCTCAATTTCGTCAAAAAGCAGGAAGCTGAGCTTCAGCTTGTCGGTGTGGCAAGCCGCCAATGCTTCTTGGGTGATCAGCGGATGAGTCTCGCGGTGGCCCAGGTAACCCGGAGGGGAGCCAATCAGCTTGGCGATCTCGTGCGAGTGCTGAAACTCCGCGCAATCCACCTTGATGACCGCACGGGCGTCTCCAAACAGGATTTCGGCAGCCGCCTCCACGATGCGCGTCTTTCCAGAGCCGGTTGGCCCTAGAAAGAGCAAGTTGCCAACGGGGCGACCCGGAGAGTTCAATCCGGCACAGAACACCTGAAACATGTCCACCAAGGATTGAACCCCTTCTTCCTGGCCAACAATCTTGGAGCGCAGGGAGGAATGAAAATCCCGGGTGTCATTGCTGCGGATGCTTGGGTCCAGTTGGTGACGGACGGCAGCTCTCATCGGTTCGACCTCTCTCCGCGTCTAGTTCCCCCCAAACGCGACGCGCGTCTCAGTCATTCGCGCGAAGACGAGATAGTGCATGGAAAGTGCCAATCTTTTTCCTCCTGTTGCTATGGAGGAAACACACTGATTTCAATGACATACGAGATTTCAAATTCTGTAGCGTGTCTCATAAGCTGAGACGAAGTTCCATTTACGTCAAGAATGAGAGAACAAGGTGGAGCGCAGAACACTTTGTGTCAGTCGCCAAACGACAAAAAGGGGCGCAATTGGATGCGCCCCCGGTTCCAGTTAAAGTTTTACTTTAAGAGCGTTTCTGCCTTAAGAATTGGAACGATCTTGCTTCTTCCGGCTTTGTGGCGCGGCGGAGGCCCCCCCACCAGGCTGCGCTGCACGCGACTTCTTCTCCTCTGCCACGGTTTCCTCTGGCGCGCTCGCCGACTTGCCGTCGGTCGCTTCGGCTCCCGCGGCAGCCGCTCCAGCTTTCCTCGCAGCCGGTTCCACCAGTGCTCCCTCGCCCTCGCGGACGAAGGTCAGGCGGTTGTTCGTTTTGTCCCAGTCGATGCATACCAAGTCGCCCAAATTCACCTGATCGGTCGCGAGAAGATTAGCCAGCGGGTAGACCACGTGGCGCTCGATGGCCCGCTTCAAGTGGCGCGCGCCGTAGCGCTGGTCCGTGCCTTCTTGTAGCAGGAACTCGCGTCCCGAGGGAGTCACCCGGAAGAGAAACTGGCCCTTGGCCGTATCCAGCACGCGCTGCTGCACTTGACCTAATTCGATGTCGAGAACTTCCTGCAACTGCTCCTTCCGCAGCGGATGAAACACCACAACCTTGTCCAGACGGTTCATGAATTCCGGCGAAAACTTGCGCCGCGCAGCTTCCACCGCAGTCCGCTCTACTTTTTCGTCCAGACCGGTCACCGGCTTGTCTTTCGGCTGGATAAAGCCCATGCCGCCTTGCATCAGTTCGGCGATTTCGCCTCCACCCAGGTTGGAAGTAAGAAAAATGACCGTTTTGGACAAGTCGACTTTGCGATTGTCCCCGAGGGTCAGCGTCGCTTTGTCCAACATTCCCAGTAGCAACTGCCAGAGTGCATCGCTGGCTTTCTCAATTTCGTCGAAAAGCAGGAAGCTCAGTTTCAGTTTGTCGGTGTGGCAAGCCGCCAGCGTTTCTTGGGTGATCAGCGGGTGCGTTTCGCGGTGTCCCAGATAGCCCGGAGGCGAGCCAATCAGCTTGGCAATTTCGTGCGAGTGCTGAAACTCCGCGCAATCCACCTTGATGACCGCGCGGGCATCTCCAAACAGAATTTCCGCGCCGGCTTCCACGATGCGCGTTTTTCCAGATCCGGTCGGCCCCAGAAAAAGCAAATTCCCAACGGGACGACCCGGCGAATTCAGGCCGGCGCGGAACACCTGGTACAGGTCCACGAGCGCCTGCACTGCCTCTTCCTGGCCGACAATCTTCGCTCGCAGGGACGATTGGAAATCAATCGTATCCGAGCTGCGCTTGTTTGGATCGAGAGAAAGAGTGTAGTCGCTCATAACCGCCTCCTAGCGAACCCGTCCGTGCTGGTTGCCGTACCGCCCGCGTCCCCGGCCAAACTGTTCCAATTTGACCTGGATGGTGGATTGGAGGAGCCGCAATTGTACCAGCAGTTCCCTTGCCACCACGGGCGATTCTGAAATTCGGAGGAGCGGCGGAAACACATCCGCCAATTCGAGGTTGAGGGTACGAAGCGAGGATACAAGCTTTTGGACTGCCGGAGAGCGGGGATCCGCCAGGTCCGCGGAGTGGTTGCACTGCTCTCGCAGAGCTCTCCAATTGAGCTCCACGAACGGATGCTTCTTGGAGACTTCCTTTACGACCTCCTCGGTAATGCGCGCGCGCTGTCCCAGTCGCGCCAAATGGAGTTGCTGTACTTTTTCGCCGCGGCGCACGTTGTGCACCAGGTAGAACGAATT
>WNGL01009646.1_pt1 | contig 24257 bp, 28 predicted proteins | sample 5400591 | NCBI WGS metagenome assembly WNGL01 (sample SAMN13153377, study PRJNA577476) | soil metagenome | isolation source: 80 cm soil or saprolite under Garry oak tree replicate 1 | place: USA:California | collected 2016-06-15 | reverse complement strand
CGTGACCTGCACCAATCTCCTTGTCGTTGCTGCTTTTTGTTCCGTGTCTCGCGCGGGAACGCTCCGTCGGCGACATGTCTACGAGGCAGAAGCCCAGGTCACACAGGACATCTGCGGGAGGGCTTCAGATAATCCGGTGGATGTCAAACCCTCCTACGATGGCCATTACAGGGACCTCCTCACGCTCCTGAAATGTGCTGACGCACTTAGCGTGCGCTGAGCTGAGGGGGTCCCGCATCATGTCATCTTTCTGGAACGGGCAGTAGCTCCATCGGACAGGATCAACTATCCAGGATCAACTATTCATTCTCAACTACTCTTTGCTCGCGCCCGCCGTTGCTCACCCCTCGGCCGCCAACCGCGCCACCGTCCGTGGCCCCGGAAAGGCCTGCCTCAATCAGTGGTTCAGTTGTTGGCTGCTATAGCATCCAGAAACTGAACCACTGAACGGGCCAGCCCCGCACCAGCCGGTGATTAGCCGAGGAACGCGCCCGCAGTGAGGCTGGATCCAGTCCGTGCGCGGCCTCGTGCTCCGCAGGCCCCCGTAGCGGCGCAGCTCATCCCGGCCCCGCCAAGCCCAAGCACCCGATGCGGCACCTCGGAAAGCGCATTGGCCAGGCACGATCGAGGGGGACGGTCCGTCCAAGGTGGACATCTTCTCGACCGGCCCGCCGTTCCTGGGGTCGGCCCACGCTGCGCACGTGCAGCCAGCCGCACCAGCGGCTGGGGTCACTCAGCCATGTCGTGACTGAGGTCGACAATGCAGAAACGGTTGCCATCCGGATCGGCCAGCACGACGAAGTCCGGGTCGTCTGGGTAGCTGTCCCAGTCGACGTGGACGGCGCCAAGGGAGGTGAGCCGCGCCACCTCGGCTGCCTGCTCGGCTGCATCAGCCACGTGCAGGTCCACGTGCAGGCGCGGGTGTTCCTGTGCTGGTGTCTGGCTGTGCTGTAGCGCGATCTGGGTGCCAGCCCCAGCCGACGGTATGAGCACCACCGCCCATCCGCCGAATCCATCCTCCCGCCGTTCATAGCCCAGCGCGTGGCACCAGAAGTCTGCAGCGCGCTGCACGTCCGTCACGCCAAGCACCACCACGCCTATCGTCAGCACAGACCGATTCTGGCAACTTCGCCTTTCCCCCGCAACGATTCCTGGCCCGGCGCCGAGTGGCTGTCGAGTACCGGCCGAGTGCGCCCGGGGGTCCCACCGACCGCGGCGCGCCTGGCGGGGAGGCGTGGTCCCTACATTGCCTGTGGCCGGACTGGCGGGGTATTGGATGACAGATGGACCCGGTACAGGCATTGCGGCAGATCTCGTTCCAGCTGGAGCGGGCGGCCGCGCCCACCTACCGTGTGCGCGCGTTCCGCCGGGCTGCCCAGGTGATGGAGGACCTGCCGGCGGGCGAACTGACGCACCGGATTGCCCAGGGAACGCTGGGTGCCTTGCCCGGGATAGGTCCGGTCACCGCCGGAGTCATCGCGCAGGCCGCTGGGGGCCAGGTGCCGGACTATCTGGCCAGGCTGCTCGGGGAGGCCCGGCCAGGGGAACGCACCGGCCTACGCGCGGCGCTGCGCGGTGATTGCCACACACATTCAGACTGGTCGGATTGCAATCTATCTGATAATTGTTGTGTCATCTATCTGATGATCGTTCCAGGTGATCACGTAGACGCTGCGGTCGGTCGGGTACCCGCCGACGGCAAGGTCCTCCAACTGCTCGCGCTCAACCATGACCGTCACGGGCTCGCCGCCGATCTCCAGTATGATCATCTTGCCCGGAGCCATGCCAGAAACCTAACGCGCAACGACGGCCAGCCCTGGGAGCCACGCCGTACCGCGGTCGGCGTCACCTTCGGGGCGGTAGGCATAGCCGATCTTGCATTCGGGGAACTCCTCTTCGAGAAGCCTCTGCACTCGGTCAAGTTCATCAGGCACGTGCAGCAATGTCATAGGTCGCCTCGAGAACGAGGGGAGCAGGGGCTCCTCTGTGTGAGGCCCGCCGCTGGCGGTAAGCGGTTAACTGTCAGGCGAGCTTGCCGGTGACGTACTGGCGGCAGGTGGCCAAGCCGTCCCGGCGCGTCCAGCCTGCCGACCCTCTTGGCGGCGGCGATCCGGATGGCACTGGCACCAGTCCCTCTGTAGGTCAGGCGGTCAGTGCCGCGTTGAGGTGCTCTTGCACCGGGCCGAAGAACGGATAGGGGACGTACTCGCTGATCTCGCCGGACTTTACCCATGCGACGGCGTTGAGTTCGTCGTGGTCGGCGACGTCGGCTGTGCCGGCGATTGCGTCGGCTTCCACGTAGAACATCTGCCGTTTAGTCGCTGGGTGGACCCGGTCTCCGAGGACGCGTCGCGCGGCGACGACCAGGCCGGTTTCCTCGAAGGTCTCGCGTACGGCCGCATCCTCGGCGCTCTCGCCCGGCTCGACCTCGCCAGCCGGGAACTGCCAGCTGAGTGAACCTTCGGTCACTCGCCTGCGGACCAGGAGGAGCCGGCCATCGTGGACGATGACCGCCGCAGCTATTGCTGGCTTATCTGGCTGGTGCGGCACGCTGGTCCTCCAGGATCATCAGCACGGGCGGGTAGATGCTGTCCCGCTCGATGAATTTGACACACATCGCGTCCTGGCGCCCATATGACTGGGGCGTTCTCGACGTTGTCCAGGTTGGCGGCGTCACCGGCCTGGTAGGGGCACCGGAAGTAGTCACACAGGACGCCTGTCTCGGGGTGCAGTCTGCCGCCGATGTGCCCGGCGACCGAGCAGTGGATGCCGGTCTCGGCGAGGGTTGGGCGATGATGCCGGAAGCGGTTGTGCGGTGGGAAGGTGGCCTTGACACTCCGCCCGGTGACGTGGGCATGGTCGCGCGGGCGTGCCTCGCTGGTACCCGATGACCACCGAGCTGAGCGCGTATGCGGAGGCGCTCAGCCGCATGATGTCCCCAGCGAGGCGTGTGGACGGCCATCAGGATCTGCCCAGTGACGGTCACGAAGTCGACGCCATGGCCATCACAGAGAGTGATCGGATTCGCTCGTCATCGCCGCGAGATCTGCTCCGAACGCCGAATACGAGCGGGTCACCGACGCAGCGGTCGGCACTATTGACGAGCGCATATGAACCATTATTTGAGCGTCGCAGAACGGCGGTGGCCGGGTCGCGCAGGATGTGACGCTCTGCGAGTCGTCGGCGGGCCGCGTCGATGTCGCGGCGGTAACCGGCCATCACCGGATCAATCTTGACACGAGGCCCTGAGGGCCGGGAATCCCGGACCTGCATGGACCCGCAACATCTGAGCACGCTCCGCCGCCGCCGGAAGTTGCTGCGCCGCAGCGCACCTCCGGCACCCGAACCCAGACCGCGCCCTTCACGGGCGGGTCCGGTCGGCAGGTAGCCGTTGCGCGAGCCCCGCCCGCCTTCTGGGCGCCGTCCTTCACCTGTTCGGTGGTGCCCCGGCCGGCCAGGTCCGCAGCGAGGGCCATCGCCCCGGTGAGGCAAGCCGCATCAAGCGCATACTCTTCTTCGTATGCCGCGGTCGGGACGCCCACCTCGGCCAGAAGCGAAGGTCCCGGCAGGCCCCGAACTCAGGACACCCACGCGTGCCTGGGAAAAGTGACGACCGGCCCGTGCCGGCGGAGCCGGAGGCCCCTGGCCCGCGCCCCGGGGCGCTGCCTGATGCTGGCCGGGGACCCGGGGGTGAGGCCGGTGGACAGGCTGACCGACGAAGACCAGCGCATGCTATGGCCCGATGAGATCTGGCCGCAGGAGATCGGCGCGCTGGCCGTGCTGGACGGCGGCGGCCTGGCCGGCCAGGGCGACCGCATGCGGATCGAGGCGGTCCGGGAGATGATCGCCGCCCGGCTGCACCTGGTGCCCCGGTTCCGGCAGCTACTGTACATGCCGCGGCCGGGGCTGGGCCGGCCGGTGTGGGTGGACGCCCCGGCCTTCGACCTCGCCGATCACATACAGGTTGTCCCGGTCCCGGGCCCCGGTGATGAGGCGGCGCTGCTCCGCGCCGCTGAGCAGCTGCGCCGCCGCCGCCTGGACCGGTCCCGGCCGCTGTGGCAGATGTGGTTGCTGCCCGGGCTGCCGGAGGGCCGGGTCGGCATGTACGTCAAGATCCACCACGTCATCGGCGACGCCACCGCGGGCATGGCCGCCCTCGGGGCGCTGCTGGACGCGGCGCCCGCCGCCCCCGCCGGGCCCGCGGCACCGTGGACGTCGGCACCGCCGCCGACGGCACGTGACCTGCTCGCCGACAACCTGCGCCACCACGCCAGCGGGCTGGGCCACGCCGCCTCGGCGCTGGCCCGGCCGGTGACCACCGCGCGGCACACGCGGGCCGCGTGGACGGTGGTGCGCGAGGCGGCCACCGGGCCGCCAGCGGCCCGGACCAGCCTGGACCGCATGGTCGGCCCGGGCCGCGCCCTGGCCCCCATCCGCAGCAGCCTGGACCAGGCCAAGCAGATCGCGCACCGCCATCACGCGACCGTCAACGACGTGCTGCTGGCCGTCACCGCCGGCGGCCTGCGCGGGCTGCTGCGCAGCCGGGGAGAACCCGTCGAGGATCTCGTGGTGCCGATCTACGTACCCATCACCCTGCGCCCGGCCCAGCAGCGGGATCAGGCACGCGGAAACCTGACCGCGCTGATGACTGTCCCGCTGCCCGTCGGCGTGCCCGACCCCGGCCGCAGGCTCGAGCAGATCGCCACCGACACCGCCAGCCGGAAGGCGGAAAACCGCCCCTCGGTGGGCACCGTGTTCCACGGCCCGATGCCCCGACGGGCCTTCCTGGCGGTCGTGAACCACCAGCACGTGAGCCTTGCCAGCGCCGACGTGCCCGGCCCTGCCCAGCCGCTCTACCTGGCCGGGGCGCGGCTGCTCGAGGTGTTCCCGGTGCTGCCCCTCATGGGCAAGACCACCCTTGGCGTCGGCGCACTGTCCTACGCCGGACAGTTCAACATCATGGCGGTCGCCGACCACGACGCCTGCCCCGACCTCGACGTCTTCGCCGCCACCGCCCGGGACCAGCTCCGGGCACTCACCGCATCCACGCGGGCCGCGCCCGATCGCCACCAGCAGCGCTGAGTATCTTCCCGGCCGGCCGCGCCGTGGTGCACCACGGGCCGTCTTCATCTAGCCGTCGCGGCCAGGCAGCCGCCGGTCGGGACTGAAGGCTGATCCCGCCGGCGTGACTCTCCGTCCCCGCGGGGGAGCCAGCGCAGGCGTGCTCACACCCCATGCGGGGTCCAGCGACTCCGATGGCGGGTGCGATACGCGCTGCTGCGCGCTACCCGGTCACGAATCTCGCGTCGGCCCGGCGATGCGCCAGGGCACCGGCCACCGCCCAGGCTGTGTCACGCCTGCGCGCCGACCCGGGCGCGCAGGCCATAGAACTGGCGGGTTTGCATGATGAAGTGCAGCGGGTCGCCCAGCACCAGGCCGAATGGCCGGAGGAGCGGCCGCGGGCGGCTCGTGCCGCGGCTGCGGGCCACCAGGCGGGTCTGGCCGCCGGGGGCCGCCCGCAGATTGAAGCTCCACACCCCGTCCATGTAAGCCCGGGGCAGCGGGCCGGACGGATCGAAGGAGCGGCCGGAGGGCAGTTCGATGGCCGTCCGCAGTGCCAGGGTGTGGCCGGGCTCCACCAGTTCCACGGTGAACCAGCTGCGGCCATCGCTCGCCTCGATCAGGCGCTGCCCCACCTCCAGATTCTGCCATTCGGGCACGATGCGGTCCGCGCTGGGCTTCCCCGAGTTATCCAGCCTGTCCCAGCTATACCAGCCGGCCCGGCCGCGGCCCATCTGCACCAGCCACGGCCAGACCTTCTCCGGCGGCGCCGGGAGGGTGGTGGCCATGGTGAACACCGAGCTGTCCGCGTCGGGGACAAGGTCGTCACCGGGGTAGGCGCGGGAAACCTCCTCTGGGGTGGCGCCCCAGGTCAGCAGCCGCGGCCGCACCCGCAAGGCATACAGCACCGGCACAGCGCACACCGCCGCCACGCGGGCTGCGACGGCGGTAACGAGCCGAACGCCCGGGTTTGCTGTCCCGTCATTGACGTTCATGGTGGCCTCCAAGGGAAGCGAAACCGCAGTCATGACCGGCTGGTCACGGCTGGACTTGGAGCCAGGCGGGCAACAATTCCGGCAGGCTCCGCTCGTTCGATATTCCGCTTGAGCACTGCCAGCGTGCGTGCCTGCATGATCCAGACAACCGGGATGGACGACCAGGAGAAGACGAACCGTTCGATCCATCGGGGGCGGACGGCCTGGTAGCCGCCGATGACAAGGCGAGTGCGCCCGCCAGGGCTTTCCTTCAGCAAGAAGCCCCATAGTCCTTCCAGGTAGGCCGGTGGCCGCGGCTGCCGCCGGTCGAGGCTGCGGCCTCGCAGGTCGGTCAGCTTATGCAGTCCCAGGAATCGGTCCGGCTCCAGCGCTGCGACCTCCCAAGGGGCCAGGACACCTCCTGGCGACCACCCCCTCAGCTGGTGGCCGACGGCGAGGTCTTGCCACTCGGGGTGGACCTCCGTGGCGCTTGGCCGGCCGGCGTTGTCGAGGCGGTCCCAGGAGTACCAGCCGCCACGGTTCCAGCCCATCTGGACCAGCCACGGCCAGACCTGCTCGGGTGGCGCCTCGATCGTGACGGCCATGGTGGCTGCCCGCTCGCCCTCGGGGACAATCCCGGCACCGGGATACGGCCCGGTGACTTCGTCATCGGTGGCGCCCCAGCGCATGAGCCGGGCCCAGACTCCGTAGATGGCGGCTGCGATCGCCGCTCCGCCGGCGATCTTGCGACAGGATGCCGGGTTCACGGCGCGCCTGCCTTGCTGTCCGTGCCGGCGTGTGTCAGCGGGCGCTTGTCGGTGGTGCTGATCACCGCAAGGAACCGTTCGAGGGCGTAGAAGGCGACCCGGGCGGCCGGTGACCACCGGGTTCCGACCAGGTCGAACTGGTGGTCGGTGTGCGGCAGGTACACCGCCGTCACCGGCACGCTGGCGTCCTGCAGCCGGTGCTGCAGCTGCCGGGTCGCGGCGACGGGTGCCATCTCGTCGTGAGTGCCGTGCATGACCAGCGTCGGCGGGCAGCCGGGCCGGACGTAGCTGAACGCGGAAACCCGTGCGTAGGCCTCAGGCACCTGCTCCGGAGTCCCGCCGACCAGCCAGACGGTGCGCCCGCCGTACGTCATGAATTGCAGCCGCAGCCGGGCGGCGTTGGCGCCGAACAGCCGCACCAGCGCACGGGACGGTGGTGCGGCCCAGTCGGGCTGCGGGTCGTCCGGGTGGCTGTACTTGTCCTGGCTGGTGTGCCAGTACAGCGCGTCCACGCTGGCCGGGCCGTACAACGACGCCACCGCACTCACATGAAGGTCAGACGCGGCCAGCTCCGGCGGGGTCAGCGCGGGCTCGCCGAGAGCATAGGCGGCCAGCAGGGCCAGGTGGCCCCCAGCGGACCCGCCTGCGAGCACGATCCGGTCCGGGTCAACGTCCAGTTCGGTGGCGTGCCCGCGCACCCAGGCAACCGCGCGCTTGGCGTCGCCGACCATCCCCGGCACGTCAGTCTCCGGGAACAGCCGGTAGGCCACGTCCACGACCACATGCCCCTGCGCGGCCAGGTGCCCGAACAATGGCCGGGTCGCGAAGTCCTTGTCGAAGACGTACCACCCGCTGCCATGCAGGTAGACCACCGCCAGGCCCGACGGCTCCACCCCGGGCGAGGGCTGCCAGACATCGCAGAGCAGCACGCGGCCGGTGCCCGGCACGGTCGCGAACGCCACGTCCGGGCGCAGCCGCGGCTTGCGGTCACTGCGAAGCCGTCCCGCCCACCAGCGGTGGACCATGTGCCGGCGAAGCTGGGACGGGATGCGGTTCTCCCAGCCGGCGCCCAGCGCACCAGACAGATCGACCCGCACCGCACCGATCCGCACGATGACCACGAGTGCGCCTACGGCCGCGGCGCCGGCCGGGACGGCGATCCACCACGATCCGGCCACCGCGCCCACGGCGGCGAGCGGGATACCGGCAGCGGCGATGAACGGCATATACCCGGCCGCCAGCGATTTCCCAGCGATCAGATAGAGGCCGGCGGGGCGCCACCGGAACGGCACGTACAAAAGTGCGCACCACAGCAGCAGCACAAACGCGACGGCGATACCAAGCCCAGTCATAACCGGCACCTCGATTCGCAGCTCAGTCATCACGGTCCCATCGGACAAGCACGACGCAAGACCGGCGGAGCCGGCACATATTCACGTTCGGCTGATCGGGTCCGTACCGGCTAGGGCCGTTCGTCCCCTCTTGTAGCCGCTTCCAGCAGACACCGGCCAGTTGCGCCCAGAACAGCCACCCAAGAACACTGCGGGCCATATGACTGCCGCCGCGCCCGAACGGCGGCTCTTCCCGTTGGGCCGCGGCTCGCGCTCCCAGTGACTGGCCCACGCAAAACTGCTGTCCGGGCTGGTCAAGGCGCTGCGGCCGCCCGGCCTGGCCACCGGCGAGGCCGGGTTCAACTGCGACTTCCACGCCATCCGCCACCACGGCGGCCAGGCCGTGCTGGAAAAGCACTACGTGCCCCGCCGCTCCCAGCGCACCCGCGCTGTTTTGCGCCGTGCTCACCTTCTTCGCCCAAGACCACGCCACCTCGGACATGGTGTACTCCAACGCCGACATCACCAAAGCCGAGCAGGCAGCCGAGATCATCGCCTTCGCCGACTACTGGCAGCATGCCACCGGCAGCGACCCGGGCCTGCTGGTCTTCGACTCCCAGCTGACCACCTACAAGATCCTCGACGAGCTCACCGGCCGCGGCATCAGCTGGCTCACCTTGCGCCAGCGCGGCAAGGCCGAACTCGCCCGGCTGGCGGCGCTGCCCGCCTCAGCATGGAAACCGCCGTCATCGCCCGGTCCGGCCGCTACCGGCGGCCCCGGCTGCACGAGGACATGATCAAGCTCAAGGACATCAGCCCCAGGGTCCGCCAGATCGCCATCAAGAACATCGGCCGCGACGAGCCCACCCTGCTGATCACCAACGACATCACCACGCCCGGGTGAGAACCTGTTCGCCCGCTACGCCGAGCGGATGATGGTCGAAAACGAGCTGGACGCCTACATCGGCGGATTCCACCTCGACGCCCTCACCAGCGGCGTCCCGCTCAACGTCGACCTCGACACCACACTGACCGTCGTGGCCGGCAACCTCTACCGGCTGCTGGCGCTCAAGCTTTCCCGCTACCAGAAAGCCACCCCCGAAACCCTGTGGCGAGACTTCCTGGACGCCACCGGCACCCTGCACATCGACGACACCGGCGTCACCTGCGCGCTGAACCTGCGCAGCCACCACCCCGTCCTCATCGACGCCGGCCTCGCCGAACTCCAAACCCCATCCCCTGGTGGGACGGGCGCACGCTGCGCTTCCGGTTCCCGCCACGATGATCGCCAGGCGTCGAGACCTCAACTCAATTACCTGACCGGGAATCGAGGTTAGGCGGCTCATCGGCATGTTGGGATCGTTGCCGGGATTCGCACAGGGCACGGCCTTGGCGTCGCTGTCCTGACCGCAGCCTCACCAACTCGGCTCGCGGTCTATGACAAGCGTGCGCGACGAGGGCTCCAGAAAGTCGAGCTTGAGCTAGCCGACCAGGGCCCAGCCTTCTACGGCATGACGCCGCCTTGCAGAACAGGTCTTCAAGCGCGGGCCACAGCCCGGCGGTGAGCGGGCAGATCACGAAGCCCACGGCGTCGCCGCTGCATGGTCACTTGCGAAGCAGCCATGGCCAGAACATCCGCCGCGGCGGCCTCACCACCAAGTTGCCGCCCCAGGTCTCACCGGATATCTCCACGCGCAGGATCACCGGCCGCTCCGTGGCGGCGGGCGGAACCTTGACCCTGCCACCCAGCGCTCTGACGTCGTCGGCGTCGACCTCGATGCCGGGCTTAGTGACCAGGATGAGGTTTCCGCCGAGCCTCTTCGCCTCGATCCGCAGCGTGGGCCAGGTGATCACCGCATCGGTGAAGTCGAGCTTCACGTTGCCGCCAACAGAATGGATCTCCATCCGCTGCGGAACCACCCAGCGGCCGACACGCTTGACGTTCCCACCCATGTGGTCGATCCGCACCAGTTCCTTGGCCCGCTGCGGAATACCGCCCTGCAGGCCAGCCGCCGGCAGGTCGGCCGTCAGCTTGGCCAGATCGCTGTGTGTACGGGCGATCAGCGCCGCCTCCAGGCGCTCGTCAAGCTCGGCCGCGGTCAGCCGGCCGTCGCCAGCGGCGACCCGCAGGATCTCGACCACCTGGTCCCGGTCTTCGTGCGAGGCGCGCAGCTCGGGCTTGCTCCCCGTGCCGGGGGGCCTGTGCCGCCGCGGCAGGCTCACCACTCATGGCCACATCCTCTTCAGTCAGCAGCCGGTCCGGCAACCCCGGCCGCGGTGCTGCGGTCGGCCCAGAAGCTCCGGGCGCCCTCATCCCGGAGCCTCCGGCGCCTGGTCAGGTCTGACGGCTCGCCCGCGACGCCAGACCCGGCCCGGCGGTGACCCCGGCCGTTCCTAGATCACTCTGCCTGGATTGGACCCGGCCGTCGGCGTAAGGGGGCGGCGATTCTAGTGACAGGCAGCGTTCTCATGGATGACATCCCGCCACGGTCTTATGGCCACTCATCGGCATGACAAGGTGTCGACGATGCGCCAGAACGACCTTATCTGTTCGCCGGAGCTGATCATCGCCAAGAATTCGTCGGCGGCGCAGATCGGCGGCTACGTGCACGCCTCACCGCGGACAGCAGTCACGCAAAGTAATCGCGATGTCCGCCCGCTGAGGCGTGCAGAATGGTTCATCTGCGCTCGTCGCCAGCGCGGGCAATCGCGCCGGTGACCTGCTCGTATTCGGCGTTCGGAGCAGAACCCGCCGCGCGGCGACCAGCGAATCCGATCACTCTTTGTGATGGCCATGGCGTCGACTTCGCGACCGTCACTGGGCAGATCCTGATGGCCGTCCACACTCGGGTCTTGCAGGGAGCGTGCGGGCGGCGGGCTCTGGACTAGGCGGACCCTGGTGCCGGGGAGGCGACGCCGGCGCACGCGCCAGCCCGGCCTCTGGTCACAGGACCTGCGCCCGGCGCGGCTGACAGCGATCAGACACGAGGCTGACAGCCCGGCCACCGTCGCGGGAGCCGACCTGCACGCGGCCACCTGGCCGCCCTTCCCTGACAATCTTCCGCCTGCCCCCCGTTCGGTCCTGGGGTCCAGGCGGGCTTTGGCATGCGCGAGCACGATCACCGTTCACGCGCGGAAAGGCGACTTTCAGCATGATATCGCTTGTCAGCGAGCGTTCCGCCCGGCAGCCCTGCTGGACGGTCACCCGGCAAATGACCCGGCTACCTAGAACTGCCGGCGGGCCTGCCGGGCGACGAAGAACTGGTTCCGGCCGGTCATGTGGCCCAGCCGGTGGGAGCGTTCCAGGCCGAGCTGCCGGTCGGCGCGGGTCTGCGGCGCCCATTTCTTCTCGTCGCGCACGCCCGCCAGCACGGCGGGGAGCTGGCCGAGTGGCTGAACGAAACCCAGGCCGCCGCGCACGCCTTGGGCGACCTGCTGGTCGCGCCCGGCACCTGGGACCGGCTGCCCCGACCGGACGGGGCCGGCACCTGGGCCGAGGACGGCCGCCAGGTGTCCTTCCTGCTGGAGTACGACACCGGCACCGAGCACCTGCCGGTGCTGTCCGGCAAGCTGGACGGCTACGCGCTGCTGGCCTCCGTGCTCGCCAACGACGCCGGGCCGGCCGCGCCGCCGCTGCTGTTCTGCTTCGGCTCCCCACGCCGCGAGCAGGCCGCCCGCCGCGCGCTGGCCGACTGCCGGGACTCGGCCGCAGTGCGGATCGCAACGGCGGCGATCGACCCGTACGTAACCAGCCCGGCCGGGCCGGTCTGGCTGCCGCTGACCGGCCACCAGGGCCGTCAGGTGCGCCTGATCTACCTGGGCCAGGCGCTGCCCGATCCGTGGCAGGACTGCCGGGCACGGCGGGCACGGGAACGCCGCGAGGCCACCGAACGCGAGCAGGCCCTGCGCCGCGCCGACGAGGACGACGAGGACGACGGGGCCGCCGCGAACGGCACAGCAGCCGGGGAGAAGGCGTTCGGGCAGTGGCCGTGACAGCGGCGCAGGCCAGGCCGGCCGGGTCGGGGTACCGCTCCGGGGAACCTTGCATGTACATTCCGTGGTCCCTTCAGATCGGTACCCCCTGTGCGCGGTCCCGCCGCAGGTCAGGCGGGTGAACCGATGGCACTGTCCCTGCCCCGACACACCAGGGAAAACCAAGGTATCTCCCAGTCTGGCCGAGAAGGCCGCCTGCGGAGGCGGCGGCGCAGGTCCACGGTCCTGGGCGGGCTGCCAGTCGTGCTGCTGGTCGCAATCACAAGGGATGTCGGCGACGCCGCGCTCTGGCGGGCGGATCGGGAGCGGCGGTCACGCGAACGCCGCGAGGCGCCCGAACGTGAGCAGTCGCTGCGCTGCGCCGACGAGCCTGACGGCCGAAACCACCAGGTTCACCACGAAACCAATGCAGCCGACCCGATCGAGGCCCCCATCTGCGAGATGGCGAAGACCGAGTGGGGAGTTGCTCATGAGCGGGGCGGTATCACGGCCTGCGAGAGCGAGCATGCCGCACGACAGCTCCAGGCCGCTTCGGGAGGTGAGCTGGTTTACCGCCGGACCTGGATCACGAGCTGGGTTTAGCTCCCGGGCGCCGCTACCCGCGAGGGAAGCACGGCCCCGGGCACGCGCTGCCATTCCTGGGAGTGTGTGATCAGGGCGGGCAGCGCGGCAGGACAGAGGCGGCTGTCACCGCTACGGAGCCGGAACGCGTCGCTGTAAATCTCCAGCCAGCCGAGCCGCGTCTCGGCGCCTTGCCGGTCGGCGAAACAGGTCACTTCCCAGTCGCGCAGGAACTTCGCGCGCCCTGCCGTGTCGAGAGCCGCCCAGTGATCGGCCACCTTGATCCTGCCCTCGGCCTCGCGCCACTCGAAAGTGTCAGGTTCGTGAGGCTGGTTCCGCAATTCGGTGATCTGTGCCTCCGTCTTCGCGAGAGACGCTTTCATGTCTTCGTCGTCGGGGTCATCCGCCAGCAGTTCCCTGCGGCGTTCCGCCGCCCGCTCCAGGCGGGAAATAGCCGCAGCGTGGTCATCACCGTGGACGATGCGCCGTTCGAGGAGGACGCGCCCGCCCGCTTCGTTCAGGACCAGTGCCTCGATCAGCGGCTCTATCCGGTCAACGCGGATGTTCAGACCGCATCCCTTGCACGTGTAGTAAGCATTGTGCGCGACATTATTCCCCCAGGTCGTATGACGCCGCGCCCCGTACATGCGGACAGCCGTCTCGGGATTAAACGGCCTTGGGGAGCACGACCGGCAGAACAGGACACGGTAAAGCATGTGCCGTGACTGTGCCTGCCCTCGGGCGCGGGAACCCGCCTTGATGGCTTCCTGGAGCAGGTCCCAGGTGTCCTGGTCAACCAGCGGTTCATCAGTGAACGTGATCGGCTGCCCGTCCTTGCCGCGCCTGGTCGTGACGATCTGCCCTTTCTTATAGCCGGGCATCCCCTTGACGCCAGTTTCGCCTTTCAGCTCGACAACATGCCCCAGCAGCAGCGGTGAGGTAAGGATCTTGCTGACGGTGGTGGCATTCCACTTGCCTCCGCGCGGAGCCGGGACGCCGCGCTTGTTCAGCTCACCGGCTATCGCGCTGAATCCTTTACCGGCGATACGCTGCTGGACCATCCACTTGACAATGGGGGCTTCGTCGGGGTCCTGGACTCGCCACCAGCCGGTCGTGTGCTCCGGTTCGGGGCAGCGGCGCTCATCGTGGCATATGCAACGCGGAGAATAGCCATAGCCGGGCTTCCCGCCACCCCAGCGGCCTTCCTCGCTCAGCCTCTTAGCTGCCCTGCGGCGCCTGGTGGCAATCTTCTCCCGCTCGCGCTGGGCGGCAAGGATACGGTCTTCCAGAGCTTGCCGCCCGCGTTCGGTACTGGTGTCCGTGCCGTCGCTGACATCGATAATGATCTTTCCCATCGCTGCCATGTCACGCGCGAACTGGAGGTAGTCCAGCATGTCACGGCTGAGCCTGTCCATCTCGTCAGCAAGGAAGCCGTGAATCTGCCCGATCTTGTCGGGAGCGAGCCAGGGACCGAGACCGGGGCGTTCCCTGATCGGCATGGCGCCCGACACGTCCATGTCCACGTCCACGAAGATCACGGTGTCGTCGTGGTCCTCGGCATAGTCTGTGATCCTCGCCCGCTGGCTCGCGGGGTTGGTCGATGAGTCCTTGAAGCGCGAGAGCCGCAGCGGTGCCAGCAGCGTCCTGTTCATGTTCATAAATATACCACTCGGACTGGTCTGACGGCGGCAGCCCGCCGCTGGAGATGGCGACCTCAGCCCGCGATCTCGGTCACGAGTGGATCGCGCTGACCGACCACTCGCCGCGGCTGACCGTGGCCAGGGGATTGTCGGCTGAGCGGCTGTCCGCGCAAATCGACCTCGTCAGCCAGCTCAATGCCGAACTGGCCCCGTTTCGCATCCTGACCGGAATCGAGGTCGACATCCTCGACGACGGCACCCTCGACCAGACCGGCGATCTGCTCGGCCGCCTCGAAGTGGTGGTCGCCAGTGTCCATTCACACCTGCGCATGCCCGCCGACCAGATGACGGCCCGCATGGTCGCCGCAGTGTCCAGCCCGCACGTTGACGTGCTGGGGCACTGCACCGGCCGGCTGCTCGCCGGCCGTGGTCGGCCCGAGTCTGTCTTCGACCCCGGCGCGGTGTTCGCAGCCTGCCGGGACTTTGGTGTCGCGGTCGAGATCAACTGCCGTCCAGAACGCCAGGACCCACCCGACCCGGCGCTGCGGCTCGCCGCCGAGACCGGCTGCGTGTTCGCCATCAACACCGACGCGCACGCACCGGGCCAACTCGACTGGCTCGACAACGGCTGCACCCGGGCTGAGCGAGCCGGTATCCAGCCCGGTCAGGTGATCAATACCCACGGCGCTGATGGCCTGCTCACCCGTGGCGGCCCGCGCCACCCGGTCCCTTTAGACGGGAACCCGTGTGTTACCCGTAATGCAGTGTGAACACTGATAGTCACTCCACATGGACACGGAACAACCCGATGTGCCTGACCGTAATCCCTGAACGTTCTGCACGATGACGCGGTGACGTTTGCAGTGACGTCTCCGGTCGGCTAATGAATCGGCCTGCCGGACACCCCGCTGTGCCTGTTCCGGGCGCTGGCATTCCGCTGCAGACGGTGACAGCTCGAAGGCCGGCAAAACGCGATATCCGCCGTTACGTACGCCTACGCCGATTGATTCGTTTGCGTACCGCAGCTCCCCGGAGCTGGTTGATCTGCGTGTGCGCGGGCTGCTCGTCCTCACACTGCTCGAGCGGGCTTGCCCTCTCGGCGGCAGCTGAATTTGACCCGTGCGCCGGCGCGTCGAGGCCGGGGAGGTCCGTCTTCGCGCGGATGTGGGAGGTGCGGGGACGCGCCGAAGGCGCCGGACCTCCTTTCCCGGCCCGGAATCCAGTAGGTGCTCGGCGCGGGTCCTTACGGCAGTTTCTCGAAAACTGCGACCTGGCTCTGGCTGTCGAAGGTGAACGGCGCCCGGTCCCATCCCGCCCAGCGTTCCCGGAGCCGGAAACCTGTCATCCTGCCCATGAGGTCGAGTTCGGACGGCCACACGTAGCGGTAGGGCGCAGAGTGGCGCACCAGGCGCCCGTCCGCCTCGATCCAGTGATGCGACCACGCGATTTGCCCCACCAGGTCGTCGAAGGTCTCGATCCCGACGTGATCAGGATCGAGGGTGAAGACCCAGGCGACCTCCCCAGGGGGCACCCGGCGGAGCTGGGGGACGATCACCTCCACCACGAAGCATCCGCCGGGCTCCAGGTGCGCGGCCGCGTTGGCGAAGACCGCCAGCTGATCTTCCTGGCTGGTGACGTTCATGATCGTGTTCGCCACCAGATACACGAGCTTGAAGGGCGTCCCGGCAACGCGCGTGGCCGTCATGTCGCCGATGGTCACCGGGACGGCATCGGCGCCAGGCTTGGCGAACAACCGCCAGCGCAAGCGCCACCCGCCCGGTACCGACCGCGAATTCCAGCGCAGGGCCACCCCGGGCCAACTCGGCGAGCAAGCCGGCCATGGGGTCGAGAACTGACGGCTCGAACATGGCCGAATAGGTCTTGTCGTACACCCCGGCCACCTCTGGGCCCCACGTGATCGAACCCATAAGCGACAGCCTCCCGCGAACCCCTGCTTGCGGGCCACCAGTTTTTACATGGACAGGCCGCCCGCCGGCCCGGCCCGCACACCTGGCACACGCCGATCCCGGGCCCCGTGACCTGGCCGCGCACGCCGCGGCCCATGACGCGTTTTGACCGGGCCTCGGTCGAAACACGCGGGTCGAGGTCGATACCACCGACGGCTACACGACCCCCCGGCTTGCCCAGATCGTCGCCATCACCAACGGAAGAGGCTGACCCGCACCGGAGACCGACGCAGCCACAGAGCGAACAGCCGCTCCGATCAAAGTCCGAACGACACGGTGAGGTCCAGGAAATGGGTCGCACACCGTAACCGGACTTCCACGTGAACCGAGCCGCCGTTCGGTGCGCGGTCGGCTCGCGCTCTTTGGCTGACCGCGCCGGTACCGAACGGACTGATATGGGCGACTCCAGTCTTGATCAGGTAGAGCGTGAAGGTATTGAGCTGCTTGTGCGCTTTGTACTGGTCCATAGAACGATTCCGTCCGCCGAGGATGGGGTGGAATCGTGCGGTCCGGATCGGGTTGGTGTGAGTGCCCGGCCACCGGCATCTTTTGTGTTCTGGTGAACCTGAGCTGATCGAAGCGAACCGAAGCAGGCCGTGATTCAGGTGTGTCGCTCGTGAGTGTAGAGGCGGACGAGGATGCCGTCCGGGTCGGGAATGTCACAGGCCCAGCCGTGGTGGCCTTGGATGATCGGCCCGTGCCCGGCGCCGAGAGAGGCAGCTCGGGCAGCCATGGTTTGCAGGTCGGCCAGGGTGGAGACCGCGACAGGGGCAAGGTCGAAGCCAGCCATGGCGCGACACCGCTGCGGGTCGCCACGCAATGCCAGCCTCAGCGCTGTCTCGGGATGTCGGAAGGCGACGCCGGCGAGCACGCCATCTTCGACAAACTCGATCTCCTGGACGAAGCCGAACACCTGGCCGTACCAGTCCCGGCTGCGCCGCACGTCGGATACCGGGATCTTGACGTGGTGGAAGCCGGTCACCGAGCCGGTGCCCCACTCGTGCTGGACGACGACGCGCTCGGCGATGCAGGTACTGGCGTGGCGCTCGATGAAGGACCGGTGGAGCGGGTGCTCCACATACCGGCGGGCGGCGGCGAAGTCGGCGAAATCCAGCACGGCGACATAGTCGAAGTTGTCAGCGAAATGGCCCGCGTCGTCGCCGGCGTGCAGCTCGACGAGCTCGGGAATCCCCCGCAGTCCCTCTAGCGCAGCGCGGAAGGCCTCTTTGGCCTCGTCACCGAGCCCTGCTGACCACCTGTGGGCCACGACTTGGCGAAACAACGTCGCACCTGTCACACAGAGCGCTTCTGGGCACGCCGTTTGGCGAGTGCCGCGCGCAGCACGAACCCTGGTGACGGGGACACCCACCCGGCTTGCTTAGCCATGGCAAGGTCGTCCCGGTTGGCCATGCGCTCGGTGATCATGCCGTCCTGGGTGCGGAAAGTGGGTCTGGGTGATGGCGAATTCCTTCCCGGTGGGCGGCATGACGGCGTCCACGGTGGTGGTGTCCGGCTGGTAGGTGACGAAGTCTCGGGTGTGGCGGCCGGACATGGTCACAGGTCATCGTGCTCGGCGGCCTCGAGGACTTCGAAGCGCAGGCCGGAAAACGCGGCGCGGAGCCACTGGGCGGTGGCATAGAACCCGGCCGGCCCGGGCTGGCGGATGGCCGGCGGCTCGGTAGCTGCCTCGCGGTTGATCGCCTGGGGGTTGAACACACGCTCGAAGTCCTCGCGGCTGCCCGCGGCCACGAGGCCGGGCGCACAGTGCGGTCCGGCCCGCTGTGCATGTTGGTGGCCATGACCTATCCTCCCCTCCGCCTGGGCCCACCTATCTGATAGGGTTGAGCCCTAACAAATTCTGATAGGGTGTGACCCTAGCGAATATGCCTGATCTCGTCAACCCCCCGAAACGCGCCTACCACGCTCCGCAGCGTTCGGCGTCCGCATCCCGCACCCGGGAAGCGATCATGACCTCCGCCAAGGATGTCTTCGAGCGGCTGGGTTGGTCAGGCGCCACCATGCGCGCCGTCGCGGACCAGGCAGGCGTCTCGCTCAAGACCGTCGAGGCCCTCTACCGCACCAAGGCCGAACTGCTCAAGGCAACCATCGACTACGCCATCGCCGGAGACCTCCGCCCCATCCCGATCCTCGGCCGTGAGTCGGTCGCCGCCATCCAGGCCGCGCCCGACGCGCCCGCCATGCTCGACTTGCACGCCCGCCACCACGCCCGGGCTATCAGCCAGCGCGCCGCACCGATCCTCTGGGTCGTCGAACAGGCCGCGCCCACCCACGAGGACATTGCCAGACTCTGGGCCCAGAGCAACGACAACCGCCGCATCGGCGCCCGCTGGGCGGCGGCCACCCTGCTGAACAAACCAGGCGTGCCACCCCACATCGGCCAGCGCTACGCCGAGGAGGTGTTCTGGATCGCCATCGACCCCGGCACCTACCGCAGTCTCACCCTCGGACGCGGCCTCAGCCCATCCGGCTTCGAAACCTGGATCAGGAACTTCTACGGCAAAATGCTCCTGCACTAACCATTACTACGCGAGCCGGCCAGACATTGAGGACCGGCACCAGTCCGCCCACCCCCACCGGGGAGGACATGCGCAGACACGCGCAGCCCAGCCTGTGGATCCGCACCCAGAACAGGGCGATCTGAAAGCCCCGCTATTCACAACCGTGCTTCAGCCAACCGGCTCGTTATTCGGCGCTCGGGGCCGGTTGTCAGGCGGTGGATGTGTTCTTAGCGGGCTGCCGTTGACCTGCGTGATCGTTGCGGCCGTCTTTCGTATGGCTCCTTGCCGGTTGCCGGTGCCACGGCCGGGTCGGCCTCCAGGTCTCAGCCCGACTCTGAAGGTGCTCGATGACTTCCACGGTCCCATCCGCTGCGCCCGTCCGGGAAATGCCTGTGTTCGCCAATACTGGGCGGCTGGCGGTGGCGGGGTCCCTGGCTGGGTGCGGCGGCGTGACCTGTGCGGCAGGAGGCCTGGATCTCACCAGTTCACCAACTGGGCCAGCGGCACCAGTTGTGCCTGTGCCAGGGGCGCTGCGCAGACATCGAGTGCTTGGCTGCGAAACGCGGCGTGTCATGATCGAGCGAAGTGGAGGGAGCGCTGTGAAGTATGAGTTCGTCGCCGAGGCCTATCGCGATCTGGAGCGGGCCGGTGGCCGGCTGGCGCTGATCGAGCGTCTGGCCGCCCTGCTGGCGGCGACCCCGGCCGAGTTGCTGCCGACGGTTTGTTACCTCTGCCAGGGCCTGATCGCGCCCGAGTTCGCCGGAGTGGACCTGGGCCTGGCCGAGAAGCTCGCCGTCCGCGCGGTCGCCACCGCCACCGGCACTGGCCCCGGGCAGGTCGCCGCGAGCGTGCGGGAGACCGGCGACCTCGGCCAGGCCGCCGAGCAGCTGCTGACCATGACCGCGGCCGGCCGGCCGGCCAGCCTGCAGGTCACGGCGGTGGTGGATACCCTGCACCGGATCGCCGAGGCCGAGGGGCTGGGCTCGCAGGGCCGCAAGCTGGACCTTTTGGCCGGGCTGCTTGGCCAGGCCACCCCACTGGAGGCCCGCTACCTGCTGCGCCTGTTCACCGGGGGGTTGCGGCTGGGGATCGGCACGCCCACCCTCTTGGACGCGCTCGCGCAGGTGCACGCCGGCGGGCGGGCCGCCCGGCCGGTGCTGGAACGCGCCTACAACATCTGCTGCGATCTGGGCAAGGTCGCCTCAACGTTGGTCACTGGCGGGGTGGCGGCGGTCGAGCAGCTGCAGGTGCGCCCGGGTAACCCGGTGCGGGCCATGCTCGCCCAGCGGCTGTCCGACGGCGCGGAGATCCTGGCAAAGCTGGGCGGGCTGTGCGCGGCCGAGTATAAGTACGACGGTGTCCGGGTCCAGGCGCACAAGACCGCCGACGGGGCGATCGAGCTGTTTACCCGGCGGCTGGAGCGAGTCGGAACCCAGTTCCCCGATGTCGTGGAGGTGCTCGCGGCGGGGTTGGGCCCCCGGGAGGCGATTGTGGAGGGGGAGGTCGTCGCCTTCGATGCGTCCGCCGGGGAGTTGCGCCCGTTCCAGGAGGTTATGCTCCGCCGCCGCAAGTACGGCGTCACCAAGGCCGTGCGGGACGTGCCGGTGGGCTTGTTCTGTTTCGAGCTGCTTTTCGCCGACGGCCAGGACCTCAGCCGATTGTCCTATCCGCAGCGGCGGGCCAGGCTGGCCGAGGCGATCACCGTCTCGCCCCAGCTGCGGCTCACCACCGCCACTCAGGTCGCCACCCCTGCCGCCCTGGAGGCGGCGTTCGAGCAGGCGGTCACCGAGGGCTGCGAGGGGCTGGTGTGCAAGTCGGTAAGCCCGGCCGCCGGCTACCAGGCCGGTGCCCGCGGCTGGCTGTGGATCAAGCTCAAGCGTGACTACCGCACCGAGCTGTCCGACACCGTCGACCTGGTGGTCGTGGGTGCGTTCGCCGGGCGTGGCCGCCGCCGCGGCGTCTACGGCGCGCTACTGCTCGCTGCCTACGATCCGGACGCCGAGGTCTTCCGCACGGTCTCCAAGTGCGGCACCGGGTTCTCCGACGCCGACCTGGCCGCGCTGCCCGCCCGGCTCGCGCCGCTGGCCCGCCCGCGGCGGCCCGCCCGGGTCGACGCACGCCAGCAGCCCGACGTGTGGTTCGAACCTGGGCTCGTGCTGGAGATCCTCAGCGCCGAGCTGACCCTCTCACCGAACTACACCGCCGGCTGGGGGCAGATCAAGGAGCAGGCCGGGATGGCGATGCGGTTCCCGCGGTTCACCGGGCGATGGCGCGACGACAAGGCCCCGCAGGACGCCACCACCACCGGCGAACTGATCGACCTCTACCGCACCGCACAGCGAAAGCCCGCGGGCACCTGACCTGAGTGCCCTCCATGACATCCGGCTGCCAGGAGCCCTGCGGGCCAAGACCGATGATGCATCACGCCAAGTGATGGAGACGGTCAGGGAGAACGGGCGCCGAGCCGCCGTTCGGCGCGGCCGACTGGCGCATGACGGCGCCCGCCTTGATGTGCGCATATCTGGCTGATCTGCGGGTCCCCGCCGATATGGCCGACCGGCGTCCGGTTTTGCGGTGAGCCAGCGATCGCCGGAAGCAGGTATGCGGCAGCCATAGGGTTCTTCCGTGGCTGATGCGATCTTCGGGGAACCTCGGCTCGCGGAGATCTACGATCCGCTGGACCCCGACCGTTCCGATCTGGATGCATACGCCGCTTTGGCTGAGGAGTTCCGCGCCGAGACCGTCCTAGACGTCGGCTGCGGAACCGGCACCCTCGCCTGCCTGCTCGCCGGACATGGCGTGGAGGTCATCGCCATCGACCCGGCCGCCGCCTCCCTCCGCGTCGCCCGGCGCAAGCCGGGCGCTGACCGCATCCGGTGGCTGCACGCAGATGCCACCGCCCTGCCTCCGCTACAGGCCGATCTCGCAACCATGACCGGGAACGTGGCCCAGGTCTTCCTGGATGACGGGGAGTGGGCGGCAATGCTGCGGGCAATCCGCAAGGCCCTGCGACCGGGGGGCCGGCTGGTGTTCGAGAGCCGGGATCCCGGGAAGAAGGCGTGGCTGGAATGGAACCGGGCCCAGACCTACCGTCGTGTCGTCATCCCAGACGTCGGCCCCGTCGAGACGTGGACGGACCTGACTGCGGTCGAGGGAGACCTGGTCTCCTTCCGGATGACCTTCGTGTTTGACAGCGACGGCGCGGCATTGACCTCCCACTCCACGCTGCGGTTCCGTAGCCGCGACGAACTGGTGGCCTCACTGCTCGCGGCCGACCTGGTCGTCGACGAGATCCGGGACGCGCCCGACCGGCCCGGACGTGAGTTCGTCTTCATCGCCCGGCGTGCGGTATGACGCCAGCAAATTCAAGCTGACGGCAGACTCGCCGCGGAACGTGACCAGAAGCCTGCGCTTGGGCGCGCAGTCCCGCCTGATTGAGAATCGATGTAGGCGTTGCGGTTTGGCCGTAGCGTCGAGAGGTCCTGCGGAGCTGGGCTCTAGTCCCTCCTGCCGACCGGTATCGGTCTGGCTTACGAACGACGTGCTGCCAGCTCCGCTGGGTCTCGCCGTGGTGTGGCTAAAAGGCGCGAGCGCGGAGCCCAGGCCAGGGACAGCCCGGACCACGCGGGAATGCCAGAATGGCCGATCGGTGCTCCGTACTCCTCCCCAGCCCTTCCCCAGCCCTCAGCGATGCAAAGTCCGAAGATTACGGTCTCGGCCCATGCGAAATAGGTGACTTCGCGCGTTCATAACGGGTGACGCGTAACAACCAGTGATGACCTGGCCTGGAAAAGAGTGATGCTGAAACCTGCGAGAAGATGCTTCCCAGTCACGGGTTACAGCCGGGCTGGGTGGGCGGTGGCAGCTTCGTGCGGCGGCGCGGACCTAGTCGACGAATATGGCGGGTTGCTCCCATGCGGTGCACTGGAACGAACCACCCCGCGGCGGCCACGCTGGGCCCATCGGCGCGAGGGCCGGGGTACTTCCTTGGGGAAGACGCTGCATCCGGCTGGGGCCGCGAGCGGACGCTAGGTGCAGGCCGGCTGGTACGTCACGGACACCACGCCGGTGCTGAGGGTCCTGGAGTCCGCGAGTTTGAGGCTGATTTGCCCGGTCATCTCGTCGAACAGGCGCATGCCGGAACCGAGCACGATCGGGTGGACCATGAGGGCGAGCTCGTCGAGCAGCCCGTCGCGCAGCAGCGACCGCACCAGCCTGGGGCTGCCGGGGATCTGGATGTTCTTGCCGGGCCGCGCCTTGAGCTTGCGGACTTCTTCGGCGAGGTCGCCGGTGACCAGGATCGAGTTGGCCCATTCGAGGGTGTGCAGGGTGGTGGACACGATGTACTTGGGCGTGTTGTTCATGAAATCGGCCATCGGCACGTCGCTGCCCAGCTTCGGCCACAACTCGGCGAACTCCAGGTACGTGCGCCGGCCCAGCAAAATGGCGTCGGCCTGCGCGATCCCGACGCCGATCACTTCACCCATTTCGTCGTTGTAGAGCATCCAGTTTCGTTGCGAGGGCGCCTCCACCACGCCGTCCAGCGAAATGGCCAGTCCCGCTACGACCTTGCGCATCGTTGCCTCCTCCGTCCGGGCAGCAGCTGATCTTTGTTGGTCCGTTGCCACCGCCACCCGTTCTGACCGCGCCGGGCCTTGAAAATCATCGCCAGCCCTGCCCGCCGACCGCGGAGCTGGCTGACCTCCATCGACAGGCCGCGTAGCCGCGATTGGAGGGGTCATTGGGTGAGGTGCTTGCGGAAGAACACCCGCTGGAAGCCGTCCTGCTCGGCGTGGTGGGTCTCGACGTACCCGTGCCGTGGATAGTAAGCGAGGTTCTCAGTCATGGCTTCGTTGGTGTAGAGCTGTATCTCGCTGAGGTGAAGGCTGCGGGCCTGGTCCTCGGCCAGGGCCATCAGGCGGGCGCCGATACCGCGTCCCTGAGCGGCCGGCAGGACAGCCATATTCTCCAGCAGGAGGTGGTCGGGCTGGGCGACGAGGATGGTGAAGCCGACAATCTTGCCGCGCTCTTCTGCGACCCACGCCTGGCCGCAGCGGACGGCATCTGCGTAGTCGGCCGTCATCGGGGCCGGAGCCTGGCCGATCCTTGGCACGTAGTGCTGGTAGGCGGCGGTGGCGATCATGCGCAGTGCGGCCACGTCGGCGTGGTCGGCGGGCCGGAGGATGACCATCGGCCAAGCGTAGGCCGAGTTGTGCGTATCCGCTCGTAACAGCCGGCCTGCCGGAGGTGCGCCTGCGGCACGCTGCCTGGCATAGCTACATGCGCGGGGCGACCGCGCCAAGCTCCTACGCCGATCCCGAGACTCGCTTCGCTCGCTCAGGATCGGTGGCCCCTTCGGGGCAGTCCGGCTGACCGCTGGCGATGAGCGTGGCACGTTCGGTGCATGGCTGATGACCTGAGCGTGCGGTACGGGGATCTGCTGA
>WNGL01010231.1_pt1 | contig 24260 bp, 24 predicted proteins | sample 5400591 | NCBI WGS metagenome assembly WNGL01 (sample SAMN13153377, study PRJNA577476) | soil metagenome | isolation source: 80 cm soil or saprolite under Garry oak tree replicate 1 | place: USA:California | collected 2016-06-15 | reverse complement strand
CGCCCCTCATCGCGTATCCGAACGCCGGCCTGCCCATCACCAGGGGCGACATCACCACGTACGAGCTCGGCCCCGAGGCCATGGCCAAGGACTATCCGGCCCTCCTGGATGCCGGCTGCAATATCGTCGGCGCCTGTTGCGGCTCCGGCCCCGAGCACATTCGCCTCATCGCAGAGGTCGCGCGCTCCCGCCGCAGCCCGTGAGGGCAACGCTCGACGTCCGCTCACCGCTTCCCGCCGTTCTCGACGATATCCCGCTGCGCGTGGATCGCGACGAGGTCCTGCGCTTCCAGGGCTACCAGAAGGGTGTGGATGTGCCTGATGCCGTGGTCCTCTCGCTGTTCGATGACGCGCTGAACATCGGCGAATCGCTGATCGAGCCGCGGGTGGTCTATCGTACGGTGGCGGTGACGGCGCAGGGCCCGGATCTCATCGAAGCCGGCGGCGAGCGCCTCCACATCCCCGACATCGGCAGGCTGTGGGGACCACTCGAGGAGATCGGGGGGGGTATCTGCACGGTGGGCGAGGCGCTCGAGCAGCGCGTGCGACGACTGTGGGACGAGCGCGAGCTTCCCCTCGCCGTCATGCTCGACAGCGTAGGCTCGGCGGCGGTCGAGAGTCTCGCCGAGTACGCCAACGATCTCCTCTGCCAGGCGGCGATTCCCGCGGGCGTCAGGGTGACGAATCGGATCAGCCCGGGCTATGCGGGCTGGGACACGACCGAGCAGGCCGCCCTCTTCCGTCTCTGCCCCGGCGAACCGATCGGGGTCACGCTCAACGAGGCTTGCGTCATGACGCCGGGCAAGAGCATCTCCTTTCTCGTGGGAGTCGGGCCCGCCGCCCGCGTGGACCACTACTTCACCCAGTGCCGACGCTGCTGGATGCGAGACTGCGCCTATCGCCGTGCCCCCGCTGGCGTCACCGTGCGCCGGTAGGGACGGTCGGGCTCAGGTGATACGATAGCCAAGCCATGGCGGACAACGTCATCCTCGTGGGCTTCATGGGAGCGGGAAAGTCCTCGGTCGGGCGCATCCTCGCCCGCCGGCTCGGGCGATGCTTCGTGGAGACGGACGAGATGATCACCGCCGCGGAAGGCCGCCCCATCCCCGAGATCTTCGCGGAAAAGGGTGAGGCGCATTTCCGGGCGCTCGAGGACGAGGTCGTCCGCCTCCTCGCCCTCAAGCGCGGCGAGGTTATTGCGACCGGTGGTGGCCTGCCGTGCGCCGAAGGTCGCCTGGCGGCTCTCCGATCCATCGGCACCGTGGTCTGGCTCGGGGGCGATTTCGCCACGCTCTACGAGCGGGCGCTGCGCGGCGGTGACCGGCCCATGCTCCACGGCAAGACGCGCGACCAGGCGGAAGCGCTCTACGAGGCGCGCAAGCGATTCTACTCGCAGGCGGACCTTGTCGTGGAGACGGCCGGGCTCAACACCGACCAGGTGGCCGCGCACGTGACGGCCGCGCTCTCCGCGCGCCCGCGCCAGGCCGTGTGATGCCCGCGGCTTTTCTCGATCGGCTCCGGGAGCGCCCGCTGCTGGGCGACGGCGCCATGGGCACCATGCTCTACGCCCGCGGGGTGCCGCTCGACGCCTGCTTCGACGTGCTCAACGTGAACGAGCCCAAAGTCGTCCAGGGCATACACGCCGAGTACATCCAGGCCGGCGCGGACTGGATCGAGACGAATACCTTCGGCGCCAACCGCTTCAAGCTGGGCGTGCATGGACTGTCCTCGCGTGTGCGGGAGATCAACCTGCGTGGCGTCAAGCTCGCGCGGGACGTGCGCGAGACGATGGGGCGCGATGTCTTCGTGGTGGGCTCGATGGGGCCGCTCGGCAAATACCTGGCCCCCCTCGGCTCCATCACCCCCGAGGAGGGCAGGGCGGCTTTCCTCGAGCAGGCCGAGGGGCTTCTCGAGGGGGGTGTCGACGCCTTCGTGGTCGAGACGTTCTCCGATCTCACGGAGATCCGGCTGGCCGTGGAGGCCATACGGGCCATCACCGACCTGCCCATCATCACCCAGGTCGCCTTTACCCAGGATCTGGTCACCTTTCTCGGCCACACGCCGACCGAGGTGGCGCGGACACTCCGGGATCTTCCCGTGCAGGTGATCGGCGCCAATTGCTCGGTGGGCTCGAGCACGCTCTTCGACGTGCTCGAGCACATGCTGCCCGAGGCGGGCGGCCTGCCCATCGCCATCCAGCCGAATGCCGGATTGCCGAGCCGGATTGGCGAGCGGCTCATCTACATCTCGTCCCCGTCGTACATGGCCGACTACGCGGCGAAGATGATCGCGGCGGGGGCGCGAATGGTGGGCGGCTGTTGCGGGACGAACGCCGACCACATCCGGGCCATGCGCGAGGCGGTGGACCGTCACGTGCCGCGCTCCGGTTTGGCCTCGGTGGCCGCGCCGCGGCGCGCCCGGCCTGAGGCGAGCGCCGAGCCCACCTTGCTCACCACCTCCGCTCCGACCTTGCTCCAGCGCAAGGTCGACGATGGCGAATTCATCGTGACCGTCGAGCTCGATCCTCCCCGCGGCCACAATATCGAGAAGCTGGTGCAGGGAGCCAAGCTCCTCAAGGAGCGCGGCGTGGAGATCGTGGACATCAACGACGGCTCGCTGGGGCGCGTGCGCATGTCGGTTTTGCCCACGGCCATCCTCGTCCGCGAGGCGACCGGCCTCGATATCAACATGCACTTCACCTGTCGCGACCGGAATCTCATGGGCATCCAGGCCGACGCGCTGGGGGCCCACGCCCTCGACATCAGGAATATCCTCGCCATGACGGGCGATCCGCCGCGCACGGGCGATTACGTCAACGCCACCGCCGTGTTCGACGTGGACGCGATCGGGCTCATCCGCATCCTCACCGGCATGAACGAGGGGCGGGACGCCACGGGCAACTCCGTGGGCGAGCCGACGTCGTTCTGTGTGGGTGCCGCCCTCGACCCCGCGGCCGCCGAGCCCTCCCGGGAAATGGAGCGACTGATCGCCAAGGCGGAGGCGGGCGCGCGCTGGTGCCAGACCCAGCCCATCTACGACCTCGAGGTGGTGGAGCGCTTCTTCCAGCGGACGCGCTCCCCGATCCCCGTGGTGGTCGGCGTGCTGCCCCTCCACTCGTCGCGCCACGCCGAGTTCCTCCATAACGAAGTTCCCGGCATCACCGTGCCCGATGCGGTCCGCTCGCGCATGAAGGAAGCGGGGGACCGCGGCCTGCGCGCGGGCATCGAAACGGCACAGGCTCTCGTGGGCCAGCTTCGGGGCAGGTACGCCGGAGCCTATCTCATGCCGTCCTTCGGCCGATTCGAAGTGGTCGCGGAAGTTCTCGACGCCCTCCAGTAGATCTTCCGGGGAGAATCGTATGCCCGATCTCTACGACATCACCGCCGCTGAAGCTGCGCGCCGCATCCGCACGGGCGCGCTCTCGCCGTCAAATCTCCTTGCCTCGTGCCTCAAGCGCATCGATGCCGTGGAGCCCACCCTCAAGGCATGGGTGCATCTCGACCGCGACGCGGCCGCGCGGGTGGCCGTGCAACGGGACATCGAGGCGCGCGAAGGGCGCTTCATGGGGCCGCTCCACGGTGTGCCCGTCGCGCTCAAGGACATCTACGACGCAGCCGGGCTCGTCACCACTTCCGGAGCGGGGCCGTGGGCCCATCGCCGTCCCACCGCGGATGCCGTATCGGTGGCACGGCTCCGGGCCGCCGGCGCGGTCATTCTCGGGAAGGTGACGACGACGCCGTTCGCGCTGCGGGACCCGACGGCCACGGGGGGCTCGCGCATGGTACCGCTGGCCCTGGGCACTCAGACGGTGGGCTCGGTTCTGCGTCCCGCCGCCTACTGCGGTGTGGTCGGCTTCAAGGCCACGCACGGCCGCATTAGCACGTTCGGTGTCACGCCGCTCGCGTGGAGCCTGGACCACGTGGGGGTACTGTGCCGCTCGGTCGAGGACGCGGCGCTGGGGCTGTCGATCATGGCCGGTCATGATTCCGGCGACCCCCACTCCGTGGCGTGGCCGGTGGAGGATTTCCTGGCCGCTCTGGCCGAGCCGGTGGCGCCGCGCATCGGCGTCCTGCGCAGCTTCTTCGAGCGGGCCGAGCCGGCGAATGCGGGGCAGATCGAGGCGGTTCTCGGGACGCTTCGCGAGAAGGGCGCGCGGGTCGAGGATGCTCCGCTCTCCGCCACGTTCGAGGGCATTCACGCGGCGGGAGATACGGTGGCGCGCGCCGAGGCGGCGGCCTTCCATCGCGACCTCTACGCGAGGCACGCCGCGGAGTATCCGAAGCATATCGGTGAGGCCGTGAAGGCGGGACTCGGACTCGCCGCCGTGGACTATATTGCCGCGCAGACGCACCTACGCGCCTTCCGTGCCGACATGGGCGCGCTGGCCGCACGCTACGATGCCCTCGTCTCGCCGACGGCGGCCGGTCCCGCCCCCAAGGGACTCGACTCCACGGGCGATCCGTACTTCTGCGCGCCGTGGAGCTCCGCGGGCATGCCGTCGATCTCGCTGCCCACGGGTCTCGCCGCCGATGGTCTGCCCTTCGCGGTACAGCTCACGGGGGCCCCGTGGGCGGAGGCCCGCTTGCTGGCCGCCGCCGCGTGGTGTGAGCGCGCCATCGGGTTTGCGGAGACTCCGCGCATCTGACGGCGAGCGCATTCCCGTCGATGGCCGCATCGTCGTCAACGCGGGCAGGCACACAGACGATCGACCAGGCCAAGTGCTCAGGTCCGGGTGGGGTAGGGGCGAGGGGTCCACCATCGGTCGTCTGTCGGGCATTCCGCCCGAACTCACCCGACCGTCGATGCGAGCAAATTTTCGAAAACCTGAAACCACAGGCACTTCACGAGCATCTTAGGACATGGCACTTTGCTTGCTGGTCTACCGAGGTTCCAAAATAAATCCTGAAAGGAATTCCATGACACGCGTGTTGATGATCGATGGGAATCGTCCGCTGACCGAGTCGGTCGGCCTGCAGTGCCTCGAGCACGCAATAGCCATTCGCATGGCCGATGCTTTTCGTGACGGCCTCCGTCAGATGCTCGAGACGCCGGTGTCGCTGGTCATCGTCTCCTCGAGACTCATACCTCTTTCCAGCGCGGAGCTTGCGAAGCTCTTCGACACGATTGCTCCCGGTGTTCCCGTGGTGGTGCGCTTCGACGCCGGCCACTCGATGGACGAGGAGGTGCGGTTCGAGCTCCACGGCTTTCGCGTCATCCGTGAGCCCTTTGACGTCGCCGATCTCGTGGTCAAGGGTGAGCGCCTCCCGCGCCGTGTTGCGCCAAGTCCCGCGGTGGCCGCCGCGGCCATCGAGGCTGCATGCAGCTAGGCGTCCTCGAGCGATTCGGAGGCAAGGTTCTCGCATGGGGCTTTGCCCTGGTAATGGTTCTCGCCCTGGCCGGGCTCGTGGTCGCGACGAGCGAGTCGCTGCGACGTCAGGCTCACCGTTCGCCATTTACGGAGGCGGTTGAGCCTGATCTGCCCCTGCAGAGCCCACAGACCCCCGACGTTTATCACTCTCCGGGGGTCGCGGCCTGGCCCACGCCGTGAGCCGGCCGTGGTGTCGGCGGTCCGGGACATATGGTGTAGACTAGAGGCGTAGCGCCGCAGCCGGCGCCCTCGCCTCCGATATTGGCTCTTCCGAGTATTGGGGCGTGCATCAAGGCGGAAGAGCGACTGAAGGAGATCCGGATGGCTTCGAAACTGTACGTGGGTGGATTGTCGTATTCGACGACGAGTGAGACGCTGCGGGAGTACTTCGCACAGTGCGGCACTGTGGAATCCGCGGCCGTCATCACCGACAAGTTCTCCGGTCAGTCGCGCGGTTTCGGTTTCGTCGAAATGGCCACGGCCGAGGAGGCCCAGCGCGCCATCTCCGAGCTCAACGGAAAGGATCTCGATGGTCGCAAGCTCACCGTCAATCTTTCCACCCCGAAAGCGCCGGGCTCCGGCGGCGGCGGACCGCGCGGCGGTGGCCGGCCCGGGGGCGGGCGTCCGGGCGGTGGGGGCAGGGGCGGTGGGTTCGGCGGGGGTGGGGATCGCGGCGCCTACGGCGTGCCCCCTTCGAAGAAGCCCTTCAAGTGGTAGCTGACTCCTAGCCGGATCTTTTCAGACGACAAGGGCGCGGCGGGATGACCCCACCGCGCCCTTGTCGCGTCTATCCAAAGACTCTCTCGTAGCGGCCGTAGTCGTGGGCCGCGTCCATGAACCACTTCACGATCTCGGGATTCGACCGCGGCGGAATCTCGCACGAGGTCGAAAGGATGAAGCCCGAGTGCCTGGCCGCGCTGTCGATGCAACGACGCACATCGGCTTCCATCTCCGCCTTCGTGGTCTTTTCGAACTTGGTGGCGTCCACGTTGCCGATGGCCACCGCCCGACCCTTGGCCACCTCCATGAAACGCGTGAGCTGGTCGACGTGGAGCTTGGGATCGGCCTGCTGGTCGAGATCGAAGGACACCGTGGTGAAGCCGCAGCCGATGATGTCCTCGAAGATTGGATAGGTCGTCCCGCAGATGTGGGTGGTCAGGCCCACCTTCTTGGCCTTGAAGTGATCCACGAGCTCCTTGTGGTACGGAGCGATGAACTCCCGGTAGTTGTCCGGGGAGACGAGGCTGATCGAGGCGGTGGGTTCCGAGAAGCTCAAGCCGATCTTGGTCTTGGCAATGGCCTCGCCCCACGCCTTGCAGAAGTCCGTGGTGATCCGCATCACGTCGTGAATGAACTGAGGATCTTCGAAGGTGTCGAGGAGCATCATCTCCGGATTGCGCAGGAGCATGGCGATGGTCCACGGGCCGACCGCCACCGCACCCATGGCGGCGGGGGGGGCGGCCTTCACAAGGGCCGCGCACTGCTCGAGGAAGCCGGGCAGCCGCGCGGTGGCGTAAGGGTCGGGCATCTTGATCTTGGCCAGGCTCGCCTTGTCTTCCAGCACGTGCCCCTCGATGGAGGGCACGACGTAGTCTGAGTACTTGACCTTGCAACCGAAGGCCTCGGCCTCTTTGGCGAGATCGTTGTAGGCGAGCACCACGTCCGGCTGGTAGCGCTCGTAGTAGTTCATCATGGCGGTGATGGCCTTGACCGGATCCGTGCAGTACTCCTCGATGGACTGGCCGTCGAGGGTGCCCGCGAAGGAGGCGACGATGGGATAGACGGGCACCCGGTCGGAGAACGAGCGCTTGTAGGCCGCCACCACGCGATCACGGTTGGTCAGCGCCCCCTTGCCCTTCTCGGCGTCCCACAGACGATTCACTTCCATGTAGCGCGGCGGCAGCTTGGCTTCGTATTCCATGAACTGGGTGATCGGGTAGCGGATGCCGCCATTGTGAGTGCCGCGGAGCCCTTCGACGATCTCTTCCATCCTGCCCCACGGGATGGCGAAGGCCATCTCGTGATCCTGGGTCTGCCCGAAGATGCGATCGCCGGAGCAGGGCAGGATGACCTGCGGCTCCCCCGTCTGCATGGTGGTGACGATGATGTCGGCGCACACGGCGCGCCCCTCGAATGAGGAGTGGAGGCGCCCGCCGCGCTTCCAGAGCGAGGCCTGGGTCAGCCGCATGACCTGGGCGGGACTGGCGTAGACGCAGACGAGGTGAGGCTCGAAGGTGGCGCGGTCCAGGGGCGCCACGAGCAGGGTCTCGTATTCGCCCGGCGCGAACTTGTCAATGGCCGCCTCCGAGCGCTGCCCCGCTTCCTTCGTTTCCGTGTACATGCCTTCGCACAGGGTACCCACGTTGTAGATGGGCAGCGGCTTGTCGAAGCCGATGGCGGTGATGCCGAGCGAGCAGATGTGGTCCTCGCGGGTGAGGGCGATCATCCATCCGTAGCGCCGCGCCATGTCGATGACCTGACAGGACATGCTGAGCTTCTTGAAATCGCGCGCGGGCCGCCGCGCCCGCTCGGGAATCGGCTCGCCGGGCTTCAGCATACGGATGGCGACGGGGAAGGTCTGGGGGCGGATGTAGGTCTGGAGCTCTTTGTCCGCTGTCTTGACGTCGATCATTGGTCTTCCTTTGTCATTCATCCTCAACATGCCTTTGGCATGTTGACCGTGGGCCGGTCGGGTTAGGGCGATCCGTGCCTCGCGCTCAGCGGACCGTCATCGGTGGAGCGCGAGGAGAGCGTAGGGTCGGGGTATACCTTTGTCAAGCAATCGCGCGCCTTTTGGATAGAATGTGCCGCACCGGTCATGGCCCGCTACCGCATCGTGCACTGGAAGGACATTCCGTCGATGGTCGAGGCTGCCGAAGGCGACCGCACGTCTCGCCACCAGCTGTCCCAGAAGTTCCAGGACCTGATCGATGCGCTCGCCATGCGGGAGGGCGCGACGGAGGGTGACGCCTACCTCGACGGCTGGGGCCACGGCCCATGGCTCGAGCGCCCCGGCGCTCCCGACGAAGTCGTGGATGCTGTCGCCGAGGAGCTCGAGGATGGCTTCCAGGCCCTCCTCATGACGCGCTTCTTGCCCAAGCCCGGCTGAAGGAGCGGCGACTCCGTGGACGGGCGCTGGGTGGGGCGCCGGCGCCGCGCGGGGTTCGGGCGTGTCATTGCGTCAACCCTCGGCCGCCGCCTATAATCCCGCCAGCCAATGAAGGCCAGGGAACTCCTTGCCGCCTGTTTCGTCCTGTTCGGGGCCCTGCTCCTCTGGCCCCTTCTCACCATCGCCAACCGCCCCGTGCTCATCTGGGGCGTGCCGGCCCTCGTCCTCTATCTCTTCGCCGTCTGGGCCGCCATGGTCGCCGTGCTGATCGCGGCCGCCGCGCGGCGCCGTGCTCTGGAGGACGACGAGTGAGCTGGCTGAGTCAGCCGACCGTACTGGCCATCGTCCTCGGCTACCTCTTGTTCCTGTTTCTCGTCGCCTCGGTGGGCGAGGCGTTCGCGGGTCGGCTCAGCCGGGGCCGTATCCGCACCGTCACGTACGTGCTCGCGGCTTCCGTCTACTGCACGGCCTGGACCTTCTACGGCAGCGTCGGACTGGCGGCCAACCGCGGCCTCGAGTTCCTCACCATCTATCTGGGGCCCGCCCTGGTGGCCCTCCTCTGGCCGGTCGTCCTGCGCAAGCTCGTTCGGGTCTCCAAGGAGCAGCGCATCACCTCGATCTCCGACTTCATCTCGAGCCGCTACGGCAAGTCGGCACATCTCGGCACCCTGGTGGCGCTCCTCGTGGTGGCGGGCATGATCCCGTACATCGCCCTCCAGCTCCGCGCGGTGTCCGCGTCCTTCCGCATGATCGTCCACGAGGACTCGGTGCTGAACGTCCTCGACCCCACCCTGCTCGTGGCGGTGACCCTGGCGTTCTTCGGCATCCTGTTCGGGGCGCGCAACCTCGATTTCACGAAGCAGCAGACGGGGCTGATGACGGCGGTGGCGGCGGAGTCGGTGGTCAAGCTCGTGGCGTTCCTCGCGGTCGGCGTCTACGTCACCTGGGGCCTCTTCGGGGGCCTCGGCGAGATCTTCGGGAGCATCGCGAGAGACCCTGTGTGGTCGCGGCTCCTCACCCTCGATCAGCCGCAGACGGCCTCCTATGCGCGCTGGGCGGCCATGCTGGTGATCTCAATGATGGCCGTCATGTTCCTGCCGCGCCAGTTCCACGTGCTCGTCGTCCAGAATCCGCGCGAGCGCGACGTCAACGCGGTGGCCTGGTCGTTCCCCCTCTACCTGCTCCTGATCAACCTGTTCGTGCTGCCCATCGCCTTCGCGGGCCTGATCGTCTTCCCCGAATCCGGCGGGCAAGCGGACAGCTTCATCCTCCAGCTGCCGCTGCACTTCCAGAGTCGCGTGATCTCGGTGGCGGTCTTCCTCGGCGGCTTCTCCGCCGCCACCGCCATGATCGTGGTGGACTCGCTCGCCTTGTCGAAGATGATCACGAACGACGTCATCCTGCCCATGCTGCTGCGCCGGCGCCGCATGGAGGACATCTACTGGATCACGCTCTTCTACACCCGCGTGGCCATGCTCGCGGTGGTAGGACTGGGCTTCGCGTGGGCGCGCATGGAGCACGGGCAGCTCCTGCTCGTCGAGATGGGCCTCCTGTCCTTCGTCGCGGTGACTCAGTGCGCGCCGGCGATCCTGCTCGGGCTCTACTGGCGCCGCGGCAACCGGAAGGGCGCCGCGGCCGGCATCTCGGCGGGGTTTGCCCTGTGGTTCTACACGCTCATCATCCCCGCCCTCGTCAAGGAAGGACTGGTGCCCGGATCCGTCCTCGAGGTCGGGCCCTTCGGGCTCGACTGGCTCAACCCGACGGCGCTCCTGGGGCTGTCCGGTCTCGACGTGACGACCCACGGGGTGTTCTGGTCCCTCTTCGTCAACGTCGGCTCCTTCGTGCTGGTGTCACTCCTCACGGAGCAGGACGCCGACGACCGCTCCCAGGCCGCGGCCTTCGTCGGCGCGCCGGGCGAGGACAAGCACCTGGGCGCCGCCCCCGCCATCCTGTCGGCCACCGAGATCGAGCGCCTCGTCCACAACTGCGTGGGCGACGAAGAAGCGGAGGCCATCGTCCGCGAGCTGTTCCGCGGCAAGGCGCCCGCCGAGCTCTCGGTGCCCGAGCTGCTCGAGCTCCGCATCCGGTTCGAGCGGTTGCTCGCGGCCTCACTCGGCGCGGCGGCCGCCCGGATGATCGTGGAGGACCACTTCACGATCTCCAAGGGCGAGGCGCAGGAGCTTGTCACCTCTTTTCAACAGATGCAGCAATCGCTGCGGCTGACCGAGGAGGAGGTGCGCCGCGGCGAGCGGCTCCTTGCCTCGGTGGTTCAGAGCGTCGACGACTGCATCGTGACGGCAGGAGTAGATGGGCGGCTCGTGACCATGAACCGGGCGGGCCATCGGCTCCTCGGCTACACGGAGCCGCAGGTGGGCCGCCTCGGACTTCCAGACCTGCTGGGCCCGGAGGAGCGCGGGCGGGCCACGAAGGCCATCGCGCGTGCCGTCGAGGCGGGCCAGGGCTGGAGCGGGCAGGTCACGGCCCGCACCGCCATCGGCGAAGGCTTCCCGGCCTACGTCTCCGTTCGCGGTATCGTGGACGCGGACGGGCAGATCATCGGCACTGTGGGCGTCCTTCGGGACCTGACCGAGCAGGTCGAGACTCAGCAGCGGCTCATTCAACGTGAGAAGCTCGCGTCGCTCGGCGAGATGGCGGCGGGAGTCGCCCACGAGATCAGGAACCCCCTGGGCGGGATCAAGATGGCGACCAACCTCCTCTCATCAGGCGAGCTGGGCGGCGGCGCGCTGTCGCAGGAGATGGCGCGCTCCATCCTCTCCGGCATCGTCGAGATCGAGCGCATCATCAACAGCCTGCTCGACTTCACTCGGGACACGAAGCTCGAGCGCGGCCAGTACGAGGTCGCGCGAATCCTCGACCCCGTGGTCGAGGCCGTGGCGGCCGAGGGACGCGCGCGTGGCGTCGAGCTCAGCTACGGCCGGGTGGATCGGGACGTCGCCACCTCGGCCGACGGCCAGCGGCTCCGCCAGGTGTTCGCCAATGTCATGAAGAACGCGCTCGAGGCAATCGATCCGCGCCGCGCGAACGGGCGGGTGGTCATCAATCTCCTCGCCGAGGAGGACCGGGCGGTAGTCGAGATCATCGACAACGGTGCCGGTATCGTCCCCGAAGACCGTGACAAGATTTTCCTGCCGTTTTTCACCACGAAACCCTCAGGCACCGGCCTCGGGTTGGCCATCGTCAAGAAGATCGTCGATCTCCACGGCGGCGACGTTGGCGTCGAGAGTGAGCCCGGGCGCGGCACGCGCGTGCGCATCTCGCTGCCCGCCGTGGGACTCGCGCAACCCTTAGCGGGAGGCATGTCATGAAGCAGCGGCTGCTCCTGGTCGACGACGACGAGGTGTTCCTCCGCCCTCTGCACCGCACGCTCGAGCTGGCAGGCTACGAGGTCCTGCCCGTGCAGAGCGGCGAGGAGGCCCTCGACACCCTCAAGACGGAGGACGTGGACCTGATCTTGACTGACAAGCGCCTGCCGGGCATGGACGGGGTGGCGCTGGTGCGCCAGATCAAGGCCAACCACGCCGACTTGGCCGTGGTCGTGATGACGGCCTACGGGACCATCGAGTCGGCGGTCGAGGCCATGCGCCTCGGCGCTGAAGACTACTTGGTCAAACCCTTCGAGGCGGCAGAGATGCTCCTCGTCATCCGCCGTGCCATCGAGTTCCAGGCATTGAAATCGGCCAACCGGCGCTCGATCCGTCGCAACCAGGAACGGTTCACTTTCAGGAACGTGGTGGCGAAGAGTGTGGTCATGCAGTCGGTTTTCGAGACGCTCCGGTCCGTGGCCGACCTCGACACCACCGTGCTCATCCACGGCGAGACGGGGGTGGGCAAGGAGCTGCTGGCCCGCTCCGTGCATTTCTCCGGAGCCCGTCGCGATCGCCCGTTCGTGGCGGTGAACTGCGCGGCGATTCCCGCGGAACTCTTCGAGTCAGAGCTCTTTGGCTCGCGCAAGGGCGCCTTCACCGGCGCCAGCGAGCACCGTCGCGGGCATTTCCAGATGGCCCACGGCGGCACGCTCCTGCTGGACGAGATCGGCGAGATGCCGCTGCATCTGCAGAGCAAACTGCTGCGCGCCATCGAGGAGCGGAAGGTCACGTCGGTGGGCGCCGACCGTCCGGTGGATATCGACGTGCGATTCATCGCCACCACCAACAAGGATCTCCAGGGCGATGTCGAGCGCGGGGCGTTCCGGCGCGACCTTTTCTACCGTCTCTCCGTCATGCCGGTCCGGGTGCCCGCCCTCCGGGAGCGGCTCGAGGACATCCCGCTCCTCGCCCAGCACTTCCTGGAGGAGGCGGGCCGGCGGCTCAAGCGGGCGATCAAAGGCATCGCGCCGGAGAGCCTGCAGGCCCTGATGCGCTACCCGTGGCCGGGCAACGTGCGAGAGCTCGAGAACGTCATCGAGCGCGCCGTCATCGTGTCCAAGGGTGAGGTGCTCACCGAGCTCGAGCGGTTCCTCGCCGGACCCGGGGGCGCCCATGCGCCGGTGGACTTGTCGTTGCCGTTCCGCGACGCCAAGGCGCGCATCGTGGAGGAGTTCGAGCGGGCATACGTCCAGGGACTCCTCGAGACGCACGGCGGCAAGCTGACGGCCGCCGCGAAGCATGCCGACATGGATCCGAAGAACTTTTCCGACAAGATGGCGCGCTACGGGCTCCGCCGGCAACCGGCCGAGCCCGGCGACGGCGGCGCGCGCGCCACTTGAAGTTCATTGCCACTTGGTTTAGAAGGTAGCGGGCGCCCTGTCGCGCCGATCCTCGACTCCACCCCTTACGCGAGGCAGGTCTATGGCGACCAAGGCAGGCGGCGGCAGCACTCCCATCGAGGCCCTCCTCAGAGAGAAGCGCAAGTTTCCGCCGCCCAAGGAGTTCGCCAAGCGCGCCAACGTCAACCGCCCCTCGATCTACGCCCAGGCCGCCAAGAACCCGGTCAAGTTCTGGGAAGGCTTCGCCCGAGAGCTCGACTGGTTCAAGCCCTGGAAGAAGGGGCTCGAGTGGAAGGTGCCCTACGCCAAGTGGTTCGTCGGCGGCAAGATCAATGTCTCCTACAACTGTCTCGATCGTCATGTCAACACGGCCCGGCGCACCAAGGCGGCCCTCATCTGGGAAGGTGAGCCGGGCGACACCCGGACGCTGACCTACTGGGACCTCTACCGCGAGGTCAATCGCTTTGCCTCCGCCCTGAAGCGCGCCGGGGTCAAGCGCGGGGACCGGGTGACGATCTACATGCCGATGGTGCCGGAAACGGCCATCGCCATGCTGGCCTGCACGCGCATCGGCGCCCCTCACAGCGTCATCTTCGGCGGGTTCGCGCCGGAGGCCATCCGCGAGCGGATCCACGACGCCCAGTCGACGGTGCTGTTGACGGCCGACGGCGGCTGGCGACGCGGGGGCCAGGTCCCGCTCAAGAAGAACGTCGACGAGGCGCTCACGGAGTGCCCCGACGTCAGGACCGTGGTCGTGCTCAAGCGCACGGGCCAGCCGATCGACATGCAGGCCGGCCGCGACGTCTGGTGGGACGACTTCGTCAAGGGGGCGGAGGCCTACTGCGCCCCCGAGAAGATGGATGCGGAGGACATGCTGTATCTCCTGTACACGTCAGGCTCGACGGGCAAGCCCAAGGGCATCCAGCACACGACGGGCGGCTACCTGACCAGCGTGTACGCCACGACCAAGTGGATCTTCGATCTCAAGGACACCGACGTCTTCTGGTGCACCGCCGACATCGGCTGGGTCACCGGCCACTCTTACGTCGTCTACGGCCCTCTGGCCAACGGCACCACGACGGTCATGTACGAGGGCACGCCCGACACGCCCGACAAGGACCGCTTCTGGCGCATCATCGAGAAGCACGGCATCACCATTTGTTACACCGCGCTGTCCTGTCGTGGACACCTGGTGGCAGACCGAGACCGGGCAGATCCTCATCACGCCGCTGCCTGGCCTGACCACGCTCAAGCCGGGCTCGGCGACCAGGCCCTTCCCTGGGATAGCGGCCGAGGTGGTCAACGACAAGGGCGAGCCCGCCAAAGCTGGCTACCTGGTCATCAAGAAGCCGTGGCCGGGCATGCTCCGCGGCATCTATCGCGACCCGCAGCGCTACCAAGCGCAGTACTGGAGCCGTTACCCCGGCATCTACTTCACCGGTGACGGCGCCAAGCTCGACGACGACGGCTACTTCTGGCTGCTGGGCCGCGTGGACGACGTCATGAACGTCTCCGGCCATCGCGTGTCCACCATGGAGGTCGAATCGGCGCTGGTGGACCACCCGAAGGTCGCCGAGGCCGCCGTCATCGGTCGCCCCCACGAGATCAAGGGGCAGGCCATCGCGGCCTTCGTGACGATCAAGGACGGGACCACGGGCTCCAAGGAGCTGATGGAGGAGCTGAAGGGGCATGTTACCAAGAAGATCGGCGCGCTGGCGCGGCCGGACGATCTGATCTTCGCCTCCGATTTGCCGAAGACCCGCAGCGGCAAGATCATGCGACGACTCCTGCGCGACATCGCCGAGGGCAAAGCGCTCGGCGATACGACCACCCTCGCGGACCCGGCGGTGGTCGCCAGGCTGAAGGACCAGTACGGGGAGGAGGAGTAGGGTTCTCGTACCAAGCTGGCAGGGCAAATTCACCAAACATGAGGCCGATTCTCACGGCGCCTGGCTTCTCATTCTCACTAGTTAGCCCGCATCTCCGGCTGGCACTCGCCGTGCTTAGGAGCGTGGCGTCTTTCCGGCGGTCGGGATCAGGAATCAAAGGTCTCTACCGCCGCGTCCATGCGGACGCAGGAGAGAGCGTCGAGATGACCTCAGGGCATCAGACAACAACAGGGGAGGCCAATGGCGGTCCTTAATATTTCAGGCAAAGAGCTCCGTCGTGTCGTGATCGCCGCGTCAGTGGGGAACATCATCGAGTGGTACGATTTCTACATCTTCGGCAGCCTGGCCTCGATCCTCGCGGTCAAGTTCTTCGACAAGAGCCATCCCGTGGCGGCCTTCCTCAGCACCGTGGCCATCTTCTCGGTCGGTTTCCTGATCCGGCCACTGGGGGCCTTCGTGTTCGGCTGGCTCGGGGACAAGGTGGGCCGGAAATACACTTTCATCGTCACGCTGACCGGCATGGGAGTGTCGACCGCGGTCATCGGTATGGTCCCCACCTATGCCCAGATCGGTCTCGCGGCGGCCTTCATCCTATTCGGCCTCCGGCTGATCCAGGGCCTCTGCCTCGGCGGCGAGTACGGCGGCGCCATCACGTACGTGGCGGAGCACATCGAGGACAAAAGGCGCGGGTACTACACGGGCTGGCTCCAGACCTCTCCCACGCTCGGCATCGTCCTCTCGCTGGCCGTGATCATCGGCACGCAGCGCTACGTGGGCCCCGAGGCCTTCGCCGAGTGGGGATGGCGCGTGCCCTTCCTTATCTCCCTTCTCCTCGTCGCGATCGCAATCTATATCCGGCTGACGCTCGCGGAAACCCCGGTCTTCCTGGACATGAAGGCGAAGGGACAGGCCACGACCAATCCCTGGCGCGAGGCCTTCATGAGCAAGAACATCAAGTACATCATCATCGCCAGCATCGTCGTGCTGGGGCAGGGATGCGTCTGGTATAGCGGCCAGTTCTGGGCGCTGTTCTATCTCCAGAAGGTCAAGAACGTCGACGTGCTGGCGTCGAGCTACATCATCGCCGCTGCGTTGCTGATCGCCACCCCGACCCTCATCTTCTGGGGCTGGCTCTCTGACAAGGTCGGGCGCAAGCCGATCATCCTGGGCGGTATGGCCCTGGCCGCTCTCACGTACTACCCGCTCTACTCCGCCCTCGGCATGTACGCCGATCCCAAGGTGGGCATCAACTACCCGATGTCCATCCTCATCGTCGTGGTGCTGGTCAACTACGTCGGCATGACCTACGGCCCGATCGGGGCGTTCCTGGCCGAGTTCTTCCCCGGTCGCATCCGCTACACCTCGGTGTCGGTGCCCTATCACATCGGCAACGGCTGGGGCGGCGGTCTCGTGCCCATCATCACGACCTCGGCGTATGCTTCCACCGGGAGTCTGGGTTGGGCGCTCGCATATCCCATCGCGCTCCCCGCGGTGATGTTTGTGCTGGCCGTGTTCCTGATGCCCGAGACGCGGAAGAACAGCATCTGGGCGGAGGGGTCTGCAACCCTGCACCAGTCGTCGCATAGGGCATAGCGCGGGCGGCTCCACGCTCATCTGCCGTTGAGTGACGTTTGGCGAGGGGCATCCATCGCCACGGGCCCGCCTTGGCTCGGAGCGCAGCGGCATGGCCTCCATACCAAGGTGGCTTGTACCAAGATCAAGGCCGCTTCGAGCCTGATCCAGTGACGCAGAAGCATTTCAGTTGATCTCGACCTGATGACATCGCAGGTCGCGAGCGAGGTCAGCCAGCGTCCGCTGTCTGATCTGACCTTCGTCGTGCTGGATGTCGAGACCACCGGTCTCAGGCCTGATCGCGATGAGGGCGGTGGACACCCGGATCGTCTCTCGCTTGATCCACGGATCATTCCCCGATCACACCTTGGAGGCTGTGACAGGCCGCTTGGGAATCACTGTGGAGGGTCGGCATTCCGCTCTGGGCGATGCCCGCGCGACAGCCGAGGTCCTGGTCCGGCTGATTGGGCTTCTCCAGGAGCGTGGGATAGTCTCGCTCGAAGGCCTTTTGAGGGCGACCAGCAAGCTTCATCGTGGATGGCCCCTCGCACCCCGGTAGGTCACGTCCCGGAATTTGGCGCATTAGGTGACGTTTTTTCCCACCTTGTAGGGGGCAAATCGCCCAAGGGGACCCCCTCCGGGTCTCCATTAGGCGAATATCCTGCCTTTTCGTGCGTCTCTTAGATCAGCATCTGCGGCATAGGGCTTGCACTTAGGCACGGCCAGTCGGGTAGGGGCAAAGGGTAAGGAAACCTCCCAAGGGGGAAAAAGTCATGGACGAGATCAGAAAGAACCTGGAAGCCGAACTGAACCGGACGGTGGAGCGCATCCGCCAAATGGGTGGTGCAGCCACGTCCGTGCAGACGATGGGAGCGGTGGGCGATACGAGCCAGTTGGCCGACGAAGTCGACGTGATCCAGGTCAATGAGGATCGCGAGATGAACTTCGCCACCCGGAGCCTGCTGGTGGAGCGCGCCAACCGCCTCGCCGAAGCGCTCGAGCGCCTGCGCGGGGGCGACTACGGCACCTGCCAGGAGTGCGGTGAAGCCATTGCTCCCGCCCGCCTCAAGGCCATGCCCGAGGTGACGACCTGTGTCCGTTGCCAGGATCGCCTCGAGAAGATGTCGCGCCACATGGCGCCCGTCGGCGGCTCCGACGAAGGGGATGAGTCCGAAGACGACTAGGCAAACCGTTCCGACCGGTCGATTCGGGTCCGCACCATCCCGGGCCGACCGGTAAAGATGCCGTCCACTCGCCAGCCGACGAGCCGGTCCACCAGGGCCGGCTCGTCGGCTTTCCCGATATAGCAACCGAGGCCGGCCGACCGGATCGCTTCGACGCCTGCCGCTCCGATCACCAGAGCCGCGGACACGGCCTCCAGAGCAGGAGCGGCTTGCAGCAGGCGATCAAGCGTGCCGCCGCCGCTCCAGGCGATCCCAAGCTTGACCTCCGGGTTCAAGGCTCGAACCCGCCGCAGGGCGGCTGCGTGCGCAGACTGAACCTGACAGAGCTCCACCGCGTCGTAAATCTCGATGATCGACACCACCCGCTCCTCTATATCGCCCTCGGCGTCTTCGTCGCGAGGCAGCTCGATCCAGAAGCGCGTACGGTCGCGAAAGCGCTCGAGGACCTCGTGCAGCGTCTGGATCCGCTGGCCCGCGAAGCGTGGATCCTTCCCGCCGCCGGCGTCGAGGCGCTTGAGATCCCGCACGGTGTGCTCGCTCAATAATCCGCGCCCGCTGGTGGTCCGCTCGAGCGCGTCGGGTCCGAAGACCACAGGGTGAGCGTCCCGGGTGAGGCGCACCTGGAGGCCAATGGCGTCGGCGCCCTCGGCGATCGCGGTTTCGAAGGCGACGATCGTGTGCTCGGGCGCGTCGGCCGATGCGCCGCCGTGCGCGATCACGAGGGGTCGTCGTTCAATTGTGTCCGTCACGACCTCCGTGGCACACTCATCGCGTGGGCACGCCCGTCCTGAACGTTCTCCGCCCGGTCATCCATCTCGGGGCGCGCCTCTACTGGCGGATCCGCCTCGAGGGGACGCAGCACATTCCCGTTGACGGGCCGCTCATCATCGCTCCGAATCACGTGACCTTTGCCGATCCCGTCCTCATCTGTATTCCCATTCCCTTCGCCGTGCACTTTATGGCCTGGGACGCCCTGTTCCGGATACCCGGCTTCTCGTGGCTCATTCGCCGTCTGCGCGCTTTTCCCGTCCAGATCGACTCGGCCGACCCGCGCTCGACGCGGGAGGCGGTGCGACTGCTTCAGTCCGGCCGCGCGGTGATGATCTTTCCCGAAGGGGGGCGCGCACCGGACGGACGGCTCCAGCGATTCCGTCCCGGCGCTTTTCGCCTCGCCTGCTCGCTCAAGGTGCCCGTGCTGCCTGTCACCATCGTGGGTGGCCACGCCTCCTGGCCACCCGGCCGCATGCTGCCGAGGCCTGGGAGGCTTCGCATCATCTATCATCCCATCGTCTCACCTCCGGACGAGGCGGACCCTCGCGCGGCCGCGCGCATGCTGGCCGGGAAGGTCCGGGACGCGATCGCCGCCGGCCTGCCCCAAGCGGATCAGCCTGAGGCCGGCGAATAGAGGTCAGTGTATACTCTCGGCGGCATGGCACGTCCGTCGGCCACGCGTGTCCTCGTCCTTCACGGGCCCAATCTGAATCTCCTGGGTACACGCGAGCCGGCCGTGTATGGACGCACGACCCTCGCTCAGCTGGACCGGCAGATTCAGCGGCACGCGAACAGCCGAGGGGCGGAGGCGGTGTGCCGACAATCGAATCACGAAGGTCAGCTCGTCGACTGGGTTCAGGGCGCGGTGCGCGAAGGATTCCTGGCCATCGTCATGAATCCGGGCGCCCTCACGCACTATTCTCTCGCGCTGCGGGATGCTGTCTCGGCCCTCTCCATCCCCGTCGTCGAAGTCCATCTCTCGAATATCCACGGGCGGGAGGAATTCCGGCGCCACTCCGTGATTGCCGCCGCCGCACGAGGCCAGATCGCGGGCTTCGGCCCGGCCAGCTACCTTCTGGGCGTGGACGCGGCACTCCAGTCAGCCCCTCCAGGGCGGCCGTCTCGGCGCCCGCGGTGAATGCGGGCCCTCCTTCCGGCGTCCAACCCTAGTCGCGGCGGGAGGCGCGGGGGCCGCGGCGGATTTCCGTGATGCCACCTGGGACTCCGTCAACGCCTCCCGAAGGTGACGTTTCTCCGGCTCCCAAAGACGTGGACGAACGCGCTCTCATCGAGCGGTGTCGTGCCGGAGACGTCGCGGCATTCGAGCCCCTGGTGGAAAAGTACCGGCAGCGCGTGTGGCGTCTGGCCTTCCAGGTGCTGCGCGATCGCGAGGAGGCATGGGATTGCGCTCAAGACGCGTTCGTACGGGCCTTTCAGTCGCTCGGCTCATTTCGCGGGCAGTCGGCCTTCTATACCTGGCTCTTCCGCATCGCCATGAACGTGGCTACGGACCGATTGCGCTCTCGCGGAGCGCAGGCCCGTGCCTTCGGCACCCAGGCCATACCCGCGGAAGAGTGGGAGCGCACGGCCCCGGATCCCCAGGCGCGGCCGGACCAGGCGGCGATCGGCGCGGAGCGCCGCGAGCGCATCAGCCAGGCGCTCGATACCTTGCCGCCCAATGCGCGAGCCATTATCATGCTCAGTGACGTCGAAGGGCTCTCATACCGCGAGATCGCCACCGTGCTCAACTGTCCGATCGGCACCGTGATGTCGAGACTCCACAATGCGCGCAAGCGCCTGCGGACGGCTCTGGGACCCATGCTCCTCCTCCTCCTCTCGCTGGTCATGGCCCTCGCCGGCTTCGCAACTTGGTTGCCCGCCTCCGCCCAGACGCCCGCGCCGGCCCCCGTCCCAGCTCCCGCCCCTCCCCAGGTCGCCCCGCCCCCCAAGGGCACGGTCCACTTCGAGGTGCGTGTGCTCCAGGCCTCGAATCCGCCCGCGGCGCCGCCCGCCGCCGGGGGCAAGCAGCCTCCTGCTCCGAGTGGGGCGCCCGCGACTTCGCCGCCCGTCGCCGCCCCGGGCGCGACGGCCACCTCGGCCGATGGACAGATGGACGAACGGCTCAAGCTCATCGTGCCGCGGCTGCGCAAGCTCTTCCGCTACAGCGACTACACGTCGATCGACCACCAGAAGGTTGACGTGGAATTCGGCGTCTCCAAGCGGATACCCGCACCCGACGACAGGTGGCTCGAGGTCACGCCACGGGATCTGCAAGGCAAGTCCGTCCGCATGCAGGTCCGTCTGCTCAAGGGCGACAAGTCGGTGATGACGTCCAATATCGTCGCGGCGCCAGGCGCGCCGGCCATAGTCGGCGGACCCCGGCACGGCACCGGCGTGCTCATCATCATCCTCTGGGCTGATCCCATCCCCGCTCCGCCCGCGGTGAAGTGAGCCACCGGGGGCCCGTCGATGAGTGACGAGCGCTACTTCAAGGAACGCGCACGCATCGAGCAGGGCCACGCCAAGTACCGCCACAAGCTCACGGAAGAGGGCAAGCTCTTCGTCCGCGACCGCCTCCAGCTGCTTCTCGATCCCGGCTCCGAGTTCCAGGAAGATTTCCTCTTCGCGCGCAACCAGGAGGCCGATACTCCCGCGGACGGTGTGGTGACCGGCGTCGGCCGCGTGGGCGGCCGCACTGTCTGCATCATGGCCAATGACTACACGGTCAAGGCCGGATCCTGGGGCGAGAAGACCGTGGCCAAGATCGTGCGCGTTCAGGAGCGGGCCCAGCGGCTTCAGGTGCCGCTGCTCTACCTCGTGGACGCCGCGGGCGGACGGATTTCGGAGCAGATCAAGATCTTCCCGGGCCGCTTCCACGCCGGACGCATCTTCTACAACGAAGTGCAGCTCTCGGGGGTCGTACCCCAGGTGTGTATCCTCTTCGGACCTTCCCCGGCCGGATCGGCCTATCTGCCTGCCCTGACCGACTGCGTGATCATGGTCGACGGAAAAGCGAGCCTCTACGTCGGCTCGCCGCGCATGGTCGAAATGGCCGTGGGGGAGAAGGTCTCGCTGGAGGACCTGGGCGGCGCGCGCATGCACTGCTCGGTGTCGGGCTGCGGGGACATCCTCGCCGCCTCCGACGAAGAGGCGATCGAGCTCGCCAAGAGGTATCTCGCCTTCATGCCCGCCTCCTACAAGGAGCGGCCGGCGACCCGCGAATCCCGCGAGGCCGAGCCGGGCCGGCCGATCGAGGACATCGTCCCCTACGACCAGCGCAAATGGTTCGACATGTACGAGCTCATCGGCCGGGTCGTGGACGCGGGCTCCTTCTTCGAGATCAAGCGGCTCTTCGCCCAGGAGATCATCACGGGGTTCGCGCGCCTGGGCGGGCGGGCCGTGGGCATCGTGGCCAACCAGCCCAAGGTCAAGGGCGGCGTCCTCATGGTCGATTCCTCGGACAAGGCGGCGCGCTTCATCTGGCTCTGCAATGCCTTCAACATCCCCCTCGTCTATCTCGCCGACGTGCCTGGCTTCATGGTCGGCACCAAGGTGGAGCGGGCCGGCATCATCCGCCACGGCGCCAAGATGGTCTTCGCCACTTCGCAGGCGACCGTGCCGAAGATCTCGGTCGTCGTCCGCAAGTGCTACGGGGCCGGGCTCTACGCGATGTGCGGGCCCGCCTTCGAGCCCGACGCCGCCCTTTCCCTGTCACAGGGGCAGGTGGCCATCATGGGGCCCGAGCCCGCCGTCAACGCCGTCTACTACAACAAGATCATGGAGCTGCCGGAAGGCGAGCGCGCGGCCTACGTGCAGCAGAAGCGCCAGGAATACGTACAGGACGTGGATATCTACAAGCTCGCCTCGGAGATGCTCGTCGACGGGATCATCGCGGGCTCGGAGCTCCGCGGCGAGCTCATCAAGCGGCTCGGATACGCGGAGAGCAAACAGCTCGAGTTCCCCCCACGACGCAATCCCGTACCGCCGGTGTGAAGGGCAGCCGGAACACCCGTCGCCTCGTGATAGCTCGATGAGCTATCTGATCCTCGCCGTGCGATTTCTCACCATCGTGCCCGTGCCGGGCGAGGAGGCGCAAGGATCGGGAGCGCTCGGACGTGCCGCGTGGTGGTTTCCTGTGGTCGGACTCGCCCTGGGCGCCGGCCTCGTCGTCGCCGACCGAATGTTCTTGACGGTTTTCCCTCCGCTGCTCGGGGCCGTGCTCCTCGTGGCGGTGTGGAAGATCCTCACCGGCGGCCTCCACCTCGACGGGCTGGCGGATGCCGTCGACGGCCTCGCGGGCAGGGATGCGGAGCGTCGCCTCGCCATCATGAGAGACAGCCACCTCGGCGTCTTCGGCGCGGTCGCCCTCGGTCTGTGCCTGCTCGTCTTCGTGGGCGCGCTCGATGCCGTGCCGGCCCCTCGACGTTCCGCCGTGCTGCTCCTCGCCCCGGCCGTCGGCCGCCTCGCGCCGCTCCTGATCGGTCCGCTGTTCCCCGCCGCCACGCCGGGAGAGGGGTCCGGGGCCGACTTCCTCGCCGGACTCTCGCCGTGGGCCACGCCGGTCTACGTGGCCGGCCTCTGGATACTCTCGGCGACCATGCTCGGGGCGTGGGGTGGACTCGTCTTGAGCCTGGCCCTCGCCTCCGTCCTCCTCTGGGCCGTATTCCTCGTGTTGCGTGTGGGCGGCCTCACCGGTGACGCCCTCGGGGGGGCGGTCGAGATCAGCGAGATGGCGACGCTGACCGCGGCCGCGGCGCTGATTCATGTGCATCTGATCTAAGTGCCGACCACCATCTATCTCGTGCGACACGGCAGCGTGGTCGGGGCGGACACCCGCCGCTTCATCGGCCACCTCGACGTGCCGCTCTCCCCGCAGGGTGAGCTGGAGGCCGCCGCCCTCGCCCGCCGTCTCGCGAGCGTGAAGCTGGCCGCCGCCTACTCCAGCGATCTCTCTCGCGCGCGCCGGACGGCCGCGATCCTGACCGAGGCGCATCAGCTCGAGGCGCGGGCATTGCCGGCTCTTCGCGAGTTTGCCATGGGACGCTGGGAGGGCCTCACGGCCGAGGAGATCCGCGCCCTTGATCCGGCGGCCTTCGACGCCTGGATGGCGGATGTCGGTCGCTTCCAGTTTCCGAATGGCGAGAGCCTCGGCGACGTGGCGGCGCGCGCGTGGCCCGCCTTCGAAGCCATCGCAGCGCGCCATGCCGGCGGCGCCGTGCTCGTGGTCGCCCACGGCGGGCCGAACCGCATCGTGCTGTGCCGGGCCCTGGGCGTGCCGCTCGAGCGCATCCTCTCCCTGGGCCAGGACTACGCCGCGCTGTCGGTGATCGAGCGCCGCTGTGAAGGCTGGACCCTGCGTCTCCTGAACCATCGAGAGCCTTTGCTATAATGCCGCCGCTCCGCACCCTGCCCCGCATCCTCCCGGAGGCCTTCATGGACGAACTCTCCATCCCATCCCCCGGCCGGCGCGACTTTCTCAAGCTTGCCGCGGGGGCCGCGGCCATCGTGGCCCGGCCACCGGGAGAGGTCCTCGCCCAGCCTCAGCCGAAGCGGGGTGGCGTGCTCAAGGTCATCGGTCTCGAGCCTGCGACGTTCGATACGCAGGGCACGATCTCGTATCAGACCCAGCTCATCTCGTCCTT
>WNGL01002553.1_pt1 | contig 24278 bp, 19 predicted proteins | sample 5400591 | NCBI WGS metagenome assembly WNGL01 (sample SAMN13153377, study PRJNA577476) | soil metagenome | isolation source: 80 cm soil or saprolite under Garry oak tree replicate 1 | place: USA:California | collected 2016-06-15 | reverse complement strand
TTCCGTCCGTCGCGTCCGAGGCGTTCTTCAACCTGTCGATGGCAGCGGGGCCGCGGCTGTTCAGCACGGTGGTGAACGGCGCCGATGGGTCGGCGCTGGTGTGCCTGTCGGCGGCGCCGGCGGCAGCGGGGCCCCCGGTGGGCAGGGTCGCGCTGGCGGGCGGGACCGATCCCGACGAGGTGCCGCTGGCCGCGTTCACCGGCTATGCCGCCGACGGGGCGCTGTTTCAGCCGGCGGGCGCGACCGGGCCGGTGGGGCTGGCGACGCTGGAGGCGGTCGGCGCGGTGAACCTGGTGGTGGTGCCCGACCTGGTCAAGCGCGCCGACCTGACCCAGGCCGAGCGCGTGCTGGGACAGACGCAGGCCCTGTACCACTGCCAGAAGATGGGCGAACGGTTCGCGCTTCTGGACGTGCCGCGCGGGCTCGAGGTCGAGGGCGCCGAGGGGGCGCTGGATTGGCCCGAACATTTCACCGACCCGCGGTTCGCCCGCTATGGCGCCCTGTACACGCCGTGGGTGCAGATGGCGATCGCCGGCGGCACGAGACTGATCCCGCCCAGCGGCGTGATGGCCGGGCTGTTCGCGCGCGTCGATCGCCAGGGCGGCGTCGGGCAGGCGCCGGCCAACGTGCAGCTCAAGGGCGCGGTGGGCCTGGAACAGGACATCGACGCGGAGAGGCAGGGCGCGCTGAACGACGCCGGCGTCAACTGCGTGCGCAAGTTCGAGGTGGGCGCCGTTCGCCTGTGGGGCGCGCGGACGCTGAGCCGCGAGGACGCGTACTTGTACGTGCACAACCGGCGCGTGGTGCTGCTGGTGATCAAGGGGCTGTCGGTGGGCCTGCGCTGGGCGGTGTTCGAGATCAACGACGCCGGCCTGCAGCGGCGGGTGAAGACAGCGATCGAGGGGTTCCTGCGCGGGGTCTTCGCCCGCGGGCTGTCGTCGGGCGGCCGGGTGGACGACGCGTTCTTCGTGAACGTGGGCGACGATCTGAACAACGCCGCCACCCGCGACGCCGGCCAACTGGTGGCCGAGGTCGGGATCGCCGTCGCCAAGCCGGCGGAGTTCATCGTCATCACCGTCAAGCGCACGCCGGACATCCTGACCCTGGTCGAGGAGGAGACGTAACCGTGGCTCGTCGGAACAACGATCCGATCCTGGGATACCGCTTCGTGCTGGAGCTGGGGTTCGTCCAGGTGGCGGGGTTCAGCGAGTGCACCGGCCTGTCGCTGGAGACGAAGCTCATGGAGTACCGCGAGGGCGGCCGCAACGTGGGGCCGCTGAAGTTCCCGGAGGTCGGCGCGGTCAACAACATCACGCTCAAGCGTGGGATGGTGACGGGGGCGAACGTCGACACGCTGATGAACTGGCACCTGGACGGCATGCGGGGCACGTTCGACCGCAACGCCAACCCGAACAAACGCAAGGCGTCGCCCGACGAGGACATCGACAAGCGCTGCGCCATCGTGCTGCAGGACGAGGCGGGCACGGAGACCAAGCGCTGGAACCTGGTGCGGGCGTTTCCCGCCAAGTGGACCGGCCCCGATCTGAAGGCGATGACCAGCGACGTGGCGATCGAGACGCTGGAGCTGGCCTACGAAGCGCTGGAGCTGGGGTAGGGCGCCATGGCCATCGGAGATGTCAACGTCATCGCCGAGGTCACGCAGACCCTGACCAATTTGTTGTCGGGGCTGGACGTGACCCTGGATTCGCCGGCCGATCTGAAGGGCGACGTCGGCAACTTCCAGAAGATCAACCTGTACCTGTACCAGGTGCTGGAACACGCCTTCACCAAGAACCAGCCGCTGTTCGTCGTCGACGCGGGCACGCAGCAGTATCCGCCGCTGACGCTGCGCCTGTATTACCTGCTGACGCCATACGCTTCCGACCCCGCCAGCGCGCACAAGGTGCTGGGGCACGCGATGCAGATCTTCTACGACAACGCGCTGGTGGCCGAGACCAAGATGACCGAGACGCTGCGGCTGGCGACCGAAAAGCTGGCCATCGTCCTGCTGTCGGCCAAGCTGGAAGACCTGACGCGCATCTGGAACGCGCTGCAGACGCCGTACCGCCTGTCAGTCTGTTACGAGGTGCGCGTAGTGCCCATCGAATCGTCGCGCGAGTCGGCATCGCCGCGCGCCACCAGCAAGGACGATTCCTTCTCGCAGATCTGACCATGCCTTTCATCGCCCACAAGACCGCCGCCGCTCCGGACGCTCGGCCGTTGCTGGACAGCGCCGCGCACCTGCGGCGGGCGCTGGACTTGCTGGAGCTGCGGCTCAGGCACCAGCTGCTGATCGTGCGGGCCGAACGGGGCGGGGTGGGGCGGTACGACGAATTCGCCGGGCTGGTGATCTCCGACGACGAGATCGATCAGCTGCTGGCCGACGGTGGGGGGACGACGGGCGAGGCGGTTGGGGCGGGCGCGACCGGTGCGGCGGCGGCGGTGCCGGGGGCGGCGGCGCTGGCGGCGCGTCTGGAGGCGGAGACGCGCGCGCTGGCGGCGGACGTCCAGGCGGCGCTGGCAGCGGGGCGCGTGCTGCGACTGGATCTGGTGCGCGCGGCGTTCGAGCTGTCCGCGGCGGATCAGGGCGCCCTGCTGGCGTGCCTGGCGCCCGAACTGGACCTGCGTTTTGAACGGCTGTTCGCCTATCTGCAGAACGACGTCGCCCGGCGGCGGTTGTGCGTGCAGCTGCTGGTGCGGCTGTTCCCCGACGACGCCGATCGGTCGCTGCCGGTGCGTCGCCTCACCGCCACCGAGGGCTCGCTGGTCGGCCTGCGGTTGCTCGAGGCGGTGCGCGCCGGCGACGGCGGCCTGGCCGGGCGCGAGCTGCGGGTGTGCGAGGGGGTGCTGGCGTTCCTGCTGGAGAGCGACCGCCCGGATCCCGAACTGCGCGGCGTGGGACGCTTTCGCGCCGGCTGCCCGCTGCCGCCGCGCGGGCCGTACCTGGACCGTCACCGGGAAGCCATCGCGCGCCTGATCGCGCTGGGCGAGGCGGATGGCCGCTTGCCATACACCTCCCTGCGCGCGCCGGCCGGCTGCGGCAAGGAGGACCTGGTGCTGGCCCTGGCCGACGGGCTGGGGGCGGCGGTGTTCGAGTGCGGCGCCGCCGAGCTGCTGGCGGTGACCGGCGATCTGGGTGACTGGCTGCGCGTGATGGAGCGCGACCTGCGCCTGCGCGGCGCGTTCCTGTGGATTCGAAAGGGCGACGAGTTGATCGGCGCCGGCGATACCGGCCGCGACCGGTTGCGCGCGCTGGGCGCGTGCCTGCGCCAGCGGCCCGGCGTCAACGTGGTGGTCAGCGGCCAGCGTGGCGTTCACGACGCCTGGGAACAGTTCGGTCTGACGCCGCTGGAGATCGTGCTGCCGGCGCCCGGGCCGGACGAAAGGCGGGACGCCTGGCGCGCTGCCCTGGGCGACGACGTGGGCGCGGCCCGCCCGCAGCTGGCCGAGGAGCTCTCGTCCAAGTTCAAGTTCGGTCCCGGGGGGATCGACGCCGCGCTGGCCCGGCTGCGCTGGGAGACGGTGTCGCTGGCGTCACCGCCGACGCCGGAGGACCTGGATCTGGCGCTGCACCGGGCCTGCCGCGCCGAATCCAGCCCGACGCTGGAGGCGCACGCCCAGAAGATCCAGGCCCGGTACCGCTGGGACGATCTGGTGGTGCCCGACGACGTGCGCGATCAGCTGGTCGAGATCAGGAACGCCGTGCGCTGGCGAACGCGCGTGCACGGCGACTGGGGCTTCGAGAGCAAGTTCTCGCTGGGGCGGGGGCTGGCGGTGCTGTTCTCGGGGCCGTCGGGCACCGGCAAGACGATGTCGGCCGAGGTGCTGGCGGGGGATCTGGGGCTGGACCTGTACAAGATCGATCTGGCCCAGGTGGTCAGCAAATACATCGGCGAGACCGAGAAGAACCTGTCGCGCATCTTCACCGAGGCCGAGAGCGCCAACGGAATTCTGTTGTTCGACGAGGCGGACGCGCTGTTCGGCAAGCGGTCCGAGGTCAAGGATTCGCACGATCGCTACGCGAACATCGAGATCAATTACCTACTGCAGCGCCTGGAAGAGTTCGAAGGCATCGTCATCCTGACGACGAACATGCTGAAGAACCTGGACCCGGCGTTCACGCGTCGGATCCAGTACAGCGTCGAGTTTCCGGCGCCCGACGAACGCCATCGCGAGCTGCTGTGGTCGCGGGTGTTCCCCGCCGCCACCCCGCGGGCTGGGGATCTGGATCTGGAGTTTCTGGCCAAGCGTTTCAAGCTGTCCGGCGCCAACATCAAGAACGTGGCGCTGAACAGCGCCTTCCTGGCGGCGTCGAACGGCGGCGTGGTGGACATGGCCCATGTCCTGACGGCGCTGAAGCGCGAGTACCACAAGATGGGCAAGCTGGCCTCGCGGTCAGAGTTCGGCGCCTATTACCACCTGCTGCCCGACGACGGCGCCGGGAGCGAGGGCTAGGCCGTGCCGATGCGCGAGGACCAAAAGAAGCACGACGAGGAGATGCTGGTCGTGCACAAGCCCGGCGCCAAGGCCGACCCCAAGAAGGCCGGCGGCCCGGCGCCGGCGGTGATGCCCCGGGCGGCGTCGCTGGACAAGCACGAGCTGGAGCTGATCAAGAAGCAGATCGGCATGAGCAAGGATCCCGGCGTGCGCCGCGACCTGGTCGCCCAGATCCAGCACAAGTTCGGCAACGACAAGGCGACCGAGGTCGTGCGCGAGATGCGCCTCAAGACGCCCGACGACGACATGAAGTCCAAACCCGCCGGCGCCGGCGGCAAGGCACCGCCGAAGGGGAAGGTATGAAGCGCGTGCGCACGGCTCACGTCGACTTCGTCGTCGGCCTCTCCCGCTGGAAAGGCATTCCGGAGCGGGGCGGCGGGGCGGGGTTGGTGGCTCGTCGTCGCTGGTTGACCCGCTGTGCAATAGCGGCGAAGACTCTGCCGACCGCCACGTTGGTCTGGCTGCGCCTGTCGATGCTACGGAGGAAGGCGCGCCCGTCCGTGACGACGGTGATCGTCGAACGACCAGGCGTTGTGCCGGCGCCCGTGACGGGACCGACGTGGCTGGTGGCGCCGGTGGTCGAGCAGCGGATCAGCGAATTGCGCACGGTGGTGCAACGTCTTCGCGAGAGCGTCGCGGTCGGGCGCCGGCGTTCGACCGCGGTGACCGCGCTGTTCGTCGACCGGATCGTTGAACGCGCGCGAACCGTCGTGGTGACTGTTCCGGACCGGTCGGCGCGTTCAGGCGCAGAGCCGTCCGTGGTTCCGGCCGCGTCGCCGACGCGGGGCGGGGACGCGGCTGTCGCCGCGTTGCCGGTCCAGTCGCGGCCCGCGTTGGCCGGCGCCATCGGGGGCCAGCACCCGGGGCCGGTGGCGCGCCCAGCGTCGCCGGTCGCGCCGCCAGCGCTCGCCGCAGCGTTGCGGTCGGTCGTGCGGCGACCGGCGCCGGCCGCCGAAACGCCGGCGCCGTCGATGCCGGCGGTTGCAACACGGCCGCTGCTTTCCGATGGGGTCACGTTGCTGGTTCGGACGCTGACGGGATCCTCGTCGGCGGGGGCTCGCCTGCGCGCTTCCCCGCTCACGCTCTTGCCCGGGGTGCCGTCGCTCCCGGCGCGCCTCCCGTCGACGACCACCGCGCCGGTCGTGACCGCCGGCCGCCGCCTGCGCGTTGGCCCCGTCGCGGCTGCCTTGCCGACGTTCATGCCCCTCACCGGCGCGACGCCCGCCCCCCAGCGCGCGTCCCGGCCACGCCTCGCCACGACCGTCGCGCTCGAGCGCCCAACTTCCGTCGGTCCGGCGCCGCTGGCCGCCCCGCGACCCCCGCGCTCCGCCACCACCGCCATCTTCGCCGCCACCACCGCCCCACTTCCCCTGGCGGCGCGCCTGCCCGTGGGGCCGCTCGCCGCCCCCGACGCGCTGCCGTTCCTCCGCCGGCGCGAGAAGACCGTCGACGTGCACCAGCTTCAAGAGACCGTCACCCGGCGCATCGAAGAGACGCTGCACCGGCGGGTCATCCAGGACGTCGAGTCGGTGGTCGCGCGCGAGCTGTCGCCGGATTCCGTGCTCGCGCGTCGCCTGGGCGATCGCCTGTACACCGGCCTGGTGGAAAGCTTGGTCCTGGAAAAAGAACGACTGGAGTGGGGGTAGGCCATGCCGGCGCTGGAAAAGCTGAAGATGAAGAACGAGGACACCGGCGAGGAGTTCTCGGTGCTGTTCAATCCCAGCGAATACAGCATCGACGCCGCCGCCAAGTGGAAGGAACAGGAAAAGAAGGGCCAGCCGCCCGAGCTGCAGTACACCGGCAGCGAACGAAAGAAACTGGCGATGGAGCTGTTCTTCGACTCTTACGAACAGCAGACCGACGTCCGCGAACACACCGTCAAGGTCGGCAACCTGCTGGTGTTCAACAAGGAGAAGCACCGCACGCCCAAGGTGACGCTGAGCTGGGGGCGCGAGGCGCCGGGCGGGCCGTTCGCCGATTTCCCCTTCACCGGCGTCCTGGAATCGTGCAAGCAGCAGTTCACGCTGTTCATGAGCGACGGCACCCCCGTGCGTGCCAAGGTGTCGGTGTCGTTCCTGCAGTTCAGCCTGACCGAACAAGAGCTGAAGAAGAACGAGGCCAACTCGGCGGACAAGACCAAGACGTACCTGACCAAGCAGGGCGACACGGTCAGCGGGATCGCCGGCCTGTTCTACAAGGACCCGACGCAGTGGCGGCACATCGCCGATGCCAACGACATCGACAACCCACGGGAGCTGACGGCCGGGGTGGCGCTGACCATCCCGTCGTTTGAATAGGCATGGCGGAAGTCGAGAACACCGCGCCCGAGACCAAGATCTTGATCAACGACGCGGAGATCCCGCCTGATCTGAAGGCCGACATCCTGGACGCGGTGGTCTGCCAGCACGCCGACGGGCCCAGCAGTTTCGACCTGACCATCAACATCGTCGGGCCAGAGAATTCGCAGCTGAAGTGGGTCGACGACGCCCGCGTGCAGCCCGGCAACAAGCTGGAGATACGCCTCGGTTACCTGGACAAGTTCGAGAGCCTGATCGTCGGCGAGATCACCGCCCTGCACCCGAAGTACATCACCACCGAGAGCGCCCGCATGCACGTGCAGGGGTTCGATCGCCTGCACCGCCTGCGCCGCGGTCGCAAGACCCGCAGCTTTGTCGAGGTGAAGGACAGCCAGATCGCCCAGACCATCGCCGCCGACAATGGCCTGTCCATCGACGCCCAGGACAGCGGCGTGGTGTTCGATTACGTCCTGCAGAACAACGTTTCGGATCTCGAGTTCCTGCTGGAACGGGCCCGTCGCATCCGGTACGAGGTGCGCACCGAACAGGGCAAGCTGATCTTCCGGCGCGTGGCCAACCACCTGGACAAGGTGTTGACCCTGGAATACGCCAAGACGCTGAAGCAGTTCTGCCCGCGCCTGACCACCGCCGGCCAGGTCGACGAGGTCAAGGTGCGGGCCTGGAATCCCGCCAGCAAGGAAGCGGTCCTGGGCGTGGCCCGCGCCGGCGACGAGGATTCGCGCATGGGCGGCAAGGAGAGCGGCGCCGAGATCGCGCGCACCGCGTTCGGTGCCCACGCCACCGCCGTCGTCCACGTTCCGCTGGCCACGCAGGCCGAGGCGGACCAGGTGGCGCACGCCATCTACAACGAGATGGTGCTGGAGTTCGTGTCAGGCGAGGGCGAGGCGGTCGGCAACGTTGGCATCCAGGCCGGCCGAACCATCGAGCTGAAGGGGCTGGGCCGTCGGTTCGGCGGCAATTACTACGTCAAGCGCGCCGAGCACCGGGTCAGCCCCAAGAGCGGCTACAACACCAAGTTCCAGGTCATGAGGGCGGCGGTATGAACCTGCTGGAGGTCCTGGCCCCGCGCGACGAGATTGCCCCCGATCACGATCGCGTCTATGGCGCGGTGGTGGGCGTGGTCAGCAGCATCGACGATCCCGACAAGCTCGGCCGCGTGCGCGTCCAGTTCCCTTGGCTGAAGGAAGACGTGGAAAGCCAGTGGGCGCGCCTGTGCACGTTCATGGCCGGTCACGATCGCGGCGGCGTCTTTCGCCCCGAGGTCGGGGACGAGGTGCTGGTGCTGTTCGAACACGGCGATCTGCGGTTCCCCTACATCATCGGCGGGCTGTGGAACGGCAAGGACGCCATGCCGGCGGCGCGCGGGCCCGACGCCGGCAACGACATCCGCCTGATCAAATCGCGCAGCGGCCACACCATCGTCCTGGACGACACGTCGGGCAGCGAAAAGATCACCGTCAGCGACAAGAGCGGCAACAGCGTCGAGCTGTCGTCCAGCGGCGTGGTCATCAAGAGCAGCGCGATCAAGGTCGGCAGCAGCGGGGCCAGCGAATCGATGGTCCTGGGCGACGCCTTCATGCAGCTGTACAACGCGCACACCCACGGAACCGGCGTCGGCCCCAGCAGCCCGCCGGTGCAACCGATGTCGTCCGGCCAGCACGTCAGCACCAAGCACAAGACGGAGTAACGATGGCGTTGCAGAAATCCACCCTCGCGCAAAAGCTGGAGCAGCAGTTCGGCGCCAAGCCAGCGTCGTCGGCGCAGGCCGCGTCGGACTGGGCATCGGCATACGTGTCGTATGCGGCGGCGGCGATGTCGACGGGGGGCAGCTTGCCGATCACGGCGATGGCCAGCCAAAGCTTGCTGGTCGCGGCGTTCACAGCGGCCTTCCAGACCCAAAGCTCGTCAGGCGCGGCGGCGGCGATGGCTCAGGGCGTGGCGGGGTTCTGGACGGCGATGGTCTGGATCGGTCCGGGAATGGTGGGCACCACGGTGTTTCCCGGCAATTCCACGCTGTCGTCGGCGCTGGCCCAGATCTTCGGCGATACGTCGCAGCAGTCCGACGCCGACAAGGCCCAGGCGTTGGCCGATGCGTTCGACGCGGGGGCCAAGATGGTGATGGTCAACGACGTCCAGGTGCCGCCGCTCCCGCCGATCATGGGGCCGATCTCATGAGCAAGAGATTCCTGGGCCGCGGCTGGGGATTCCCCGTCGACGTCGACGTGGTCACCAAGCGCGTCCCCTACGTCAGCGAAGAGGCCAAGATCCAGCAGTCGGCCCTGATCATCCTGGGCACCGCGCGTGGCGAACGCGCGATGCGCCCCGATTTCGGCAGCCGCCTGCACGAACTGGTGTTCGCCCCGATGAACGCATCGACCAAGGCGCTGGTGGCCCATTACGCCACCGACGCGCTGGTGACGTGGGAGCCGCGCATCGACGTGCTGCGCGTGACGTCCGATGAGGATCCCGGCGCGCGCGGCAAGCTGCTGGTCAACGTCGAGTACCGGGTGCGGTCGACGAACAGCGTCTTCAATCTTGTCTACCCGTTCTATCTCAAGGGCGGAAAGAGCTGACGATGGACAGCCCCAAGCTGGACACCCGCTCGGCTGAAGAGGTGCTGGCCCAGGCCAGCAAGCTGGCGCAGAACGTCTATCTGACCGGCGTGTGGAACGGGTTCGCCGATCCTGGCGATCCGGCGTTCCAGCTGATGCGCGCGTTCAGCCGGCTGATGGAGATCTTGCTGGAACGCCTGAACAAGGTTCCGGACAAGAACTTCCTGGCCTTCCTGGACATGGTGGGCGTCGAACCGTCGCCGGGCGCCCCCGCCGCCGTGCCGATGACGTTCTTGCCGTCGGCGAAGGCAACGCAGGGGGGATTGGTGCCGGCCGGCACGCAGATCGCCACCACCCAGACCGACAAGTCAGACGCCCAGATCTTCGAGACCCGCCAGGCGATCTTTGCCACCGCGTCCAAGCTGACGGCGATCGTCGATCTGGCGCCGGGCAGCGATCGGTTCCTGGTGGTGCCGCCGCCGGTGTTGCCGCCCAAGGCGGGTCCCGCCGGCAGCAGCGCCCCCACGCCGGAATGGGTCACGCTGTCCGACGCGGCGCCGGGCCTGTCCGACGTGCCGCACGTGATGTACCTGGGCAGCGCGACGCTGTTCGGGCGCAAGGAGACGCTGGACGTCACCCTGACGCTGATCGTGGTCGGCGGGGACGCGTCGTTGCTGAACGCGGCCAATCTGGTCTGGCGCAAGCTGGACAAGACCAGCAAGACCTGGGTCGACCTGGCGCCGGGGTATTCCCTGGGCGTGGGCGTGAGCGGTCAGGTCAAGGTGGTGTTCAGCCAGTTCGGCAATGCCGACAAGAGCACGGTCGCCGGCGTCGAAGACGTCTGGATCTCGTGCGCGTTCGTGGGGGCGCTGGCGTCGCCGCCGTCCCTGCCGGTGCTGGGCAGCGTGGCCGGTTCGCTGGCCCCGGCGGGGGCGGCGTCGAGCGCCAGCGAGGCGCCCCAGAAGGCGTTCGCCGGCGCCACGGCGATCGATCTGTCGCGGCCGTGGAAGCCGTTCGGCGATCGGCCGCGGTTCGGCGACGCGTTCTATCTGTCCAGCGCTCACGCCTTCGCGCTGGAGGTCCAGCTCATCACCGTCACGGCGCAGCTCAAGCCGTACCTGACGACCGATCTGCAAAAGATCTTCGCCGGCTTGACCAGCAGCACGGCGACGCTGGTGGCGATCAAGACGGTGGTGGAATGGCAATACCTGGCCGCCGAGGGGACCTGGAAGCCGCTGGTGACGTTCGAACACGATCTGCAGGCGGGGAGCACGTCCCCGCCGGTGATCACCCGGACGTACCTGAAGGACGGCGTGACCCAGACACCGCCGCCCGCCGAGGACGGCACGCTGTTCGGGGCGGTGGACGCGGCGACGGCGTCGTTCTCGTTCGATCGCCCGCTCGACATGGCCAGCGGCAAGGTCAACGGCGAGGACGGCTTCTGGATCCGGGCGCTGCCGTCCAGCGACGATCCCTATGGCCGCGAGGCCTTCCTGGTGTCGGGCGGTCCGGTGACGCCGGTGGGGGCGACGCTGGTGCCGCCGGTGGTCAAGAGCGCGCAGCTGACCTTCACGTACAAGAACGCGCTGACCAACGTCACCCACGTCGCCACCGACAACAATTTCGTCCAGGTGGATCAGAACCAAGGCGGGCCGTCGCCGATCTTTCCGCTGCGGCCGTTCGCCGCTCTGACCGACGCGACGCTGGCCGGTGGCGCGGCGGCGGCGTTCGCCGCCAGCGGCGCGCTGTACCTGGGTTTCGACCATCCGTTCGGGGACGTGTACATAAGCCTCTACATCAAGCTGCGCGACGTCTTCCCGTCGGTGGACCAGCCGGCCGAGCAGGGGCACCCGCTGATCGCCTGGGAGTACTTGGGCGCTGGCCCGGCCTGGAAACCGCTGGACGTGCAGGACGACACCGCGGATCTGACCGGCAGCGGGACGGTGTCCTTCCTGGGGCCCGGGGATTTCGTGGCGGCGGCGCTGTTCGGCGCGCCCGCCGTGTCGGGGGCGCCGGCGCTGTATTGGCTGCGCGCGCGGCTGGCGTCAGGATCGTACGACTATCCACCGGCGGTGCAGGGTATCTTTCCCAACACCGTCATGGCCGACAACCAGGCGACGTTCGCCGGCGACGTGGTGGTGGGGTCGGGCAGCGGCGAGGCCAACCAGCGGGTGACGCTGTTGAAGGCGCCGGTGCTGTCCGGCGAGCTGTGGGTGCGCGAGCCCGAGCCGCCACCGCAGGCTGAACTGGACGCGCTGGTCACCGAGCTGCGCGCTGACGCGGGCGGCATCGACGCCGGCACGCCGGTGCACACCGCCGACGACGTGCTGCAGATCCGCACGCCCCCGGCCGCCGCCGGCACCAACGTGACCAGCCCGACGCCGACGCGCGAGGTGTGGGTGCGCTGGCGGCGGGTGCCGAACTTCCTGGCGTCGGGGCCGCGCAGCCGGCACTTCGCGCTCGACCCGCTGTCAGGCGTGTTGCTGCTGGGCGACGGCAAGCAGCAGGGGCTGCTGCCGCCGGTGGCCAAGGACAACCTGGTGCTGCGCAATTACCGCACCGGCGGTGGCGAGATCGCGGCCCGCGTGGCGACGCCGCTGGCGATCAAGGAGCTGAAGAGCTCACTGCCGTACGTCGAGAAGGTGTTCAACGTCGAGGGCGCCACCGGCGGATCCAACGCGTGGGACCTGCCGGAGATCTTCCAGTTCGGGCCGCAGCTGCTGAAGAACAAGGGGCGCGCCGTTTCGGCCGAGGACTTCGAGTGGATGGTGCTGCAGCGGTTCAGCCAGGTAGCCCGCGCCAAATGCCTGTCGACGCGCGCCCCCGGTCCCACCGGCCTGGTCATGAAGCCGGGTGCCGTCACCGTCGTCGTGGTGCCGCGCGGGGACGAACCGGCGCCGCGCCCGCCCAGCGCGCTGCTGCGCCAGATCGCCGATTTCCTGACCGCGCAGTGCCTGGGCAGCATCGTCGCCGACGTGTACGCGCTGGGCCCCGGGTTCACCACCGTCACCGTGCGTGCCCAGCTGCACGCGCGTGAGCCGCGCGAGAGCAGCGAGGTCGAACGCCGGGCCAGCAAGGCGCTGGAGCAGTTCTTTCACCCGCTGACCGGCGGTGAGGACGGCGGCGGCTGGCCGTTCGGCCGCGACGTGCAGCTGTCCGAGGTGTTCGCGGTGCTGCAGCGGGTGGACGGCGTCGACTATGTCGTCAGCGCCGAATTTGTCGGCGCCCCCGGCGCCATGACCTTGGAGATCGGCGAGAACGATCTGGTCTCCAGCGGCTCTCATACCATCGAGATGATCTGATGCTGCCTTCGCTGAACCTGGACGATCTGACCTACCAGCAGCTGGCGGATATCCTGCGCGCCCACATCCCGGGCGACGAGTGGAGCGACCACAACCCGTCGGACCCCGGCATCGCCCTGATGGAACTGCTGTCCTGGCTGGGTGAGATGGACCTGTACCGAATGAACCGTGTGCCGGCCGCCCACCGGAACAAGTTCCTGAAGCTGCTGCTCGATCCGCCGACGCCGGTGACGGTGATGGTGACGCTGGGCCTGGTCCCCACGCGGGTGACGCCGCTGGTGGTGCCGGCGGGGCTGCGCGTGGCCAGCGATTACCGCGGCGGGCGGCGCACGGTGCTGGAGAGCTTTGCGCCGGTGACGCTGGTGCCGGGTCCGACGCAGCAGGGGACGGTGCGCATGCGGGCGGTGCGAGATCTGCTCGACGTGCCGTTGGGAATCAGCGACGGCGCGCCCAACCAGACGTTCGCGCTGCCCGACGGGCCGGTGCTGCTGGATCTCGCGTCGGCGACGTCGACGTACAACCCCAACCCTCAGGTCCGGGTCGGCGCCACGCCGTGGGAATTGCATCCGTTCCTGCTGACCGCGGCGTCGCAGGGCAGCCCGGCCCCCAACCATTTCATGGTCGAGGATTTCGAGGGGCGGGTTCGTTTTGGCGACGGCACCTTCGGCGCCATCCCGACGGCGGGCGCGGCCATCACGTTGATCGCCGCCCAGGTGCTGGAAGGTTCCGCCGCCCTGGTGGCGGCCGGCGACGTGCACCACGTGCTGAACCCAGGGATTGTGCTGGGCCTGGCCCCGGCGTCGCTGGTGGTGGCGGCTAACGCCGACGCGCAGGGCGGGGATCCGTCGTTCCCTTCCTCTTCATCCACCACCGATGATCGCGTGCGCCGCGGGCTGGAGGAATTCCGCAATCCCACGCGGCTGATCACCGCCGCCGATTTCGAACGCGTCACCAGCGACGATTTCAACGAATTCCAGGGGCGTTTCAACGCCGCGGTGGGGCTGGCGGGGACCGATCTGATCGGTCGGGCCACCGCGCTGATGAACCGACGGCCGCCGCTGCTGGATGCACCGGCCCCCGGGCACGTGACGCTGATGGTCCTGCCGGTGCTGAATCCGGTGGCGTTCGCCGCCGCCCCGCTGGCCACCAAGGTGATGACGGTGACGCCGTCGCCGGCGCTGCACGATCGACTGCTGGCGTTCCTGGATCCGCGGCGCCTGATCACCACCCGCCTGGACGTCATCGGCCCGGACCTGAAGGAACTGAGCGCCCAGGTGGTGGTGGTGCAGCAGCCGCAGAGCAATGCCGCCCAGATCGCCCAGGCGGTGCAGACGGCGCTGCGCGGGTACCTGGACATCACCACCGGCGCCGACGACGGGCGCGGCTGGCCGCTGGGGCGCCCGGTGCGGCGGTCGCAGCTGTACCGCCTGCTGGAAGGCATCGCCGGCGTCGACTATGTGCAGACGCTGACGCTGTCGCCGGCCAACGCGCAGGGCGATGTCGATCTGGGCGCGCGCGAGCTGCCGGTGTGGGGCCTGGGCACGGCGCTGGACATCCAGGTGAAGAGGATCTGACGATGGCGGCGCCCAGCGAATATCTGCGTCTTCTCCCCGAGATCCTGCGCGGCGACGGCGACGACGGGTTCCTGGGGCGATACCTGAAGGTCTTCGAAGCGCTGCTGAGCGGCCGCGACGACACCGCCGGCGCCGATCCGGGCGCGGCGCTGGAACGCACCATCGCCGATCTGCCGACGCTGATGGATCCCGGGCTGACGCCGGTGCAGGAGGAGACCGTTGGCCCGCCGCCGACGCCGCCGGTACTGACCTCGCCGTTCCTGGATTTCCTCGGCCGCTGGGTGGCCCTGGCGTTCGACCAGAACTGGGGCCTGGACAAGCGGCGCGAATGGTTGAAACGGATCGTGCCGCTGTACAAACAGCGCGGGACGTTCGCCGGCCTGGGCGCGTATCTGGCGATGTTCGTCGGCAACCAGGCGCGCGTCGAAGAGCTGTCGGGTGGGTTCATCGTCGGCGTCAAGCCCAGCTCGATCGTCGGCGTCAGCACGTTCATCGCCGGCGCGCCGGCGTATTACTTCCGCGTGCGGCTGGTGTACGGGTTCTTCCCGACGCCCTTCGACTTCACCACCTGGAAGAACCTGCGCCGCAGCACCCGCGCCATCGTCGACCTCGAGAAACCGGCCCACACGTATTACACGCTGCGGGCCAGCGCCCCGGGGATCATCGTCGGCGGCCCCAGCCACGGCGGACCCCACGCCGCCAACCCGGCCGTGCTCGGCAAGGGGCGGGCGACGATCGGGCGCGACACTTTGATCTGGCAGGACTCGCGACAGTTCTGATCCTCAGGACGAACAGGAGCAACAAAGCCGCCATGGCCACTGACATCAAGCGCGTGAGATTCTTCGACGGGCAGTTCCTGAAGGAAGGCGACTTCCAGGCCGAGCAGCGCTACCACTCGCACCTGCGGCGGCGGATGAACTACCTGTTGTTCGGGCAAAGCGGCGTGGTGCCGATGACGCCCGACGATCTGGCCCTGGAAGTGGTCAGCGCCGTCGACAAGACCTTCCGGGTGAAGGCCGGCATGGCCATCGGCCAGAACGTCACCGAGGAGGAAGGGCGCGAGATCCTGCTGACGACCGCGTCGGCGCCCATCGATCTGGACAGCGTCGGCATCCTGACCGGCGAGACCGCGGTGGTCAGCCTGCACCTCGAGGAAGAGACGACCGACCTGTCAACCGAAGGCGAGGTCAGCCAGGACACCCGCGTCCACGAAAAGGCGGTCATCAACGTCGGCCTGGCCAAACCTGCCACGCCGGCCAACGGCGATCCCTACGTCCAGCTGGGGACCATCGCGTACGACACCATGGCCCTCTCGACCGCCGGTCGCGAGGTGGCGCTGCTACGATCGTCGCTGATCGCCGCCGCTCCGGTGCCGACCATCACCGGCGTCACCGGGGTCACGTCGGCCGCCAGCGGGTCGGTGATCATGAACATCATCGGGACCAACCTGAACTTTGCGTCGACAGTGACGTTCCCCGGCGATCCGGCGGTCACGGCAGCGCCGGGGCTGAACACGGCGACGTCGCTGACGGTGACGGTGAGCGTCGGCGCGGGCGCCACGCCCGGGCCGAAGGCCTTTCAGGTCAGCACGCCGTCGGGGACCGCGTTCAGCCCGGCCGGCGTGGTGTTCACCGTGCTCAGCCCCGTGCCCACGGTGACCGGCGTCGTCGGCACGCCGATGGTGGTGGTCGGGGGCGCCCCGATCACGATGGTCATCAACGGGACCAACCTGACCGGCGCCAGCGCGGTGACGTTCTCGGGGGCGACGGGCGTGACCGTCCTGGCGGGCATCGTCGCTACCGCCACGACGGTGACCATTCAGGTGCAGGCGGCGGTTCCCGCCACCGCCGGGTTGAAGGCCTTCCAGGTCACCACGCCGGGCGGCACCGCCACCAGTCCCGGCGGTGTCGGCCTGACCGTGCTGCTGCTGCCGACCATCAGCGGGGTGTCAGGCACCACCACCATCGTCGCCAACGGCGTGGCCACGCCCGGGTTCGTCATCAACGGTACCAACCTGACCGGGGCGACGGTGTCGTTCCCGTCGGAGCCGACCATGATCGTGGGACCGACGGTGGCCACCGCGACGTCGGTGACCATCACCCTGACGGCGCCGCTGGGGATGACGCCGGGGCTGAAGCTGTTCCGGGTGACGACGGCCGCCGGGTTCGTCGACAGTTCGGGGGCGTCGGCGGTGACCGTGACCGCGCCGGTCCCGGCGCCCACCATCACGTCGATCGACGTGCACAACTTCCCGCGGCTGGCGGACACCAACGCCATCATCACGGGGACGAACCTGCTGGGCGGAACCGTGTCCGTGTCGGGCACCGGCGTGACCGTCACGCCCAACGGGGCGGCGACGGCGACCAGCCTTCCCATCACCGTGCACGTCACCAACAGCGCCACCACCGGCGCGCGCACGTTCAGCGTGACCACCGGCGGGGGCACCGCGAACAGCAACGGGGGCGTGCCTGCGCAGGTGTTCACGGTGACGCTGTGAGGCCGCGCGATTCTGTTCAATCACCGAACAAAAGGAGATCGCTCATGATTCGTGCTTTCAAACGCGCAGCCGTCAGGGGGGCCGCGGCCGTGGCTCTGCTGCTGGGCTGGCATTCCACCGGCCACGCCGCCAACGGGACCTTGCAGCAACGGCTGCTGACATTTTCGGACACCGCCAGCAACACCGTGACGTTCACCGTCGCCACCGGGTTGGGGGCGGGCGAGGCGGCGTCGCTGCTGCTGGACTTCACGGGAGACGGAAACGGCGCGCTACCGGCCAGCGAACCGTTCCCCACCCCCGCGGCGGTGACGTTCGCCTTCACCTATGCCGGCGGCCCACTGGGGGCGTTGAACTTCACCGCCGCCCAGGCCGGGGCGGCGAACGGGTTCTCGGCGTCCAGTGGGGTGGCGACCCCGAACGTCGATCTGTCGGTGACGAAACCGGCGTCCACGTTCGGGCGCTACGTCATCACGTTGACGTTTCCCACCGGCGCGGGCGGGTTGGCGTCGAACTGGACGCTGGCCATCGCGGGGCTGCCCACGTCGCCAGCCATCCGGGCGACGATCTATATCGACGCTGGAAAGTTTTCGGCGCTGACCACCACGGGACCCTGTACCACCGGCGGCACACCGATCTGTCCTGCCGGCCAGACGTGCAAGGGGCCGTGCCCGTTCCCGGCTCCATACTGCGTGACCCACCCGTGGAATTGCTTTCGCGAGAAGATCTGGATTCCCGTCTGGGAGAGATGGCCGCCGCCGGGCCCCGGCCCCTGTCTGTGCCCGGAGCCGTGGAAGGAGAAGTTCGGTGAGGAGTTCGAGCGGACCATCCTTTCGTTTGTGGCCCTGAACAAGGATGGCACCGAGTTGGGCTCGGGACAGGCGAAGCAGATCCAGCTGACCGTGACCGGCGGTCGGGCCGTCGGTGCTCTCGTGGACGTCGGGGGCGGCGAATACGCGCAGATGCTGGAATCGCGGAAGGGTGAAGCGTCGCCGCGGGTCAGCGCGAACATCGCCGGCGCCGCGGGGGCCGAGTTCATCGCCGGTCCGGCGGTGGCAGCCGCTCCGCCTCTGACCAAGGTACTGGGCATCCTGCTGGTGCTGGCGGTGGCCGTCGCTGGTTACCTGGCCTGGCGGAACCGCGGCGCCAGCACGCGCCAGGGCTGACAGACGGGCGCGCGACCCCCGGAGTGTATGGCGACGCTCGCGACATCTGAACACGCATCGTCGTCGGACGCGGGCGAACGGGCGCCCGCGTCCGGGGGGAAGGACGCCGCTCACGCGCCGGCGGCGGCGTCGCCGGGATTGTCGGCGCTGCTGTCGCGGCCGGGCGCGGGTCCGCCGGGCGGTCGCCTGCCGGGCAAGGCGCAGCTGCTGAAGGAGATCCAGCGCAGCTATGGCAACGCGTACGCGCAGCAGGTGATTGAGCTGTACCGCCAGCCGCCGGGGGCCGCGAAAGGCGAAGGCGGCAAGGAGGCGGGCGGCGGCAAGGGAGAGAAGAGCGGAAAAGACGAGAAGGGGAACAAGGGCGAGAGAGGCGGTCTAGGCGGGAAGGACGGCAAGGGCAAGCGAGCCGGTGCGACGCCGCCGCCCGACAAGATGGCGGCGCTGTTGCGCGCCAGCGAAAAAGCCGAGGCTCGAGGCGAGCGGTCCGGTCGCGGCGCGGTCGCGGGCAAGAGCGGCGCGCGCAAGGCGCCGGCGACGGTTCCAGCGGCGGCCGCGCCCGCCGGCAAGGCGGGAGCTGGCGGCGGCGGCCCGAGCGCTGGCGCGGCGACGAAAGCTGGCCGCGCCGAAAAGGCCGCGGGATCCGCGGCGGGCCGAGAGCCGGAAAGAGCAGGCGCCGGGGCGAAGGGTGCCGGCGTCGCGGAGACGACGCCGGCGTCGAAACCGGGCGCCGCCGGCAAGGCGGGGGGCACGGCGGCGAAAGGCGAGGGGGCCGCGAAGCCGGGCGGCGGAGGCAAGGCGGCGGCCGGTGGCGGTGGCGCCGCCGGCAAGGGCCCGGCGGGTGGCAAGGGCGGCGGCAAGGGCGCCGCGGCGAAGGGGGGCGGCGACAAGAAGCCGGTCGTTCGTCAGGACGGCGGCGGCGGCCCCATCGCGGGCGGTGGCGGTGGTGGTGGCGGCGGCGCGAAGTCGCCGAAGAACCCGGACGAGGATCCGGAGTTCCAGAAGGTGAAGGGCAAGACGCAGGCGACCGCTGGCAAGGAGCGGTCGCACCCGACGGGCGCGTCGCAGGCCGACGCCGCGCAGGGCGCCGCCGTCGGGCCGGCGAACGAAGTCTCCAGCAAGGCAGGCGCCGCGCAGGCCGGCGAGATGGACGCGCAGCAACCGAAGGCCTTCGACCGCGCGGCGTTCAAGGCCGCCCTGCTGGCCAAGATCGCCGAGCTGACGCCAAAGACGCTGGAGGACGCCGACAAGTTCAAGGACAGCGGCCAGACCGCCGAGGTCAAGGGCGCGGTCACGTCGGAGGTCGGCGCCAGCAAGGACGATTCGCAGAAGGACATCAAGGCCAAGACCGACGAGACCCCGAACCAGAGTGGCATCGCCCCCAAGCCGGTGACACCGTTGCCGCCCAGCGATCCCGGCAGCAAGCCCGGCAGTGTCGGCGCGGCCGGCGCGGCGCCGAAGCCCAAGACCGAGTCCGAAGTCTCGATGAAGGACCAGTCCAAGCGGGTCGACGATGAGTGGAAGAAGACCGAGCTGGACGACAAGGACGTCGCCAAGAGCAACGAACCGAAGTTTCAAAAGTCCGTCGAGGGACGCGACAAGGCCAAGAAGGACGTTGAAGAGCGCCCCAAGCAGTACCGCGCCGGAGAGCAGGCCGAGGTCGCGCAGGCGCAGTCGCAGGCGGAAGGCACCGCGCAGGTCGCCGTCTCGGCCATGCACGGCGACAAGGTCAACACCACGAACAAGGTGGCGACCGGGCAGGGCGGGACCAAGAGCAAGGACGAGAAGGAACGCCTGCGCATCCATACCGAGATGCAGGCGATCTTCGATCGCACCAAGGCCGCCGTCGACAACCGCCTGCAGAAGCTGGACACCGACGTCGCCGCCACGTTCGACCAGGGCGCGGACGCCGCCCGGCAAAAGTTCGACAGCTACGTCGACAAGCGGATGAGCGACTACAAGGACGACCGCTACGGAGGTTTTGGCGGCGGAGCCCTGTGGTTGAAGGACAAGCTGCTGGGCATGCCCGACGAGGTGAACGCCTTCTACGAAGAAGGGCGCGCCGCCTACGTCGCCGACATGGACACCGTCATCGACAAGGTGTCGATCGCCGTCGAGACCGGCCTTGCCGAAGCCAAGAAGCTGATCGCCCAGGGCAAGCAGGAGATCCAGGCGTACATCAACGGCCTTGATCCGGCGCTGCGCGCGATGGGCAAGGAAGAAGGCGAAAACTTCCAGAGCCAGTTCAGCGACCTTGAAAACCAGGTCAACGAGAAGTCCAGCACCCTGGTCGATTCGCTGGCGCAGAAGTACGTCGATCGCCTGAGCAAGCTGGACGACGACATCAAGTCGATGAAGGAGGCCAACAAGGGCCTGGTCGACGCGGTGGTCGGCGCCATCAAGGACGTCATCAAGACCATCCTCGAGCTGAAGAACATGCTGTTGAACGTGATCGCCAAGGCGGCGGCCGCGATCAAGAAGATCATCAAGGACCCCATCGGTTTCCTCGGAAACCTGGTCGCGGGCGTCAAGGCCGGCATCATGGGGTTCAAGGACAAGATCGGGCAGTACCTGCAGGAAGGCCTGATGGGCTGGTTGCTCGGCGCCCTGGGCAGCGCCGGCATCACCATGCCGGCCAGCCTTGACCTGAAGGGGATCCTGGGCCTGGTGATGCAGATCCTTGGCCTGACCTACGCCAACATCCGCGCCCGCGCGGTGGCCATCGTCGGCGAGCCGGTGGTCAAGGCGCTGGAGACCGCGGCGGAGATCTTCAAGATCCTGATCACCGAGGGCCCGAGCGGCCTGTGGAAGTACATTCAGGATCAGATCGGGAACCTCAAGGAGATGTTCATCGAGGGCCTCAAGAGCTTCATCATCGAGAAGATCGTCATCGCCGGGATCACCTGGCTGATCAGCATGCTGAATCCGGCGTCGGCGTTCGTGAAGGCCTGCAAGATGATCGTCGACGTGGTGATCTTCTTCGTCCAGCGGGCAAGCCAGATCATGACGCTGGTGAACGCGGTCATCGATTCCATCAGCGCCATCGCCGCCGGCAACATCGCGGTGGCGGCGAACCTGGTGGAACAGGCGCTGGCGCGCGCGGTGCCGGTGGTGCTCAGCTTCCTGGCCGCGCTGCTGGGGCTGGGCGGCATCGCCGGCAAGATTCGATCGATCATCGAGAAGATCCGGGCGCCCATCAACAAGGCGATCGACTGGGTGATCAGGAAGGCGGTCGACATCGTCAAGTCGCTGGGCAAGCTGTTCGGCGTCGGCAAGAAGAAGGACGAAAAGCCGGGCGATGAGAAATGGAACACCTCGGTCGCCGCCCTGCACCCGGACCTCGAAAAGCTGAAGAAGGAAGGCGTCACCGAGAAGAAGCTGCGCAGCACGCTGCCGCGCCTGGCGTCCAAGCACGGGTTCAAGCGGCTGGACATCGCCAGCAACGCCAAGGGCTGGCAGGTCAAGGGTTCGATGAGCCCCGAGCGGCCGATCGAACAGCTGGATTATCCGGGGTCAAAGGCCGATCCGTTCGATCTGGACTGGCCGAAGCCGGCAGCGTCTGGCTACCCGCATCTGTTCTTCGGCGGTCCGTCGGATGTTCGGATCCCGCAGTCCGAACTGGCGACCAAGGTCGGCCAGGTGGTGAACGGCCACAAGGTGAAGGAATTCCCGCCGGTCGGTGGCGGGACGCTGCCCGGCGGCGCGTCGGTGGGCATCACGACGCCGCTGGAAGTGGGCACGGTGATCGGCCCCGTCGGCAGCGCGTCAACACCGGGCGGCGGTCGCATCAACAAGGTGTTCCACCCGTACGGTTTCCGCGCGCAGTCCGAAGGCTTGGACGGCGACCACGTGCAGGAGATCCAGTTCGGCGGCCACGACGTCATCGGCAACCTGTGGCCACTCGCGAAGGGGATGAACCGCGGCGCCGGCTCGACGCTGGCGCAGAAGACCGTCTACCACAAGAAGCTGGCCGAAGGCCGCAGAAGACCGTCTACCACAAGAAGCTGGCCGAAGGCGTGAAGGTCAGCGAACTGAAGGCCGACACCGCCCACCAGTTCTGGTTCCGCATCACCAGCACGAAGGGGTGACGGGCACCTGATGGTGGAGGCGAGGTCTACCGCATCGGCGCGGCCAGACGGGCGGGCGTCGGGCGGTACTTGCGAGCTACATGTCGGGGCGGCTCGGATATCCATCGTCCTTGTGGGTTCGCGAGGTGCCCGCGGCGCTGGCCTTCCACCCCTTCCCGCGGGAACATGGAGGACCGATCATGCCGACCGTTTTCTCCCACGCGGCGGTTCCGATGGCGGTGGGCCTTGGACTCGGGCGAACCGCCGTCTCCGAGCGCCTGCTTGCTGCCGGCGTGGTTGCCTCCATGCTCCCGGATGCTGACGTGCTGGCCTTTCGGTTCGGGATTCCATACGCAGCGCAACTCGGCCATCGCGGTTTCACGCACTCCTTGGTGTTCGCAGCGCTGGTGTCGATCGTTGGCTCGCTGACGCATCAGATGCTTCGCTCGCGATTCTTGCCCACCTTCTTCTTCCTGTTCGCCGCGACAGCATCGCACGGCGCCCTGGATGCGCTTACCAATGGCGGGCTCGGTGTCGCCTTCCTCTGGCCATTCTCTGCTGAGCGGTACTTCGCACCGCTCCAGTTGATTCGGGTGGCCCCGCTCAGCGTGGGAAAGCTGTTGTCCGCCAGAGGCGCAGCTGTCCTGTTGTCGGAACTCCAATGGGTGTGGATGCCCTGCGTGGCCGTCGGGTTGACGCTTGCTGCCGTGCGCCGACGGGGAATGGCAGCCCGCTTTGCTGCTTCCCACCGCGGTGGTAGCCCCGACGCGCGGTAGCCGAGCAGGCGGCTCGCAGTGCCGGGAGCGGGATGGACTCTGCGTCATCAACCCAAGCCCTGAATCTGCACCGGAACGACGACCCGGACGAAGAGGGTCAGAGCCCGGTCATCCCAACCAGATCCGGAACCTGCCAGAAGCAGCCGCCGAAAGGCTGTCACCTGCGGCGCCTCTGCGGAGCGAGCTCAATGTAGTGCGCGAGTTGATTGGAATCCCAGAAGTTGCGCCCCGTCATATTCCATCCCAGCGCCTTGAGGTACGACACAAGGACGAGGTGGTCTCCTTCCGCGAGTTCAAGCTCACGCGCTTCGCGCCGGGGGTCAAGGCGGCGGACCCGGTCGACGAGCCCGGCGCGTGGGCGCGGCTGCCCGGCCTCGCCGGTCTCCCGGCGCTGCCGCTATCGGCGGCAGCCCGGGCCTGGGCGGCCATGAACGGGCGCCCCGTGCCGGCCGGTGCGTGAGCGGCCTCGCACCTCGCCGACATGGGCCCGACCAGGGCGGCGACGAGGCGCCGCTGGGCCAGCGAAAGGCCGCCGGCGATGACGCGGTGCGCTCGATGGGGCGGGTTCAGCGCCGCTCGACGTCTCACACCTTCAGCCGAAGGCGACCACATGCCACCCCACTCTTCGTGCGCGTCATCCACGGTCAACGGCTCCCACGCGCGCACACATTCACGACGCGGCACGCGCGTGCTCTACTGCGAGTCACGCGCCGCCTCGGCGCGGGGGGAGGGGTTATGGGTCGCATGGCCTGCGTGGCGCTCGCGCTCGTGCTCGGTGGCTGCTCGCTCGGACGCAGCTACCGGCCCGAAGCGTTCGGGCCCAAGAAGAAGCTCGCGATCGCCGTCTACTACACGCCTTCGAAGATCATGTACTTCCGCGGCGAGGGCGGCGGCAGCCTCTCGGGGCTCGTCAAGATGGCGACCGGCGCGAAGTTCAGCGACGACTCGGCCCGCATCTTCGCCGAGACGAAGCCGCGCATCCTGAAGGCGCTCGCCGGGACCGGCAAGTTCCGCCTGGTCCCTGAGAAGGACGTGCTGAGGACGAAGGCCTACCGCGCGTTGCCGGAGAAGGATCCGAGCTACCTCACGATCACCTTCGTCCCCGCGAGCGGCTACAAGTTCTGCACGGACGTGGACGCGATGGCGCAGCTCGCGCGCGATCTCGGAGTCGACGCCGTCATGGTCGTCCGCCTCGACTTCGGGTACCACTTGAACGGGGTCAACGCGTTCGGCCTCGTCTCGGCCGGGGTGATCCACGCGAGCGTCATGGTGTCGGTCGGCGCGATCGACCGCGACGGGCGGACGATCTGGCAGGACTGGGTGAAGGGCGTGTCGGACGACGGCATCCCGTCCATCGGCGAGTCGGTGGACTTCGACCACCTCTACCCGATGCTCCTCGACGCCACGCAGAAGGGCGTCGAGGACATCGCGCACCGCCTCGTCGAGAACGTCTGAGCGTCAGGCCATCCCGACGAGCTCGACGCCGTGGAATGCTTAGGCAGCCGCCATGGCCGACAGGTCTTCGTGGGCGAACT
>WNGL01007407.1_pt1 | contig 24281 bp, 20 predicted proteins | sample 5400591 | NCBI WGS metagenome assembly WNGL01 (sample SAMN13153377, study PRJNA577476) | soil metagenome | isolation source: 80 cm soil or saprolite under Garry oak tree replicate 1 | place: USA:California | collected 2016-06-15 | reverse complement strand
TGCGGCAGTCGGCGGGCGACGTCGTCCGTGACCTGCTCGGGCGCGCGGGGGTGCAGCCGGGCGAGGTGGACGCGCCCACGGTGCTGGCGGCCTTCCACGTCGACGAGCGGCAGAGCGCATGGCGCCACCTGCAGCGGCTGGCGCGGCTGGTGGGCTGCGAGACCTCATGCAGCGCGGACGGGGCGCTCCACTTCCGGGCGGCCCGATCCGGGCCGGCCGACCACGCGCTCCGGCGCGGGGCGGAGCTGGCGCGCTGGAGCGTCGGGCCGGACCGGCTCGACGAGGGCGACGTGGCGGTCGTCCCTTTCGGCGCGGCGAGCGAGGAGGGCGCGGAGAAGTGGCACATCGTCCTGCGTGAGCCTGACCAGGGGGCGCCCACCACGCCCACGCTGGTGCCGGGCGCCGCCCGCGACCAGGACACTGCCTCGGCCCTGGAGGCGGGGCTGCGGAGCGCGGCCCGCCGGCGGGCCCGGGCCGGGGAGGTGTGGGTGACGGGGGACGCGGCGGTGCGCGCCGGAGATCTGGTCTCGCTCGACGACGTGCCGGGCGACGACGGCTCGCCCTGGCGCGTGCGCGAGGTGCTGCACCTGCTCGACGGCGCGATCGGGTTCTGCACGGCCCTCTCGCTGGAGGCCGCCGCATGAGCGCCATCCTCGGCACGCTGCGGGCGGTGGTGCGCGAGGAGCTGGCCGCGCAGCGCGGCTGCGAGCTGGGGATCGTGACCCAGGTCTACACGAACGCGGGCGGCTCCGGGGACAACAACCTCGCGGTCGACGTCCGGATCCGCGGCAGCGCCCTCGAGCTGCAGCGCGTGCCCTGCGCGGTCGCGCGCTCTGGGCTGTCGCTCGTGCCGCGGGTCGGTGACCTCGTCGTGCTCGCCTTCGTGGGAGGCGATCTCGACGCGGCCGTCGCCCTGGGCTTCCTCTACGACGAGCAGACCCGACCGCCCGATGCCACCGCGGACGAGGTGGTCTACCAGATCCCCGACGACGCGAAGGACGATGCCCGGCGCTTCGAGGTGATCCTGCCGGGCGGCAACAAGCTCACGCTGCAGGACAAGAAGCTCTCGGTGGTCATGGGCTCGACGAAGGTGACGGTCGAGGCCGACGGCGCCGTCACCGTCGAAGCGGGCGGTGACCTCAGCCTGAAGGCCTCGGGCGACCTCAAGCTGGAGGCCACCGGCACGGCCACGCTGAAGGGCACGTCCGTCGCGGTCGAGGGCTCGGCCGACGCCAAGCTCAAGGGAGCCACCACCACCATCGCGGGCAACACCAGCTTCAGTCCCACGTGAGGCGCGCATGCCAGGTCCTCCGGTCAGCATCGGTTGCGCCGTGGTCGTGAGCCCGGGCGCCGCAGGCCCGCCGGACAGCGGGGTGATCGCGGTCGTCCCGCAGGCGATCGCCGTCGCCGGCGGCCAGCCACTGGCGGTGACGGGCTCGATCTGCCAGATGGTGAACTCGCTCTCCGGCGCGCCCTATCCGCTGCCCATCGGCTCCCTCGGCGCCTCGACGCTGGTGACAGTCCAGGGGCAGGCGCTGGTGCGCGTCGGCGACCGCATCCCCTCCGGCTCGGGCGTGTTGACCGTCCTCGGGCCACCGGCCGCGCCCTTCGTGAGCGACGGGGGTTCGCCGTGAGCCGCCGGTCGCCGGTGGCGCTGGACCGCCTCATGCGCGAGCTCGGGACCGACCTCGTCCTGGCGTTCGCCGGGCCTGGCGGGTACTTCGAGGACGCCGACCTCGTGGCGCGCCTCACGCCGGACCGGGTGCCGCGCGCGCGCGACCTGGTGATCGCCGCCGGCGTCGACGCCGCGCAGCAGCTGCTGGTGAACCGGCTCGAGACGCACAGGGGGGAGCTCGCGCCGCTCGGCCACCCGGAGTACGGGTCGCGCCACCACGACCTCGTCGGGCAGCCGAACGTGGAGCGGACGCGCAACCTCATCAAGCTCTACGTCCTGGAGGCGCTCGCGCAGGAGCCGCGGGTGGCGCGCGTGCTCTCGTGCGACGTGTTCGCGCCCGACAGCCCGCCGCGCGCCGTGGTCCGCATCGAGGCGCAGGTGCTCCTCATCGATCAGCCGAACCCGCTCGACCTCGTCGTGCCCTTCTCGCTGGAGGTGGCGTGAGCTTCGCGGCCGAGCCCTACGGCGTCTTCGTCGACGACCTGGTGAGCGGCCTCACCGGAGGCATCGTCCGCGAGGCCTTCGTCTTCGTCCCGGAGGCCGAGCCGTTCCGCCTTGGCTTTCCCGACGACTTCCTGGCCGCCACCGTCCGCGTGCACGGGCAGGTCGACGGCGCCTTCCACCGCTTCGCGCCCGGCACCGACTACCAGCTCGAGGACGACGGCACCATCGCCTGGATCGAGGGCGATCCGGGGGTCCCCCGGCCGGGCGCGAGCTGGCCGGACCGTGGCACAACCTTCTACGCGAGCTACGAGCGCAAGCCGGAGGTGAGGCCCGCGCCGGTGCTCACCGACCGCAACCCCGGCAGCGTAGTCCGGACGATGGCCGAGAGCTTCGCGCGCGAGTACGCCGTGCTCTCGAAGCAGCTCGAGCTCGTCTACCAGGCCGGCTTCCTCGCCACCGCGCAGGGTCGGGACCTCGACCAGGTCGCCGCGCTGGTAGGGGTCTCGCGCCGGACGCGCACCTTCGCCGCGGGAGAGGTCGTCTTCTCGCGCAGCACGCCGGCGCCGGCCGACGTCTTCATCCCCGCCGGAACCCAGATCTCCTCCAGCCAGCCGCCGCCGATCACGGTCGAGACCACCGACGTGCGCACGCTGCGCGCCGGCACGGTCTCCGTCGCCATCCCCGTGCAGAGCCTCGTCCCCGGCCCGGCCGGCCTGGCCAGCGCAGGGACGCTGACCGTCATCCGCCGCCCCATCCTGGGCGTCGAGGCGTCCACCAACCCGCAGCCGATGCAGTTCGGCGCCGCCGACGAGACGGACGTGGCGATGCGTGCGCGGGCAGGGCGCGCGCTGGAGACGGGCGGACGCGCCACGCTGGGCGCGCTGATCGGCGCGCTCACCTCGATCGAGGGCATCCGCGCGCAGGACGTGCGCGCCGTCGAGGACCACCTCGCCTTCGCCGGGACGGTCAAGCTCACCGTAGCGGCCGAGCTGGACCCGACCCGCGCGCAGGAGGCGGCGCAGGTCATCGAGGATTACCGGCCCGCCGGCATCCGCGTCCTCCACAACCTGCCGCTCCCGGCCGCGCCGTCGCGACCGCCCAGCGACGGCGGCGGCGGCGGCGGGGCGCCTTCGGGGCCCCAGCCGCCCGGAGCGCCGGCCACCGGTAGCACGATGTTCCCGGTCGGCTGCCGGGCGCTCGTCACCCCGACCTCCTCGACGCTCACCGCGGTGCAGAAGGCGAACCTCGTCGCCGCGGCGGAGGCCGCCCTCCGTGGCGTGGTGGGCGACTACGGCATCGGTGACCCGGTCATCTACAACCACCTCGTGGCGGCCGTCATGGACGTGGACGGCGTCTACGACGTGTTGCTCGAGCTGTACGTCGACGCTCGGGGCGCCGCGCAGGCCGGCCGCCAGAACCTCATGCCGAGACCTCCCGATACGCGCCCCGAGCTGACGACGCTGGCGGTGTCGCTGCGGGGAGCGCTCATCGCGCTCGACGTCACGGTCGACGTCCAGCGGCTCGGGCTCGCGGCCGCCAGCGACAGGAACAGCATGCTGGCGGCGGCGCGCGACCACATCGCGGGGCGGCTCACCCTGTTCGTGAACGGCGCCGGGCGGCCGGCCACCATCACCGCCGACGTCCTGCGGGGGGCACTGACCGCCACCGCCGACTACCGCGTGAAGGCCCTGTCGTACACGGCCGAGCTCCTCGAGCAGGGGCTCCGGCTCCTCAAGGAGAACGTCCCGCTCACGCCTGCACCCGAGCAGCAGCTCTGGATCCGCACGCTGAGCGTCACCGAGCAGGAGGGGGCGTGATGGGCTCGGCGGCGCTCGCACCTGCGATCCTGGCGCGCTTCCCGCGCCACCTCGAGGCGGACCAGCCGGGGAAGCTCCTCGGCCAGGTGGTGGCGAGCCTGGCGGTCGACCTCGACGTCCTCGGCGGCCAGCTCGGCGGCGTGCGCCGCGCGCGCCGGCTGGACTTCGCTACGGAGGACCGCGACCTCCTGCTGCTGGCGGCGCTGCACGGGCTCGGCGCGGGCGACTTCGGGGTGCTGGCGAGCCGGGTCGCCTCCCTCCGCGCGGTGAGCGCGGTGCTGGCGAACGCGTCGAGCACCCCGGACGCGGTGGCCGCCACGCTCGCGGCGCTGCCGGACCTGGTGGGCATCGCCTCCGGCGCCTTTCCCCGCTTCCCGGCCGAGGGAAGCGATCCCGGGCCGGCGCGCGCGCGGCTCGCCGCGGCGCTGGCGGCGGCGGCGGGCTACGCGAGCGAGCTCGACCGGCTCCGCGCGCGCATCCGCACCGTCATCGCCCTGCACCGCGCCGGCAACGGCACCGTGAGCGCGATCCTGTCCGCGGCCGCCTCGGCGCTGGATCTCGAGGTGGTCACCATCGTCCACGCGCCGGGCTCCTGGCACGCCGCGCGCTGCCTCGACCGGTTCCGGCTGGCGCGCCCCGAGCCGCCGGGCCACGTACCGTCCGTGACGTTGCTGACGCCCGCCCTCGACGCGCTGGTGCTGGAGGAGAACCCGCCGGCGGATCGCAGCTTCGACCCGACGCCGCGCGCTGACGGAGACGTCTTCCACGCGCTGCGCGCGGGGTTCGAGCCGGTCCCGGCTACGCTGCGCGTCGTCGGCGTGGCGGACCGGACGGTGGCGCCGATGGTGGTGGACGTCGGGGCGGGGTTCGGGCTCGTCTTCCTGGGCACCGTCGCGGACGGCGTCGAGCTGCGGTTCCAGCGGGACGGGACGGTGCGGATGGGGGGCGCGGACGTGAGCGGGCACGCGTTCGCCTTCCGCGGCGCCGTCTTCGCGGACGCGGCGGCCCCGGATCTCCACGACTTCACGTTCGCGGACGCGGGGATGCCCTCCGGCGCGCCGCTCCCCGATCGCGCTGGCTTCTTTCCGATCACGCTACCGGCCGGCGACGTCTTCGACCCGGCCGCCGCGGCCGGGCACGCCGCCGGCCCGCTGCCGCCCGTCGAGCTCGCGGTCGGAGAGACGCGGTTCGCCTGCTTCGTGCGCGTCGGCGCGTTCGGCCCTCGAGCGGACGCAGCGGTCCCGTTCACGCGGAGCGGCATCTTCGACGGATCGACGTTCGCGCCCGATCCGGCCGCCGGCGAGGCCGAGCCCGCGGCCGCCAAGGTCGGGCTCGACTGGGTGGAGCCCGAGACGTTCGCAGTGCGCCTCTGGATACCCCCGCGCTTCGAACGGCTGGACGTGGCCGGCGAGCTGCCCGTCGCCGAGCGCGTGCGGCTGGCCCTGGACCGCCACCGCGCGGCCGGAGTGCACGTCTACGCGAAGGCGCAGGACGGCACGTTCAAGCCGCCCCCGGGCCTCCTCCCCGGCGCCACCTGACCGGAGCCCGAACACCTTCGAACGGAGCTGACCGATGCCGCTCGCCAAGCCGACGCTCGCCAATGTCTCCCCGGGCCAGCCCATCACCGCCCAGAGCTGGAACACGCTCGTCCAGGGGATCCTCGCGCTCTTCGACGGCGTGAACGCCTTGGGCACGGATGGCCTGACCGTGAACGTGCTGGACGGCTCCACCCCGGTGAGCGACGCGGTGGTGGTGGGCGTGCCGGCATCGGGCGAGCCGGTGGTCGCCGTCCCGCCCCACGGCAAGGTCACGTCATTTCGCCTCACCGGCCTCGCCGAGGGCGATTGGACCATCGTGGTCACCGCGAGCGGCTACAAGCCCGCGACCGCGCCCGCCAAGGTGCCGGCCACGGATCCGGTCGTGGTGCAGCTCACAGCGAGCACCGTGCCGATGCCCACGGTGGTCGGGATGATCACCGCCAACGCGCTTGCTTCCCTGGGGTCATTGTCGATCGTCGTCGACAGCGTCCTCGACGTCTTCGGGGCCGACGTCTCGAAGACGGCGCCGACCGGCGACCAGGCATCGGCGAAGGTGCTCGTGCAGTTTCCCGCGCCAGGCGCGGGCGTCGTGGCGGCGACCGCAGGCGTGCGCCTCATCATCGCTGCCAAAGCCCCCGACAAGGGAACCACGCCGGAAGGGCCGCCGTCGCCACCGAAGGACGTCGCCAAGGAAACGAAAGACGCCAAGGAACGCATCAAGGAGACCAAGGACACCAAGGAGAGCAAGGACGGCAAGGAGGGCAAGGAGCTGATTCGCGAGAAGATCGCCGACAGGCCGGAGCCGAAGTTCAGTGACGTGATGATCCCCAGGCTGCCGTTGGGGGAGCGCAACGCCAGCGACGACGTGCGGTCTTCCATTCCAGCGGGGAGCCGCGTCTTCGTCCCCTCGAGCAGCCGCCCCGCGGTCGGCCAGGACCTGCTCGACGAGCCGCGGGAGGAGTGATGCGCGTCGTCGTCGCGCAAGCCTCGGACGTGGGCGCGGCAGCGCTGGTCGCGCGCTGGCGCGCTGCGGGATACGACGCCGGGCTTCTCACCGTCGCCGATCTCTCGGTGCCGGGCTGGGTCCACGATCCGGGCGCGCCCGAGCGGGGAAGAGCCGTGATCGAAGCGCGCGCGCTTCCGACCCGTGAGCTCCGCGCGGTCGTGACGCGGCTGCCGGCGGTGGTCCCGGCCGACGTCGCCTGGATCGACGAGCAGGACCGCGCCTACGCGGCCGCGGAGATGCACGCCTTCCTTTGGGCATGGCTCTCCGCCCTTCCTTGCCCCGTGCTGAACCGGCCGAGCGCCGGGTGCCTGGCCGGGCCCGCGTGGACCGCGGAGGAGTGGCTGGCTCGGGCGCGGCGGCTCGGGATCCCTGCGCCCCCCTCGGTCCGCAGCGGGAGATTCGGGGCGGAGGTCCCGCAGCGTCCGCCGGTCGAGGGGCGGAAGGCCGCCGTGCACGTCGTCGGCGACCGCGCGTTCGCTGCCAACCGGAGCGAGCCGGCGCGGGCGGAGCTGGAGCGACTCGCGCTCCGAGTCGCAGAGGACGCACGGGCGGAGCTCCTGTGCGTCGAGTTTCGCGTCGACCCCTCGGCCGGCGTCCACATGGCGGGCGCCGGCCCGTGGGTGGACATGTTCGATGACGACGTCGCCGTCGCCGTCGGGGCCCGCTGCGGGGTCGAGGAACCTTCGTCGGCGACGGCGGTCGCGCTGTCGGAGTCCGCCGCATGATCCTGCTCTGGGGCGTCGCGAGCGATCCGCCGCTCGCAGAGGTGCGCACGCGGCTCGCCGAGCGGCGCCGCAACGCGCTCCTCCTCGACCAGCGCGCCGTCCTCGAGACGGCCGCAGAGGTGATCTTCGACGAGACACCGCGCGGGTGGGTCTCGTGGGGCGGCGTCCGCCTCGATCTGGGCGAGGTCCGCGCCGCCTACCTGCGCCCGTGCGATCCGGCGGACGTTCCGGAGGTGCGACGTGCCGGGCCGGAGAGCCCGGAGGCGCGCCATGCCGTCGAGATCTACGAGGCCATCCGGCTCTGGGCCGAGCTCACGCCTGCGCTGGTGGTGAACCGGCTCTCGGCCGGAGCCTCCAACTCCTCGAAGCCGTACCAAGGGGAGCTCATCCGCCTGGCCGGGTTCGAGGTCCCCACGACGCTCCTCACCACCGATCCGGACGCGGCGCGGGAGTTCTGCGCCCGGCACCGCGACGTCATCTTCAAGTCCGTGAGCGGCGTGCGGAGCGTGGTGGCGCGGGTGGACGACGCCATGCGCGAGCGGCTGCCGCTGGTCGCGAGCTGCCCGACGCAGCTCCAGGCCCGGGTTCCCGGCCGCGACGTCCGGGTGCACGTGGTGGGCGGCGACATCTTCGCGTGCGAGATCGAGTCGACGGCCGACGACTACCGCTACGCTCGGCGCCAGGGCGCGGCCATTTCGATGCGCAGCGTGGAGCTGCCCGCCGACTGCGCCGAGCGGAGCGTGGCGCTCGCGCGCCGGCTGGGGCTCACGATGGCCGGCATCGACCTCCGTCGCACGCCCGAAGGCGCGTGGGTGTGCTTCGAGGTGAACCCCTCGCCTGGTTTCACCTTCTTCGACCTCGACGGGCGCATCGCCCGGTGCGTGGCGGGGCACCTGGCCTCCGCGCCGCGGAGGGTATGACCATGCAGGACAGGGCACCCGCGGTGTTCGACCGGAGCGTGGCGCTGGCCGGGGAGGCTCGGGAGATCGGGCGCACGCTGTTCCGGCGTTCCGCGGCCGTCACCGCGCTCGTCGTCGGGCCGAGCGACCTCAGCGTGGATGACACGCTCGACATCCCGGCGGGCGCCTTGGTGCATTCGGCGGTGATGACGGTTCAGGCGGCGCCGGGCGGGCCGGCGAAGGTCTCGGCGGTGGCCGTCGTGCGTCCGGGCACCCCCAGCGCTGCGATGGCGGTACCCTCCACTGCGCTGGCCTTCGTCGTCGACTTCCAGCGCCTGCGCACGGTCTCGGAGCTGCATACGACCGATGTTCCGGTGCTCGCGGTCTACGCGTGGGGGGGGGCCGGGTTCCTCACGCAGCCCCCGCTCTTCCGCGCCGACGGCGATGCCGACGCGACGAGCAATGTGCTCTTCGCGGAGACACAGACGGAGCGGCTCCTGGTGATAACCGGCTCGTTCACGCCCGAGGCGCCGTACGCCACGGCGGCGGAGGAGCTGACCGCCAAGACCACGGCGGTGCTGCCCTCTCCACCCGCCGACCTCGAGCTCCTCGTCAACAGCAAGCGCGTCTGGTCCCGCCCCGGCCCGGTGCGCCCGGGCCCGCACGCGTCGGCCGGCGGCGCGTCCTCCCCGGCGATCTTCTTCTCGCAGGACGTGGACATCACCGACGCCGTCCAGGCGGCCGTCAGCAGCGGCCCGGTCCCGGTCGTGGTGAGCCTGACGTCGTCGGTTCCCGGCCGACTCGGGCTCGCGCACGACGTCGCGGCGTTCCCCGTACACGCGGTCGCGTTCCCGGAGGGCGACGCCCGCGCGGTGACCTTCGCCGCGGAGGGCATGGGCGCGCTCGCGCTGCCGGTGCCGCCCGAGGCCGCGGGGTGGCTCGTCCACGAGGTCCGGACGATCGTGGCGGCGGACCTCCCGACCACACGGGTCGAGCCGCCGGTCGGTCCGCCCGCGTCGCCGGACGCCCAGCTCGTGGTCGATCTCGACCGCCCGCTGCACGTCCAGCTGCCCGCCGCGGCGCTCGACGCCTTCGACGCGCTGGTCGGCGTCCGACTCGCGGTCCGCGCCGGGCCGTCGGGGGCCGACATGGTCGGGGTGCTGCTGTCGGACGCGGGGGGCGCCCCCGGTGCCCCGCTCCCGGGCGCACCGTTCGGTCCGCTCTCCCTCGATCCCGCGCTGGCCGATTCAGCTCCACGCTGGGTCAGCCTGCTCGTGCCCAGGCCGCGCAAGCTCGCCCGCGCCAAGCCGATCTGGCTCGCGCTGACGGTCGCCCGAGGCGAGCTCGTGCTGCCGGTCACGGTGCCCCCGGCAGGAGCGGTTCCCGCGAACGCGCTGTACCGCGGACCTATCGGCGGACCCTATCACCCCGTGCGAACGCTCGCCGGCGTCGCGCCGGGCGGCTTCGGCGCCATGATCCGCCTGATCGGCGACGCCGCGACGGTCCGGGTGCCCGCGCTCGACCTGTGGTTCGCCGGCAGCGATGTCGGCGTGTCGGCCATCCCCACCGCGGCCGGCGTGGCGCTCAACGTGGTCCCGTACGCGCGCGCCGCCGACGGACGGCTCGTCGCCGCCGCGGCGCCGGGCAGCGATCCGGCGGTGGTCTCGGGCGGCGCGCTCCAGCTCGTGCTGCGGGCGCACGTGGCGGGCACCTTCAAGTTCCGCGACACACGCATCATCTACAGCGCGCGGCCGTGACCGCGCCGGACGCTACGGCAGCGCGTGCTGCAGCGCCGTGAGCGCCTGCGAGGCCTCGTCGAGGCCGGCATCTAGCTGCCCCTCGATGGCGCGGAGCTCGTCGAGCACCGGGGCGAGCAGCTGCGAGACGTCGAGGGCCTGCACGAGCGTCAGCACGTCCTCGTAGGCGGCCACCGCGTCGTTCAGGACGACCGAGGGCCGGAGCTGCTGGCCGGCCGCCGCGATGGCCTGCTTCAGGGCGTCGACGACCGGCCGGACGGGAGCGAGCGGGTCGAAGCCCGCCAGCGTCTGCCGGAGCGCCTCCATCGCGGCCAGCAGGTCGGCCAGCAGGGACGACGGCCGGAGGGCGACCAGGTCCGCGCGGATCTGCGCGTGGATCGCCTCGAGCTGAGACGTGAGCGCGGAGAGGTCGAACGCGGCGAGGGCCTGCGTCACGTGCTCCACCGCCTGCTTCGCCCCGCCGATGAGGCGCACCACCAGGAGCTCGTGGAGCTTCGCCCGCAGCGCGGCGAGCGCGGGCTGAAGGGCCTGCGGCGGGATCGCCTGGGGTAGCGCGGCGAGCACCTGCGCGACGAGGGAACGCCAGTCCAGGCCGGACGCGTCGATCCCGATCTGCGCGGCCAGACCGCGAAGCCGGTCCACCGCATCGGCCAGGGGACGGAGCGCGGCGCGCAGGCCCTGCGACGCCGAGTCGATCTCGCTCATCCCCGCGCCCGCCAGCCCTCCCAGGGCGTCCTGCGCAGCCTGGAGCTGGGCCAGATAGTCCGCGCGCTGCGCCGCGACCGGCCCCAGCCGCTCGAGCGGGGAGGGACCGGCCAGGAGCGGCGCCAGGCCGACGCGCAGCGGGTGATCGGTCGGCAGGGCCTGGACGGCCGCCACCACGCGCGCGTACACGGGCTGGCTCACAGCGCCGACGGCCACCGGGTCGAAGGCGTCGGCGGCCGCGCGGGCGGTGGCGAGCTGCGCGGTCGCGCCCGACAAGAGGCCGCGCACGGCGCTCGCGCCGTCCTCGCCCTGCGCCCAGGAGACCGCCGCCGCCAGCGAGTCCGCGCGGAGGCTCAAGCCGGTGCCGCCCAACACCTGGAAGACGGCCGGGCCGAGGAGCGCGGTCGCGCCCGCCGGGCCGCCGGAGGCCTGGAGGAGTGCGTCGAGCGAGGCCGTCAGCGCATCCACCAGGTGGCCCGCGTCGAGCGCCGAGAGCGCGCCGTCGACGGCCGTGGCTGCCTGTTCGAGCGCCGGCGCCCATCGGTCGAGCGCCACCAGGCTCTCGAGCTGCGCCCGCGCCGCGGTGAAGCGCGCCTCGGGCCCGGCGACCAGCGCCGCCGGCGAGAGGGCGTCGAAGCGGGCCAGGAGGCCGTCGAAGACCTGCTCGACGGGGGCCAGCAGGGTGGCCGGATCGAAGCCAGCCAGCGCCGACTCGAGCGGGGCCAGCGCCTGCGTCACCGGCGCGAGCAGCTGGTCGGGATCGAGGGCCGCGAGGCGCGCCAGCGCGGGGTCGACGCGGTCGTGCTCGAGCTGTGCGATCGCGCTCCGCGGGTCGACGCCCTGGAGGAACGTCACGACCTGCTCGAACGCGGCCTGCACCTCCTGCAGCACGTCCTGGTCCAGCGAGGTCAGGATGGCGGCGAGCTGCTGCTCGAGCGGATCGCGCACGGCGCTGCCGAAGTCGATCGACTTGATGGGCTGGGCCAGGTCCTGGAGCTTCTGGCGCGCGTCGCCGGGGAGGAGCCCCACGGGCAGCGCCGCGACCACCTGGCGCACGTCGTTCATGGCCCCCACCGCGCCGTCGAAGTAGGGCGCGAGCTGGCACTTCCGCAGCGCGTCGACGGCCGCGTCGATCCCGGGCCGCATCGGGTCGACCAGCGCGTGTACGTCGAGCGCGTCCACCGCGTCGTGCAGCTTCTTGAAGGCAGCCTCCACCACCCCCAGCGCGGCCCCCAGATCGTGGACCGCCTGGTCGATGGCCGCCGCCGCCGCGCTCGCCGCGGCGTGCAGCTCGCCCACCGCCGCCCCGACCAGCGCCTGGAGCTGGCCGAGGGCGGCGGCGAGCGGTGCGAGGAACCCGCGGATCTGGGCGGCGATGCCGGCGGCGTCGATGGCCGCGACGGCGCCCCGGACCTGCTCGAGCACGCCGCGCAGGGCGGCCACCGCCTGGTCCACCACGCCCTCGAGCGCGCGCGCGACGTCGTCCACGGCCCGGATCCCGGCCAGCGCCGGACCCGCGACCGCGGCGAGGTCGATCGCGTCCACGGCCTGCGCCAGCGAGGCCCCGAACCGGGTCGCCTCGGCGGCGAAGGCCTGCGCCGACGCGGGCGCGAGCCTGGGCAAGGACAGCAGCGGGTCGAGCCGGCCGCGCAGCGCCTCGGCGGCGGCGCGGATCGGATCGAGGTCGACGCCGAGGACCAGCGCCCGCGCGCCGGAGACCTGGCCTGCGATGGCGCTCGCGTCGAAGTGGTGGAGCGCGGCGCCCGCCAGGAGGAGGCCGGTTGGGGTGGCCGTCAGCAGCACCTCGAGCTGGGCGAGGAAGTCCTTCACCGCTTGCTCGGCGGCGGCCACCGCGGCGGCGTCGTCGGCGGCGGCGCCCGCGACGCGAGCGGGCAGGGCGGTCGCGGCCGAGCGGACCGCGCTCAGCGCGGCGGCGACGGCGTCGGGCGAGAGCGACGTCGCGGCCGCCCGGGAGGCCAGCAGCAGCCGGGTCGCCGAAGCGTGCAGCGCGCCCAGGCCCCCGAGCAGGCGCAGCGCCGACGCGACCGCCGGCGCCTGGCCGGCGAGCCCGGTCACCAGCTTCACCGGATCGCCGGCTCCCGGGAGCACGAGCCGCACCACCTGTCCGAGCGCCTGCGCTCCCGGCGCCGCCGCGAGACGGCCGACCGCGACGAGCTGATCCAGGGTGGCCGCCAGCCCGCCGGGCGCGGCGGTGCCGGCGCCGCCCCGCTGTGCCGCGGCGCGGGCCGAGGCGAGCAGGTCGACCGCCGGCCCGGTGGTGAACGCCTCGAGGGTCCCGAGCGCCTCGCCGACGCCGGGCAGCTCCGCCGCGCGCGCCGCCGCCGCCTGCGCAGCGCTCGCCACCGCCGCGCTGATGGCCTGCGTGTCCCCGCGCGACAGCGCCTGCGCCAGCGCCCCTATTCGCTGCAGATCGAGCGCTGGCGCCGCCGGCGCCAGCGCGTCCAGGACCTTCCCCGCTCCGGCCATGGCCTGGCCGAGGTCGAACCCGTCGCTCTGGAAGGTCCCCTGCAGCGTGTCGGCGAGCGGCATGGCGGAGCTGTCACTATCTTCGACTCTCGGTGCGCTTGTCGAGCCCGCGGGGCGATCGCAGACGGGGCCCGTCGCGCCGCAGCACGCACCGTTCGGGGGCGATCATGGGCGACATCGGCACGCACTTCGACATCTCGAAGAAGGTGCGGGCGCTGCTCGAGGCCGCGCGGCCGGGCGAGCAGTACATCTTCATCGAGATCGGCAACTGGCTGACCGACTTCTCCCAGTTCAAGGATCCGACCGCCTACACCGAGGCGAAGTCGACCATCTGGCAGCGCGCGCGCGAGCAGAAGGGGGCGCTGCGCGTGCCGTGGATCGCGGATCTGGTGATCGACCTGGACGGCTACCTCGACCGTCTGTTCGGCCGTCCCGAGGGGCCCGCACGGGGAGGCGTCATCAGCGTCTACATGCGCGAGCTCATCTTTGCGCTCACGCTCGAGATCTACCGCCGGCCGCCGTTCAGCGTCGACCCGGACGAGCTCCAGCGCGTCTACGACGCGCACTTCAGCCAGTACTTCCCGCACGAGCACCTCGACTTCCCGCCGGGGGAAGGAGGGAGCCTGCGCGGGGACGCGTCCACCTCGCCCCGGGCGAAGCACACGTGCGGCGCGGCCCCGTCGCCCGGCACGCGCCAGATCCTGAAGTACCTCGACGACGAGATCGAGTACGTGGCGAACCTGCTGAGCCTCGTCGAGAAGCGGTGGGTCCAGACCGCGCCGAGCCCGGCCGTGAGTTCGGAGCGCCACGAGCTCCTCGCCCGCTACGGCCACGCGAGCCATGCGGTCGAGGACTTCTTCTTCCACTCCAACGTCATGGAGATGGGGTGGAACAAGCTGGGGTTCGCGCCTCCGACCGATCGACCACCGCCCGACGAGGTCGGGCCGCCGCCGGCCGACCCACGGCAGGACGACTTCGGCCCCGTGCGCCTGGAGCGGCTGTACCGCCGGCGGCAGCGCTCGCCCGTGTTCGACGGGATCGACCTCAGCACGACCACATCGTCGCCCGCCGCCCAGGTGTTCACCGGGTTCTTCGGCCACAACGACGTGAACCACACGCTGATCGACGCGATCGACAACCTGCAGCGGGCCGTGGACGAGGCATTCGCCGCGCACCCGGAGGGCGCCGCGGGCCAGGACGTCGCGGTGACGGTGGTCCAGAACGCGATCGGGAAGGTGTTCGACCCCGACCCGACGCATCAGGCGGACAACCTGAAGCAGCACCGCCAGGACCTCGACGACGGGCGGGCCTACGCCGAGCTCGGCGCCATGCTCGCGTCGGGCCAGCTCCACCAGAAGTCCTACGACGCACTCGTGCGAGCCTACGACCTCGACCGGGACCTCGGGCACGAGTTCTCGGTCGGCGGCAATCACTGGGGCGTGTTCGGGATGCTGCAGCTCGTGTGCGCGGCCGCGCGGACGGGCGAGGACCAGTCCCGCACGGTCAGCCGGCAGCTCGACGTGCAGCACGTCACGTCCGACGCGCGCTCCCACATCCCGGGCGAGGCCGGGACCATCGGAGCCGCTGCCGAGGACGTCGGCTCGCACAGCCTCATGGCCAAGGACAGCGTGCGAGAGCCGCCGCTCCGCCACCCGGCGGTCTCCGTGGCCACGCGGGTCGCCGTCTACATCGCCGAGCAGATGGTGTCCCGCATCCAGGCGTCCTCCGGCGGATCCCCCGCGAACGGGCTCGATTGGCTCCACCTGCTGCAGCACTTCCTGGCCCACCCGGACGAGGCGGAGGGCGCCGACGCCACCCATCCCTGGTGGCTGGCGCCGGCCCAGGAGCCGAACGCGACGGACAGCGGGCCCACCTTCCACGTCCCGCGCTTCGTCGACCAGGCCGAGCTCTCGCGGCGCGCGGGCGAGCCCACCAAGCAGCAGCTCGAGGCGCTCTACACCAGCCTGGAGATCGGGTCCGAGAAGGCGTGGCGAGGGCTAGTCGACCGGCAGTTCATCCTGGACTCCGGGATCTGGGGCGCCATCCTGAACGGGCTCGAGGGCGCCATCGCGATGCCGTTCCTCCTCCCGGCGAACCACCGATCGACGGGCGACATCTTCGCTGCCATCGGGCTCGGCCTGGTGGTCGGCGGCGCCCTCGGGTTCGCGGGCGTCGCGCTCCTCACCTGGCTGGGGACGCTCCTCGGCAGCGGCACCGGTGCGGTGGTGGCGATGCTCATCGCGCTGGCCGGCACGCTGGTGGCGACGCCGTTCACCTCGAAGGCGGTCGCGGCGGCGGTCTTCCCGGCCCCGTGAGGCGGACGGGCCGCGCATCGGGCCGGCTGGAGGGCGCAGAGATCAGCGAGCTCGCGCCTGGTACAGGCGCTCGATGGCTTCGAGGAGGATGGAGGTCTCGAAGGGCTTCGAGAAGAACCCCACGTGCGGCAGCGGCGGTTCGTCATGGTAGCCGCTCACGACCAGCATCGGCAGCCCGGGGTACTTGGCGCCGAGGCGCTGCATGGCCTCCCCCGAGGCTCCCCCGGGTACCCGCAGGTCGACGAGGGCGCAGAAGGGCTGCACCGGCCCCAGCCGCTCGGTCTCCAGGACCGAGGCCGCGGTCACCGCCGCGAACCCGCGGCCGCGCAGCGCCTCGCAGAGGTTGTCGCACATCGCGGTGTCGTCCTCGATGACGACGGCGAGGCCGTCGCGGCGCGCGACGCGGAGCAGCTCGAGGAGGCGCTCGATAGGCACCGGCTTCGGGAGGCTCGCGAGCAGTCCCTCGCGCCGCGCTGACTCCATCTTCAAGTCGCGCTCGTAGGCCGTGACGACGATGGCGGCGAGCCCCGGGTCGACGCGCCGCACGTTGTGGATCAGCTGTGCGCCGTCCATGAGCGGCATGCGCATGTCGGTGACGATGGCGTCGAACCGGCGCTGACTCACGAGCGCGAGCGCCGCCTCGCCGTTCTCGGCCAGGGCCACCTCGTCGCCGAGATCGCCCACGATCTCCCCGAGGTTCTCGGCCAGCTCACGGTTGTCGTCGACGATCAGGTATTGGCGCATCGTCACACCTCGATCGGAAAGCGCACGATGAACCGAGCCCCGCCGCCGTTCCGCGCCTCGTAGGCGATGGTGCCCCCGTGCCGCTCGACGATGCGTTTCACGAGGGCGAGGCCGAGGCCCACCCCCTTGTCCTTGGTCGTGATGAGCGGCTCGAACAGGCGCCTCGCGGTGACCGGGTCCACGCCTGGACCGGAGTCCTCGACCGCGATCGCCACCTCGCCGTCGATCCGGCTGCCGTGGACGTGGATCTCGCCCGATGGCGAGGTCGCCTCCACCGCGTTCGAGAGCAGGTTCACGAACACCTGCCGCAGCTGGACCGGATCCCCATCCACTTCGAGTCCGCCGATTCCCGCCGACGCATAGGTGACCGCCTCCGGCCGCTGCACCGATTCCGCCGCGCCCTGCAGCACCTCGTCGAGCTTCACCCGCTCCTTGGTGAGCGGCTTGTTGCGGATCATGTCGAGCAGGTTGGTGATGATGCCGTTCGCCACGCCGAGCTGGTTGCCGATGCGGTCGAGGTGCTTCTTCACCCGCTCGTCGGATCCGGCGCGGCCGCGCAGGATGAAGAGCGAAGTCTCGATGACGCCGAGCGGGTTGCGCAGGTCGTGCCCGATGGACCCCACCAGCTGACCGAAGGCGGACAGCCGCTCCACCCGCGCCTGCTGCGCGAGCAGGTCCTCCCGGTACGTGTGGAGCATGATGGCGAGCTCGAGGTCGAGGATGCGACCCAGCGCCTGGCGCGCCAGGGCGAGCTCGGCGGGCAGGTGCAGGTAGTTGTCGTCGATGACCTCGTTCAGCCCGCGCCGGATGACGTTCATCGCGCCGAACATGTAGTGCTGCGGCAGGCTGATGCGGACGTGGTAGCGGCCGATGCGCGCGCGGCTCTCGTAGTACGCCTCGTCCCAGGGCCCGGCGAGCAGCGAGTCCATCCACCGCTGCAGCGTGATCTTGAGATGGCCGACCTGGCTCTCGCCTCCGGTGAGCGCCTTCCTCGCCTGGTCGTGCGAGAGGATGGTGTCGTAGAACACGATCGCGATGCTCTCGAAGTGAGGAGCAGCGAAGGAGTGGAGGGCGCGGAGCGCGGCCTCGTCGCGTTTGCTCCACCCGACGTAGCGCTTGAGTTCCTGGAGCAAGGTTTCTTCCATGCGGCTGGAGGTTGTAGGCGCCACCTTGACGAGGATCAAACCAACAACACCCTCCAAGATCGAGCAAGCTGCACCGCGTCATGACTGCCTGCGACGTGCAGGCCGCGCGCGGGGATCGGCTGGCGTCCCGGTCTTCGCAGCCGACCTGGCGAGCGGGCCCTCGGTGTGTCGGTCCAGAGCAGAAGGCGTACGATGGCGCGACCTCAGGGCGGGGGAGAAACACGGCCATGGCCGGCACTGACAAGCGGAAGCAGTCGCTGTACTTCCTGGATGACATGCTGCACGAGATCATGGCGGAGGCCGTCCGGCTCGACCGGTCGCTGTCCTGGCTGGTACAGCGGGCGTGGCGCGTCGCCTCCGAAGAGGTTCGCAAGTTCCCCTCCATGGCCCACGTCCACATGGTCGGCGCCCATGAGACCGGTCCCAGGGCCTCGACGCCTGGGCCTGCTCAGACTCCCGAGGTTCGGCCCGCTCCGGTTCCGGAGCGTCAGCCCGGATCCCAGGTGCGCGAGTTCCTCAGCGGGAAGTTCGAGCACAACTAGGTCGCGGCATCGACCGCGCGTCGCGCCTAGGATTGGTTGCGCCCGGCAGGCGGCCGGATGGCGCCAAGGAGGATACGATGGCCCGATTCATGGACGTCCACAGCGGAATGAACGGATTGACGCGCGAGCAACTCGAGGAGGCACACCAGAAGGACCTGGCCACGGAAGGCCGGGACGGTGTGCACTTCATCAAGGCCTGGGCCGATCCGGGGAGCGGCAAGGTCTTCTGCTTGTCGGACGCCCCGTCCCGGGAAGCAGTGATGCACGTTCACGAGCGCTCGGGTCACCCCACCACCGAGGTGTACGAGGTGCCGCTCGAGGTGAGCTGAGCGACCGGAACCGTCGCGAAGACGCTTGAATCTCGCAGAGCAGCGCGTCGTCGCGTGGTGGTGAGCTGAGCAGCAAGCAGCCAGAATTGCACTCATTCTGTGAACGCCCGTCACCGCAGTGTTGCGGTGGACGGGCGTTCCCCTTTCAGCTCGTGATGCGTCTTCCCGTGCGTATCCCCCGCACAGGCCGGGGAGGGGTTGACCGCCAGGGGGCCCCAAGGGAGCCGCCAACCGAGCGCCAGGTAGACGCTACGTTGACCGGATTCACCTTCAGGCGCTGGCGAGGCCGGCGAGGAGCTGACGCATGCAGACGAAGAGGAGTGGGCTCGGCGCGGAGCGCGGCCTTCGGATCGTCGTCCTGGCCGTCCTGGCCCTGGCAGCGACGCTGGGCCGTGCCCGGGCGGACTTCGATCCGAACAGCGATGCGGACCTGGCGAGCGGGTCGGCGACGGACACGGCCATCGTCACCCTCGTCGACCAACCGACCGCGACGTACGACGGACACGTGGCGGGACTCGCGAAGACGAAGCCCGGGCAGGCGAAGAAGCTCGACCTCGGCTCCGGGCCGGTCAAGAACTACCGTGCGTACCTGGCCGCGCGGCGCAGTGACTTCAAGCAGTGGCTGCAGCAGAACGGCTTCAAGGGCGCCGTCGTGCACGAGTACGATCTGGTGCTGAACGCGCTGGCGGTACAGCTCGACGGTCAGAGCATCGCCGCGCTGAGCGGCGCGCCCGGCGTCGCGAGCGTGGAACCCAGCGCGCTCTACCACCCGACGATGAACCTCAGCCTCGGCCTCATCAACGCCGGGGTCGGCAACCTGGGAGGCACCACGCTCGGCGGGATCGGCGTGAAGGTCGGCGTGATCGACACCGGGATCGATCAGAACCATCCGTTCTTCAATCCGGCTGGGTTCAGTTACCCGGCCGGCTTCCCGAAGAACGATCCGCGCTGCGCCGGCGAGACGACGCCCAAGGTCATCGCGGCCCGGGTGTACCTGGTCAACGACAACGTCATCGGCCGCAACGGTCTCGACTGCACCGCGGTCCAGGAGCACGGCACGCACGTCGCGGGCACGATCGGCGGGGTGCCGCTCCCCGGCGCGAGCGCGCTCCCGGTCCCGGTCGCTGGGACATTGTCGGGGGTCGCGCCGGGCGTGTGGCTCGGGAACTACAACGTCTTCCCGGGCCCGGTCGCCAACGCGCGGTCGGAGGACATCGCGCAGGCCGTCGAGGATGCGGTCGCCGACGGCATGGACGTCCTCAATCTGAGCCTGGGCGGATCGAACGCCAAGAACGGGCTCGCGCACCCGGACGTGCTCGAGGCGGCGCTCAACGGCGCGGCCGACGCCGGCGTGGTCGCCGCGGTCGCGGCAGGCAACGCCGGGCCGGCCGGCAACACCGTCGAGTCGCCCGGTGAGGCCGAGCGCGTGATCACGGCGGCCGCCTCGAGCAACCACCACTTCATCGGGATCCCCGTCGAGGTGGGGGCGACGTCCTTCGGCGCGTCGCCGGGCCAGTTCGGGACGTTCGATCCCCCCGTGACCGCCACGCTCGCCCTGGCCGCGCCGGCCAACGGCTGCACGACCATCACCGGTGTCTCGACCGCGCTCGCCATCATCGACCGGGGCACGTGCTCGTTCTCCACGAAGATCCGCAACGCGCAGGCCGCCGGAGCGGTGGGGGTCATCGTGGTCAACAACGCCGCCGGCGATCCCATCGCCATGGCCCAGGACGGCACGCCCAACCAGCCGACCATCCCCGGGGCCATGGTCGCGCTGGGGGATCGCACGGCGATCCGGGCCGACGCCGGGCAGGCCGCGACCGTGGATGGGACCCATCCGCAGGAGTTCATCACCAACAACCAGAACGTGATCGCCTCCTTCTCCAGCACCGGACCGGTGGATCGGACCTTCGCGGTGAAGCCCGACGTCACCGGCGTCGGGGTCAACGTCTACAGCTCCGTGCCGGGCTCGCCCGAGGGCCAGTTTGCGATGCTGAGCGGGACGTCGATGGCGACGCCGCACACCGCGGGCTCCGCGGCGCTGCTCGTCCAGCAGCACCCGACGTGGACGACGGACCAGGTCAAGTCGGCGCTCGTCACCACGGGCCAGCGCGTGATCACGACCCTGCCGCAGGGCACCGTTGCGCCAGGGGTCCTGCGGCGCGGCGGGGGGCTCCTCGACCTCAGCCGGGCCGGGGTCGTCACGGCGACGGTCAGCCCCTCGATCGTCGGCTTCGGGCACCAGGAGGCCAACGGCCAGGTGACGAGGACCTCCTCCGTCACGGTGACCGACGTCTCGGGGGCGGGCCACTCCTACGCTCTGAGCGTGACGCAGGGGTCCTCGAGCGGGGTCGCGTTCAGCGTGAGCCCGTCGAGCTTGACGGTCCCGGCGAACGGCTCGGCGACGGTCGTCGTGACGCTCACCTCGACGGGCGTGGCCTTGACGGGCGCGTTCAAGGACTTCGAGGGTGACGTGGTGCTCACCGGGAGCGGCCCCACGCTGCGCCTGCCGCTCTGGGTGCGCTTCCAGTGAAGTGACCGTGCCGTAGCCCATGCTCCTCCCTCCCCCGTTCTTGCGGGGGGAGGGGGGAGGAGCCGCAGAGCGACGGCCATGAGTGTGGTACAGGTTCCGCATGCGAGCGAAGAGATTGGCCCCTGCGCAGGTGACGCTCCATCGGGGGTCCCATGGAGGGTGAGACCTGCCGCCTGTGCGGTGGGGATGGGCGCATCGGCAATGCCCTCGGCGGCAGCTCGGCAAAATGTCCTAGCTGCCATGGTTCAGGTCGACGAGCCGAGATGTCGTCCGGATTCCACGACGTCACGAAGACGAAGCCGTCGCACCACCGCCCGGCGGCCGCGCTGTCCACGGGGCCGAAGGGCCCGATGACGCCCGAAGGTGTTCAGCTCGCCCTCGAAGTGAACGCTAGCGCCGTCCTGGCCGAGGACGCGAAGACACGGCTGGTCACGGAGATCGTGAACCACGAGAGCACGCACGGACGATGCACCCGGACCTTCATCAAGAAGATTCGCAAGCAGACTCGGCCGGCGCAATAGTTCCCTCCTGGGTCGTCGGTCCCGCAGCTCGAGCTGCGGCCACCTCTTTTGGGCCGCGGCCCATCCGTGCGCACCGCGCTCGCTCCCCTGGCACTAGTCGTCTGGGCGTCGCGAGGTGTCGATGAGGTGCGCGCTCGCCTTCACTGCTGGTGGCCTCTTCGCTGGTGGCCTCTTCGCCGTTCTCTCCACCGGGCCGCTGCTCGTGCGCGCCCGCCAGGCGGGCGCCGCGGGGCATGCCATGTCCGGGCCGCGCGCGGCGCCCGGATCCTTCCAGGGCCTCATGGACGAGGCCATGACGCGCATGGACGCAGGGATGTCGATCACGCCCAGCGGCTACCCCGACCGCGACTTCGCCCGCATGATGATCCCGCACCACCAGGGTGCGGTGGACATGGCGATCCTGGAGCTGCGCTTCGGACGGGACGAGCGCCTGCGCAGATTGGCGCAGGGGATCATCGTCGAGCAGCGCCAGGAGATCGAGGTCATGCAGCGCGTGCTCGCTGACCTGGGCCCCGCCCGGACCGACTCCGACTCCCAGCCTCACCAGAGGTGACCATGAACGCCCGACTCGCCGTCTCCCTCGGCCTGCTGCTCGCCGCGCCAACGGCGCTGGCGGGCCAGGCCCCGGCCGCGGCGCCCGACGTCCCGGTGACCGCCAAGGATCGGGTGTACCTCGCCGAGCAGTTCTCGAACACCGTCTCGGTGGTCGACCCCTCGACGAACCGCCATCTGGGCGTCATCAAGCTCGGGGATCCGCAGCCCGGCAACATGAGCCCGCTCTACCGAGGGCAGGTGCTGGTGCACGGGCTCGGCTTCTCGCCCGATCACCACACCCTGGCGGTGGTGTCGATCGGCTCGAACGCGGTCACCTTCATCGACACGGCGACGAACAAGGTGAAGCACACCACCTACGTCGGCCGCTCACCGCACGAGGCGTTCTTCACCCCGGACGGAAAGGAGCTGTGGGTGAGCGTCCGCGGGGAGGACTACCTGGCGGTCCTCGACGGCCGCACCTACCAGGAGACCGGCCGCATCGCGGTCCCCACCGGGCCCGGCATGACCATCTTCTCGCCGGACGGGAAGTACGGGTACGTCTGCTCCAGCTTCACGCCGGAGACCGTGGTCGTCGACGCTGCGGCCCACCAGATCGTCGGGCGGGTGAAGCAGGAGTCGCCCTTCTGCCCCAACATCGCCGCCGCGCCGGAGGGCGACCAGGTGTGGCTCACCCTCAAGGACGTGGGCAAGGTGATGGTCTTCCAGGCCCGACCTCCGTTCCAGGTGTTGAAGGTGCTGTCCACCGGCCCGCTCACCAACCACGTGAACTTCGCCCACACCTCGCGAGGACGCTTCGCCTACGTCACGGTGGGCGGGCTGAATCAGGTGCTGGTGCTCCGGATGGACGGAGACTTCGGCCGGGTCGCCACCATCCCGGTGGGCGCCCTTCCGCACGGCGTGTGGCCCTCGGGCGACGGGACGCGCATGTACGTGGGCCTCGAGAACGCCGACGGCCTTGCCGTCCTCGACACCGCGACGAACGAGCTGGTCGCCACCGTGGGCGGTGGCCAGGCGCCGCAGGCCATCGTCTTCGTCCCGGAGGCCGTTCCCACCGGTGCCGGCACCGAGAACCTCCAGCCGCTGGCCCAGGCCCAGAGCGCGGCCCACCTGCAGCTCGCGCCTCCAGGCGGAGAGCCCGCGACCACGGTCGCCCTCTTCGACCAGGGGCTGACGCAGGTGCTGCAGGCGGCGGTGATCGGCCTCGAGCCCAAGAAGCAGTACGTCCTCGCGCTCTCCGCCAAGGCCGACGGCTCGGATGCGCTGGAGCCGCTGGCCCGCTTCACCACCAACCCCGCCGGCGCGGCCATCGTGAACGCAGTCGGGCCGATCCGTCAGGTGGTCGAGCCGCGGCAGCACGCGCCGCGCCGCTACCTCGTGATCGCGCCCGCCGGGCCCGATGGCGCGCCCGGGAAGCCCGTTCAGCTGGAGCGAGCGCTGGACGGCTCGGGCGCTGGTCACTGACGAGGCAGGTCGCCAAGCCTGGCCTCGACGTGCGTGAAGTCGGGGCCGCGAAGCCGTTCTACTGGAGCAGCCCGGTTCGCAGGGCGGCGAGGCTCGCGGAGGCGATGCCGAGCCACAGCGCCACACCGAGGACGAGCGGCCGCACGCCGACCTGTCGCAGGGCGTCACGCGAGAGCCCGGCCCCGATGAGGAACAGTGTCAGCACGAGCGCGCGCTTCGCGATCTCGGCCACCAGGTGGCCCGCCGGGCGCAACGCGGGCGCCAGGGTCGTCGCCGCCGCGATCGCGACGAAGCCGAGGATGAACCAGGGCCGCGACGCCCGGCCCGCCGTGCCCGCCCCGCGCGCGCCCTGGAGCCAGCCGAGGCCGAGTGTCACGGGCACGATCCAGAGCGCGCGGGCCAGCTTGGTGGAGGTCGCCACCTCGAGCGCCCGCGGCCCGTACTGCAGGGCGGCCCCGACCACCGAGCTCGTGTCGTGGATGGCCAGGGCGGCCCAGAGCCCGAACCTTCCCTGGTCGAGCCCGGCCCAGTGCCCGAGCGGCGGGAAGAGCAGCAGCGCGACGCCGTTCAGCAGGAAGACCACCGCCAGCGAGACGGACACCTCGTGATCGTCCGCACCCACCACCGGCGCGGCGGCGGCGATGGCGCTCCCGCCACAGATGGCCGTTCCCACCGTGATGAGGAGGCCGGTCCTGCCTTCCATGCGCAGGACCCGCGAGAGGAGCCAGCCCGCGCCGAGGCACGCTGCGATGCTGGCGAGCGTGTAGCCGAACCCGGTCGTGCCGGCTCTGGCGACGACGAAGAGGTCCATCGCGCCGCCCAGGCCGACCACCGCCGCCGGGAGCAGGAGCTTCGAGATGCGGCGCGTGGTGTCTACGTGGGGGTTACCCACCGTGAGCGCAAGACCCGCGCCCAGGAGCAGCGCGGCCGCGGAAGAGATCGCAGGGAGGCAAGCCACCATGGCTGCGGCTGGGATGGCGAACCGGCCCAGCTGTCCCGGCCAGCGCTCGGCGGCCTCGGTCGGAATCATCTCCGGTTGGAGCCAATGAGGCGCGAGTGCGTTTCATGCCGCGCCCGGGATAG
>WNGL01002111.1_pt1 | contig 24293 bp, 24 predicted proteins | sample 5400591 | NCBI WGS metagenome assembly WNGL01 (sample SAMN13153377, study PRJNA577476) | soil metagenome | isolation source: 80 cm soil or saprolite under Garry oak tree replicate 1 | place: USA:California | collected 2016-06-15 | reverse complement strand
CAGCCTGCGAACCGGGTGCCTTGGTCAACGTAGCCATGTCGACGGTGACCATAAGGTGCGGCTTCTGCCCTCCCACCTGCGGTAGCTGACCACTGTCGAGCTGCCGGCGCGCGATGTCGACCCATGCATCCGCCCGGCGGTGGGCGGCGGTGCGGTTGTCGTCGGCGGCGGGCGGTCCCATCACAGAGTTGATCGCCGTCTGCAGAACCGCGCCGCCTTCGGCGTCGAGCTGGCCGTCGATACGAAATATGCCATCGAAGGTCTGACTCATGTAGAGGTAGCGGCGCTGATGCTGTTCGTTGGCGTCTTTGAGAACTTCATCCGGCTGCAGGCAGTGACGGAGCTGCTCCGCCGCATACCGCAAGCGTTGAGGATCGAGCTCGCGAGCTGCCTTGACAAGGATCCGTTCGGCATGTGGCTCCAACCCGTCGCCAAGTTGATGAGCCGTCTCCGCGATCAGCGACACATGCCTGAGGCTGATGTCGCCATCAGCCATAGCCTTTGCCGTTTGAGGCAAGGATTCCAGCCGCCGTGCGAGTACAACCTGGGCCGCAGCCGCCGGCCTGCTGAGGTTGCACTTCCAGCGCAACCAGGCCTTGGCGCTCAGCGCAAGAGATGTGGAATAGCCCTGGCCCGCATCGAAGCGGCGGAGCCGGCGCAGCGCTTCGGCCTGGACCCGGTTGTCGATACGGTGAAGCGCGATCTGGTCATCAGCCATGGCCTCTGCGGGTACCGCGGTGAGGTCCTCTTGGGCGAGCTGATCGAGGATGTAATTGATCTCCTGGAAAGCCTGCTCGGAGGTCCAACTCCCCTCACCCCACCCATAGAACGCATGTTCGTAGTATAACGAATGAATGTTCGGGCGTCAAGTAAATTTCGTTAGGAAATCGTGCGCTGTCACCCAGCGTGTACCCAGGCCACCGGCCCCGGCCCAACACCCTTTTCCAAGTCTTTTGAGTGTTCGGATCACCCCCACCCGGGTGCGCTTCGGGCCGCCGACCTCCCCATTACGGGGCGAGGCGACCTACGTCGGGATCGTTTCCGCCAGGTGCAGGCGGGTCGCCCAGTCTTCGTAGGGCGAGTTGACATGGATGATCCGCTTCAACCCGGCCTGCTCGAGCAAGCTCGCGGCGATTCCCGCCCGGTACCCGACCCCGCAATGCACGGCGACTGGCGCCTCGCGTGGAATCTCGGCGGCGTGATGAGGGATGTCCGGCACGTACATGTGCACCGCACCAGGTGCGTGCCCAGCGGCCCATTCGTGATCGTCGCGGGCATCGAGGACCGTCATCACCTCGCCGCTCAGGATCCACCCCGCGAGGTCATCGATGTCGGCCGTCTCGAAAGTCGACAACCTCCGGCCGCTCGACTGCCACGCATCCATCCCACCGGCCAGCGCACCCGCGAGGGCGTCGAATCCGATTCGCTGCAGCTGGCGCTGGGCCTCGGCATGCTGCGCGTCGGTGCCGCCCGCAAGGACCAGGCTGCGACCCCGCGGCACGAGCCAACCCACCCACGCGCTGAACGGGCCTCCGTCGAGACCGACGCAGTAGCTGCCCGGGATGTGGCCGCGGTCGTATTCGACCCCGGGGCGGACATCCACCACCGCGGCGCCCTTTTCCATCAGCCCGGCAACTGCCTCCGCGCCCAGCCGCGCCAGCGGCGACGGGTGGCGGCCGAGCAACGGCAGCCCATCGCGATTGATCGCGGCCATGTCGGCGTAGTACGCGGGGTACCGGTGCTGGTCGAGGGCCCGGGCCAGGAAGGGCATCACCTCGGTGGCCTGGAAGAACGGGTTCGTTTCCCGCTCGCGGCCGAGCGTCGTCTCGTTCTCGTTCTGGCCTCCGATGCCGCAGAACGAGCCGCCCCCGTGCGTTGGATACACCGCCACGTCGTCCGGCAGTCCCCGCAGCCGGACCTGAAGCGTGCGCAACGCTTCGAGAGCGAGGTGCATCGCCAGGTGCGGCCCGAAGAGGTCGGTGCGGGCGATTGAGCCCACCATCACTGCACCACCGGAGAAAAGCGCTACGGGACGGTCACCTTCGAGAAGCAGGTAGCTCTTGTGATCGGGCGTGTGACCCGGCGTATGCAGAGCCCGGATCGTCAAGCTGCCCAGTTCCACCTCGAGGCCAGGCGCGAGGGAGCCGACATCCGTGTCGCTCAGCGCAGCCAGCTCCCGCGCCCCAGAAACGAAATCGTTGTGCAGGTGCGTATCGAGGGCTCGCGTGACGCGAAGGTTGTGCTTCTCCGCGTACGCGAGGTAGGGGTCGACGTCGCGCAAGGGGTCGATGACGGCGGCGACGCCCGCCTCGGGATCCGATACCAGGAAGCTGGCGTTCCCGAGCTCAGGCGCAGGAAACAGCCGAACCGTGTGCAATACGCCTACATGATGCGCGCCGCGCGGCGCGCGTCAATCATCCGACCGAGATCGGAACCGTGGTCAGCAGCACCCAGATCGTGACGAGCGTCACCACGATGGCGGCCCCGTAAAAGATCGCCTGGGCCGGCAGCGATCGCGCGGCGGGCATCCCGAGGTCGACGAGCAGGTAGCGCAGCCGGTGCGCGAAGTGGAAAAACGGCAGCGCGATCACGACGAGCAGGTAGAGCTTGACGATGGGGTTCCCAATGACGCTGACCCACGTGTCGTAGTGGCGGTCCACGACAGGCACGATCCCGAGCGGACCGAGGATGCCCTGGAACAGGATGTGGACGGGAAGGAAGATCGCGGCGATCACGCCGCCGTTCGCGAACAGAAACCACCAGATAAGGTGCGCCACCGCGGGCTTCTGAACGTGCTCGTTATCGCGGTTCATCTCGCGAACCCGATGAGCACCGCCGCGATGACGACCGAGGCTACGAACCAGGCCGCGAACATCGCTATCACGATCGCCCGCGAGGGGATGGGCTTGCCCATCAGCTTGAAGTTCATGATCACCCCGGCCAGGCTCAGGAACGTGTAGCTGTGATACAGGGCGAATCCCAAGACGATGACACTGAAGGCGATGAAGACTGGCGAGGAGGAGGCGTAGAAACCCTTTGGCCCATTGGCCGCGCGGTGGATCTCGAACAGCAGCCACAGCAGCCACAGCGCGAGCGGCAGGGCCGTGAACTCGCGAACGATATAAAGGAAGTAGTGGCGCTGGCGCAGCCACCACCCGCGCGGCATCTGTGGCCTGTAGACGCGAGGTGTATCGCCGCTCCCTGCTGCGGCCTCAGCGCCGGCCGTGGGCGCCTTCACGACCTCACTCTTCGCGGGTGCCGAACGGAAGCACGAACCGCATCGTCGTGTCGAGCTTCGTCTGCTGAATGGCCTTCGCCGGATCCACGCCCTTCGGACAGACGACCGAGCACTCGCCTACGAAGCTGCATTCCCAAACGCCCTCGGCGTCGGCGAGCACGGGAAGGCGCTGGGCGAAACCCTGGTCGCGCGAATCGAGGTTGTAGCGGCGCGCGAGAGCTGTCGCGGCGGGGCCGAGGAACTCGTTGTTCAGGCCGTACACCGGGCAGGCCGCATAGCACAGCATGCAGTTGATGCATTCGCTGAACTGACGAAACTCATCGATCTGGTCCATCGTCTGCCGGTGCTCACCCGCGCCGAGCGGATAGTCCTGTTTACGGATGATCCACGGCTTGACGGACTTCAGCTTGTGCATGAAGTCATCCATGTCGATTACGAGGTCGCGGACAATCGGAAAGTTGTTCAGCGGCTCGACTGTGATCGATCTCGGCCAGTAGTCGCGGAGAAACGCGTTGCACGTGAGCTTTGGCGTGCCGTTGACCATCATCCCGCAGCTGCCACAGATGCCCATGCGGCACGACCATCGGTAGCTGAGGCTGCCGTCCACGTGGGACTTGATGTGGTTGAGCGCGTCGAGGACCACCATGCTCTCGTCAGCGAAGGGAATGTCATACGACTGCAGGCGCGGCGCCTTGTCCTTCTCGGGATCGAAGCGCGTCGCCCGGATCGTGATCCTCTTCTCGGCCAATGTCTTCTCCTAGTAGGTGCGCGCCTGCGGCTTGAAATTCGTGATGGTCACGTCGCGATACTCCAGCCTGGGCGCGCCGCCGTCGGCGCGGAACGCAACGGTGTGCTTGAGCCACCTGCCATCGTCGCGCTCGGGGAAGTCGCGGCGGGCATGCGCGCCCCGCGACTCCTCTCTGGCCAGCGCAGAGTATGCGATCGTCTCCGAGACCTCGATCATGAAGTCGAGCTCCAGCGCAGCTGTCAGCTCGGTGTTGAACGTACGGCTGGAGTCCTCGATCTTGATTCTCTCGAACCGGTCCCGCAGCGCGCCGAGCTGCTGCGTGAGCTTCTCGAGGCCCTCTCGAGTTCGAAAGACGCCCGCGCCCACGTCCATGTCGTGCTGCAGCTCCTCGCGGATCGTGCCGATCCTCTCCTCCCCACCCTTCTTGTCGAGGAACGAAGACTCGATGCGCCTGGCCTCATCGGCCAGCAGCGCGTCGACGGGGTTCGCCCCGACTGCCTTGGCCGCGCTCGCGTGCTCTGCCGCCGCCCGCCCGGCGGCGGCCCCAAACACAAGGCATTCGGAGAGCGAGTTCGACCCGAGCCGGTTCCCACCGTTCAACCCGACGTTGGAGCATTCGCCCGCGGCATAGAGCCCCAGGACCGGGGTGGTGCCGGAGATGTCCGCGTCGACCCCGCCCATCATGTAGTGCTGCACGGGTCGCACCGGTATCGGGTCCTTGACGATGTCGATCCCGACGAACTCTCGCCCCAGCTCGCGCATGAACGGCAGCTTGCGATCGATCACCTCTTCGCCGAGGTGTCGCACGTCGAGGTGCATGTACTTGCCATGCGGCCCCTCGAAGCCGCGGCCCTCCTCGAACTCGGTCGTCATCGCGCGGGAGATGATGTCGCGCGGCCCAAGCTCCATCTTGTTGGGGACGTATCGCTTCAAGAAGCGCTCACCGTCTTTGTTGACGAGGAAGCCACCCTCGCCGCGCACCGCCTCGGTGATGAGGATGCCCGTGAACGGTAGCCCGGTGGGATGGAACTGCACCATCTCCATGTCCTTGAGCCCAACGCCCGCCCGATACGCGAGCGCCATACCATCGCCGGTACAGATGTTGCCGTTGGTGGTGAACGCGTAGACGCGTCCGAGGCCACCCGTGGCGAGGATCACCGCCTTTGCCGTGATCGCCTCGAATCGACCACTCCGCATGTCGATCGCAATCACGCCCAAGCACCGCGAATCCTCGATCAGGAGCTTGGTGGCGAAGACCTCGTCATGGCGGTGGATCTGCTTGAACTGAAGGGATGTCTGAAAGACGGTGTGGAGCATGTGGAACCCGGTCTTGTCGGCGGCGAAGCACGTACGCCACGTGGTCATGCCTCCAAAGGGACGGGCAGAGATCTTGCCATCGGGATCGCGGCTCCACGGACAGCCCCAGTGCTCCATCTGGATAACCTCGATTGGCGCCTCGCGTACGAATGCCTCGACCACGTCCTGGTCGGCGAGGTAGTCGGAGCCTTTGATGGTGTCGAAAGCGTGGTTCTCGTAGCTGTCCTCGGGACGAAGCACGGCCGCGGCTCCGCCCTCGGCCGAGACGGTATGGCTGCGCATCGGATAGACCTTCGAGACCATTCCGACAGTGAGCAGAGGGTTGGCGTCGACGGCGGCTATCGCCGCCCTGATGCCGGCAAGCCCGCCGCCGACCACCAGGACATCGTAGCTATCAAACTGCATGCCGAAGCTCAATGTTATTCGGTCCCCAAACTCAACCTTTGATGACCACGCCGTACTGGCCGCGGCCTGCTGAGCGCTACCCCGGACAGCTGCCGGACCGCGCGGACGTGCTCGTGATCGGCGGTGGCATCACCGGCACCAGCCTCCTCCATCACCTGCACGCTCGCGGCAGGCAAGGCGTGCTGGTCGAGCGCAACCACATCGCATCGGGGGCGAGCGGGCGAAACGCAGGCTTTCTTCTGGCCGGAGTGGCCGACAGTTACGCGGATGCCGTGCGCGCATACGGCCGGGCGCGCGCGGGTGACATCTGGCACATGACGCTCGAAAACCACGCGGCGATGACCGAAGCAGTCGCGGGCCAGAACGTCGGTCATCGCCGGTTGGGCAGCGCGACCCTCGCCTCCGGCGAGGACGAGGCGGCCAGGCTCGCGGAATCCGCGCAGCTGTTGACCGAGGATGGCTTCGAGGCCCATTGGGACGGCCGGCGCCTGGTCAATCCGCGCGATGGCGAGGTCAACCCCGCGGCCACGGTGGGAGCACTGGCGCGCCGGGCCGGGCCGGGATCGATTCGCGAAGGCGTGAACGTGACCGCGATCGAGTCCACTTCGACTGACGTTCTGGTGAGTGCGGAAGGGGCCGAGTGCCGAGCCGGCTGCGTCATCCTGGCCACCAACGCATACACGCCGTTGCTGCTGCCGCAAGTGGCCATTCAGCCCCGGCGCGCGCAGATGCTGGCCAGCGGGCCTGACGCAGCCCGCCTGTGCGATCTCCCCACCTATTCGCATTTCGGGTATCGCTACTGGCGGCAGCTGCCGACGGGTGAGGTGTTGATCGGAGGTTGGCGGGACACCGCCTACGACGTTGAGGTCGGCTACGACGAGAGGCCGACGGAGCCGATCCAGGCGCACCTCGACGCGCATCTGAAGCGCATGGGCGCCGAGGCTGAGGTGACGCATCGATGGGCGGGCACGATGGGCTTCACAGAGTCGGGCCTGCCGCTCGTCGGTCCGGTGGAAGGCATGCCCGGCGTCTACATATGCGCGGGCTTCAACGGCCACGGCATGGGCTTCGCCTTCGTCAGCGCGAAGAAGCTCGTCGACTCGTTGTAGGCAGTTACGCCCCTCGCCCCGGCCCCCTCCCCTGCGGGGAGAGGGGAAGCGATCGCCGCAGGAACCCGATCCAGTTCTCGCCCATGATGCCGTCTACCTGACTCGCGCTGAAATGCCTGCGCAGCATGCCGCGCAGATCCTTGAGCTCCCGCAGGTCACCGATGGGCCCGTATCTCGAATCGATGCCGCCATCCAGGTCCGTGCCGAGGGCCACATGCTCCGGCCCTCCGGTGGCCCGGGCATGGTGGACCGCATGGCGAACGACGTCGTCCAGGCTCGTCCGGCCCCTAGAACGAAGATGGTTCGGATAGAAGCTGATGCCGACGATGCCTCCGCGGCGCGCAATCTCGGCCGCCGTGGCCTCGGTGATCTGGCGGTCGCCCGGAACCAGCTCGCGCGCATTGCTGTGCGAGGCGATGATGGGACCTCGCCACAGATCGAAGGCATCCGCCACCGCCTGGTCGGCCATGTGGCTGAGGTCGAGGATCACGTGCTTTCGCCGCATTGCCTTCAGCAGCTGGACCCCAAGCTTGGTGAGGCCGCCGGGGGCGCGCGTGCCACCGCTGTAGCGCGTGCGGCTCCAGGCCGGCCCAATGATCCGCAGCCCCATGTCGGTCCACGCGCCGAGCTGGCCTGGAGTCTCGATCGGGTCCGCGCCCTCCATCAGCAACACCGCGGCGACCTGGCCACGCCTCCAACCGCGGACGTAGCGCTCGAGCTCCTTCGAGTCTCGGATCAGCTGCAGGTCGCAGGCGCGGTAGTAGTTGACCTGTGAGCGGGCCATCAGATGCGCCTCGTGTGCGTTCTCATACACATAGCGCGTGCGCATCGCCCGTTTCGCGAGCGTAGGCGCCGTGTACAGGGTCGCGAACACGAGACCAACCCCGGCGCCGGCGAGGGCCGGCCGGCTGATCAGGTAGCGTGGCGCGGGCGGGCCCAGGAAGCCGCGACCGTCCGCAAGCGCGTTCCAGCCGATGTCGAGGTGCCCGTCGACGATCATTGCGCCGCCACCAGAACGGCACGCCCGGCGGCTTCGACCGGCGCCGAGCCTTCCAACAGCGCGACGCAGAATGTGGCCGCCAGGGCGGTGGCATCCTGCGCGGGTCTGGGTGCTGAAAGCCGCCGCCCGTGCACGCTGCAGCCGCCAGAGGGGAGCCTTATCACCGGCACTGAAGCGATCCCTTCGAGCGGCACCGCCAGCTCGGAGGCTGCGGCCTCCGACGCAAGAAGGATGTCGGGGCGGATCGCGGCCAGCTCGTACGCCGCTTGAGGTCCGCCCCGCGTGCTGACCCAGTCCGCTTCGCCCAGCTCGATCGCGAGGAGCGCACCGTCGCGCCGGGCAGCATCGACTGTGGCCCGGAACTCAGCCTTTCGGGGCGAGTCGAGGAGCACCTGCGCCTGGAGGTACACCAACGCGGCGCCCGCCCAGCCGCCTCGCCGGGTCGGCGCGGCCAGGGTGGCCTGCCCGCCCAGGAGGCCGACCCACCGGCAGAACTCCGTCTCCTGCCCCAGCGCGGCAAACATTCGGGATCGAGAATACCTTGCGCCGAATCCCTGTATAGGGTGATAATGAAGTCCTTCACTATGAACCAAGACACCATGAACCAATCCACAATGCCCCCTCTTCCTCGCGAGCTTGGAGCCAGCCATGAGCTGGCCCGCGACGAGTCGGGACGCCTGTACAGCGTCCGGATGCGAGAGCTTTTCGAGGATCTGCACGTCGACATGAGCGCCGTCGAGGCTCTCGGCGCCCTGAAGATCGCCGGCCACATGCTGGGCTTGCTGCAGGAGCGTTGGGCCGACAAGCACGGCCTCACCCAGGGCCGCCTCGGCGTCTTGTTTCGGTTGTATCGCTGCGGCGACACCCCGCTGGGTGATCTGGCCCTGGACCTCGAGTACACACCTCGCAACATCACGGGACTCGTCGACCACCTTGAGCGTGACGGCCTCGTCGAGCGCGTCCCCGATGCGTCCGACAGGCGATCGATCCGAGCGCGGCTGACGGAGGCCGGGCGTGCCCGCATCGAAGCCGTCTGGAAAGAGGGCATCGACCACCAGTTCGAGATGGTCGAAGGGTTCAGCAAGGACGACCTGGCGCAGCTTCGTCATCTGTGCCTGCACCTGGTGGTGAACGCCAGGAAGGAACTGGGGAAGTGATCACACAAGGACTCTCGCGAAACAAGGTGATTCTGGCCACCGCGGGCACCGCGCTCGCGCTGCTGCTGGCTGCCCTCGACCAGACCATCGTCGGGACGGCGATCCCGCGAATCGTGGCCGAGCTCAACGGGCTCGACCGCCTGGCGTGGGTGACCACCGCTTACCTCGTGACGTCGACCACGATGACCCCGATCGGCGGGAAGTTGGGCGACCTGTTCGGTCGCAAGCCGTTCCTGCTCGCCGGGATGATCGGATTCGTCGTCCTGTCGGCCCTGTGCGGCCTCGCCCAGGACATGACTCAGCTGATCGTGTTCCGCGGCATCCAGGGCATCTTCGGTGGTGTGCTGTTCGCCACCGTGTTCACGGTCATCGGCGACCTCTTTCCACCCGCCCAGCGCGGGCGCGTACAGGGAGTCTTCGGCGGCGTGTTCGGATTGAGCTCGATCGTCGGCCCCACAGCCGGCGGCTTCATCACCGACCACTGGGGTTGGCGATGGGTCTTCGAGGTCAACATCCCCGTCGGCATCATCGCCGTCGCCGTCGTGGTGGCGGGGCTTCCCTACGTGCGGTCGAAGGCGTCGTGGCGTGACATCGACTTCTGGGGCGCCCTCACGCTGGCCGCCGGAGTCGTCCCGCTGCTGATCGCGCTGTCGATCACGCGCGACCACGCGTGGACCTCGCCTGAGGTGATGGGCTTGCTCGCCTTTGCGGCCGCCATGCTCTTTGCCTTCATATTCGTGGAGGGCCGGGTGGAGAACCCGATCGTGCCGCTCGAGCTGTTCAAGAACCCGACCTTCAGCGTCTCGATGATCGTCGGCTTCCTCACCGCCTTCGGCATGTTCGGCTCGATTCTGTTCACGCCGCTCGTGTTCCAGGGCGTGCTCGGGATCAGCGCCACCAACTCAGGCGCCCTGATCACCCCGATGATGTTCGGCCTGCTTGGCGCGAGCACCGCGACCGGGTTTGTGATGCGCCGAATCAAGTACTACCGCTACCTGGGCACGCTCGGAGTCGCGGTGATGATCTTTGGGATGTACCTGCTGTCGCTGATCACGCCCACCACCCCGGAATGGCGCGTCGTGGCGGCCCTGGTCGTGGTCGGACTTGGCATCGGCACCACCTTCCCCCTCTACCTCACCGCCGTCCAGGTCGCCCTTCCGCGCAAGCACATGGGTGTGGCCTCGAGCCAGATCCAGTTCTGGCGCAACCTCGGTGGCACGGTCGGAAGCTCCATCCTGGGGGCGGTTCTCGCCAACCGGCTGCCCGGGTACCTCAACACAAGGATCGCCGCACTGCACATGCCGCCACAGGTGCTCGCGCACCTGCCGTCTGGCGGAGCCAATGCTATCCTCCAGCCGGGAGCGCTGTCCCAGCTGCCTGGACCGGTCGCCGCTGCCATCCGACTGGCGCTGGCCGACACGCTGCACGACATCTACCTGTTCGCCGGGCTGATCCTGATCGCGGCCCTGGTCTCGACGGTCTTCCTCAAGGAGGTGCCGCTCTCCGGCGCTGCGGCCCAGCCTTTCGCCGACCCGGTTCCAGAGGATGACGCAGCCCAGGAACGCGAACGGGTGCCCGCCTAAAAAGCCGTCACCTCCAAATTACCGGCAACCGCGTTAAAATCGCCCCCGCAACGCTAGAGGGGGTAGACCGGTCAACCACGTCCGGGGCCTCTGAGCGACTTTTAGGGGAGGCCAGACGGTGAGTTTCTCGGACAGGACGTTGCAGTGCCGTGACTGTGGGCGTGATTTCATCTTCACGGCCGGGGAGCAGGAGTTCTACCAGTCGCGCGGGCTCCAGAACGAGCCCCGCCGGTGTCCGGAATGCCGGGCGGCGCGCCGCTCGACCGAGGGCAACGGCAGGGCGCGGGTCATGCACGATGTGATCTGCTCCAACTGCGGCAAACAGACGCAGGTGCCGTTCGTGCCCACCGGGGCCCGGCCGGTCTACTGCCTGGACTGCTTCCAGACGGTCGGTCGCCGCTAGCTCTCGAGGCCAAGCTGTCTTCGGCGGCCGGGTTTCGACCCGGCCGCTTCTGTTTCAGGGCGGCTCAGGCCAGGGCGATCGGGCGCACGGGCGAGCCCGTGGCCCCACGCATCTTGAGCGGCAGGCACACGAAGGCGAACTCGTGAACATGTGCCTCGGCGAGCTCCTCGAGGTTGAGGTTCTCGATGATCGGGATCCCCGCCCGCACCAGCAGCAGCACATGGCCGGGGAGGGTCACGCCGACCTCGGGATCGAGCGGTCCGCTGGTGACGTCCCAGGCGATGTTATCGGCGCCGACCGCCCGCACGCCCCGCTCGATGAGCCATCGCGAGCCTCCGGCGCTGACGCCGGCCGCACGCAGGTACTGAGGCGCGTCGGTCCACAGTGCCCCGTATCCGGTACGAACCAGGACTGCGTCTCCCGCGCGCACCTCCACGCCTTCGATGCGCGCCGCGTGCTCGAGCTCCTGGCGCGTGATCGCGTGGTCGGGCGGCAGCAGCTGGGTGCGAGCGACGTCCAACAGCAGTCCGCGGCACACCAGCGGTTCGAGCGTGTCGATGCCATGGACCCGGAAGCCCACTGAAGTCTGCACCCCAGAGTCGATATGCACGCCGCCGTGAAGGATCATGTTCTCGGCCTGGTGTGCAAGGGCGTCGATGTGAGTGCCCGAGTGCTCCGGCATCACGACGATTCCTGACGCGCTCGTTCTCGCCTCGGGCGCCCCACGCGCATGGTGGCGGTGCAGGAAATAGTTGAACCCTGGCGCGTGGGCCGGGTGGGTCGGCGCACCGGCAAAGCGCGGCTGCTCGAGATCGAAGACCCTTGCGGCGCCAAGGGCGTCCAGGATCCTTTGACTCACTCCCGGTAGCGGTAGACGATGCGGCCGCGCGTGAGGTCGTAAGGCGACAGCTCGACACGAATCCTGTCGCCGGGCGTGATGCGGATGAAATAGCGGCGCATGCGTCCCGCCGCGTACGCGATGAGCTTGTGGCCGCCTTCGAGCTCAACCTCGAACATCGCGTTGGGCAGCGCCTGTGAAACGACGGCGTCCATGACGACTGCCTGTTCCTTCTGGCCGCCGTCGTCTTTCTCCGGCTTGCGAGCCTTTTCCGGCCGCCGCGGGCCTCTGCGCTGACTCTTGAACTTTCCCAAGACTCGTGAAGTCTACTTGCCGTGAACTGCGGCGGCGAGGCGCGCCTCGAGCACTGGGAGCAAGTCCGCGGGCACGCGGCCGACCAGCGCCAGCCGGCGCAGCGTCTCCACCCACCGCTCGCCTTTCGTGCGGACGACCTCGGCCAGCAGCTCGCAGCCGCGGTCGACGTCTCCGTTGATCGCCATCTCCAGGCCGGTCCAGAAGCGGATCTCGGCCATCTCCGGCGCCATGCGGATCGCGTCCTCCGCAACCGACATCGCCTTGCCTGCGTCGCCGGCCTCAGTGATGCGATCCGCGTCACCAAGCGCCATGTACGCACGCTTGACGCGGAGCAGGCGGCGCAGCTCGGGCAGCGGTTCGGAGGCGTCCTCGACGCGGAGATCGATGGTCCGGTCCTCCCAGAATCGTCCTGTGGGAGCGCCGGTGACGACCACCATCGCCGCCGACTGCTTACCGCGAATGTCGCCGCCTTCGGCCTCAGCAGCCTCGAGGGCCGCCATCATGCGCTCGGCCAGCGGCGCGTCAGATGACATATACGCGTCGGCCATGGCAGCCCACACCGTGTCCTTCTCCATGAGGTTCGCCTGGCAGCTGAACCCATCGCCGAGAAGATGGCCCGCCTCCGGGATGCACTTGGCGCCGGTGTGCGCGGCCACGGCGCCGGTGGCGTCGACGATCGCGCACTGTCGCACATCCGCGAGCGGATCGCCGGCCGTCAATGCTGCCAGCGCTTGCTCGGCGGTGTAGCCCGCCTGCATCAGGTCGAGGCCCAGCGGCCCGTAGCTGATGTTGACCTGCGACTGTGTTGCCACCGCACCAACACCCGCGAGCGCCCACGGCACCGCCGGGCTCACCTGGAAGTAATGCGACTGGACCGCCACGCCGAACTCACCGGTCTCCTTGTCGCGGGCCACGATCGAATAAGTCATCGCGGCATATCGTAGAAGCTGCCAATGGCCTACTACCGCAAGCCCGGCTGGTTCACGAGCACCATCTTCAACCCGTTTGTGGCGGCGATGACGCGTGCCGGCATCAGCGTCTGGGGCTCACGCATCCTGCGCGTTCGAGGACGCAAGTCAGGCGAGTGGCGCACCTCGCCCGTCAACCTGCTGACCTACAACGGCACGAAGTACCTCGTCGCACCTCGCGGCTTGACCCAGTGGGTGCGCAATCTGCGCGAGGCCGGCGAAGGCGAGCTGATGGTCGGCAATCGGGTCGAGCCATTTCGAGCACGCGAGATTCCAGACGAGCAGAAGGTCCCGATCCTCCGCGCTTACCTCGAGCGATGGAAGTTCGAGGTCGGCGTGTTCTTCGGCGGCGTCAGCGCCGATTCTCCGGAGGGGGACCTGAGGCGCATCGCGCCGGACCATCCGGTGTTCGAGATCGAGCTACTTCCTAATCGCTGAACTCCGGCTCGCGCGGCTTCAACGCCCGCCAGCGCTCGATCCAGCCGCCCTGGATCTCGGCCTGCTTCGGCCCCGCAGAGAGAGCTCGCACCGCCTTCTCCACCCGCGTGGTGAACTCTCGCGAGCCTTCCTTCGGCGCGGGCACCATCGGCTTTCCAATCCGCACACGCACTGGACCGGGGAGAGGAAGCTTCTGGCCCTTGGGCATGATTCCATGCGCGCCTCGGATGTGCACGGGCACTACCGGCGTACCGGTCTCTTTGGCAAGGAAGCCGACACCCGGTTTGAACTCCTGGATGCGACCATCGGGCGAGCGGCTGCCTTCCGCGAAATACACCAGGTTCCAGCCCGACTTCAGTAGGCGGCTTGCACTGTTGAGCTGCGCCTGTGCGCCTCCGGTCCGCGAGAAAGGGAACGTGTTCAGAAACAGTCCGACGATGTTGCCCAGAAGGGGACGCTTGTACCAGTAGTCGGCGGCGGCCGCCACTACGGTGTGATCGCGCGCCCTATCCGACAAAGCGTGCAGCATCAGGGATGTGTCCGCGTGACTCGAATGATTGGGTGCGAAGATCACCGGGCGCTCGAGCTCGCGCACCCATTCCCGACCTTCCACCTTGGGATGAGCCATGACCTCGGTGAACGGCAGCAGGAGCCCTCGCTGGATCAGCCAGCGCAGGCTGCGCACAGGTTCTTGGCGCGCCCATCCGAGGTCGCTTGCGGATGCGGGCACTACCGCGCCCTGCTCCGGCCAGGTACGTGGTCGGGGCGTGTCCCAGTGCCACCCTCGGCGAACGCGCTTTACGTCGCGGGCCATGTCCCGAACCGCGCTGGCCATCTGAACGACGCCGCGATCTCCGGAGTACCACGGCATGTCAGTGGATCCTGCTGTTCATGCGAGTGACGGCTGTGGAGGCCTCGGACGCCGACAGGTTGTCCGCATAGACAACCGCATCGAAGCTCTGGTTCTGCCAGAAGGCAACGTACGTGGGCACGCCACGAAACGAGATCATCGCGACCGCCGAGTTCTCACCAAACCCCGTGCTCGCGCCCTTGGTCACCAGGCCGCCGGCCGCCGCGAATCGATCGGCGAAGTCGGGGGCCACGGGAAAAGTTTGCGACCCGGATGCAAAGCTCGCCGCGGCACTAGATGCGCTTTTGAACTTGATGACGGCCGTGTACACGAGCCGGCCTTTCGGTGCAGCGGATCCGAGCAGCAGCGGGCAGTCGAGCTCGCTGTCGGCATAGAGCGAAAGCCAACCGTCGGTGGCGCCGGAGGCCTTCAAATCCGACCAGGTCGCAAAACCGGTCGGCAGCATCTCCGGCTCACCTCGAAGCATGAGGGCCGCCCAGGGGTCACTCTGCGGGCACTTCCTGACGTCGGGGATGTCGCCTGCCTGCAGCACGACCCCCTTGGCGCTCGCCGGCCCGGCGCGCGAGGCGGCGCCCGCCCCCAGCGTGCACGTGGCCGACAGCAAAGCCAGAGCCACCAGGCAGGCCTTCATGCCTCACTCGACGTCGCACAGCATGATGGGCGGCATTCGGAGGTGCGTCACGCTCGGGTGGCGGCCGACGGTCTGCTCCGCCATCTCGAACGCATCCTCGAGCGTGGTCGCGCACTTGAAGCCGAGACGGTGGACGACGTCGCGCTCGCCGCCGACGATGATGATGTCGCCCGCGTGCTCCATGGCGTGGGCTGCCCAGTACCACGCGTAGAAGGGGTGCGCGCCGTGGTAGGCGTGCGACTTGCGGTACAGCTGCCGGAACCAGGGATCCTCCGCGAAGCGCTGCTCATACTTGGCCTCGATCTCGAGCGGCTTGGTCGTATCCGCGAGCACCTCATCGTAGAAGTCGATGTAGCTGGGGTGCTGCACCGCGTCGAACTCGTACCGGCATGGGTGCGTGAGGATGACCACGCCGCCCTTCCTCAGCACCGGCTTGTGCCGGTAGAAATTGAAGAGGTAGCCGAGCCCCATGCACACCACCAGGACCGGATTCATCGGCGCGTTGACGTTGTACGGCCCGAGGTATGGAACTCCGATCGTGACCACGTCGGTCTGGCCCTCCACGCGGACGCTGATCTGGTTGCGCACGTTCTCGAGGGTCTTGTCGTGCACCGCGTCCACCTGGCCCGCATTCACTCCTGTCAGGCCGTATGGCGCACGCATCGCGTGAAAGAAGCTGCGCTTGACGGCTGGTGGCGCGAGGTCGGTGAGCTGCTTCGTGGCCAGGAACATCGCCTGGTCCTGGGCGGTCCAGTCGGTCTCGCGTTTCTGCATGAAGTTCGCGATCGCCGGGAAAGCGTGGTTATTGACCGTGGTCTCGATGTGGAAGACCCGCACCGTGTCCTCGATGAGCTGGCCCTGCCGGATGCACGAATGGTGCAGGGCTGAATCCGGCGGGTTCATGTACGAGCGTGAGCCCAGGAGCGTCTTGACGTTGTGATGGGCGCGAATGCCGCGATAGCTCGCGAGCCCGGTCGCCATCGACTTGTGGCCGCCATCCATCGGCACGAGCGTGAGGTTCACGTAGACGACGAGGTCTGACTCCGCCGCGCGCTTGTGCAGCGTCACCTCCTCGCCCTCCGCCGTCTTACCGATGTAGACGTTGGCCGCGGGGTCCTCGCCGTCGTGCTGGTAGAGGCGGTCGGGCCAGAAGGTCGTGTAGATGCGGTCGCCGACTATGTGCCGGATCTCGTCGGCCGTCATGCGCCGGTGGAGGCCAAGAGCCGCGATCAGGTGGATATCCTCCACACCGGCCTCGGCGGCCATGTCGATGACCTCCTCCATGACCAGCTGGCGGACATCCGGGGCGGCCATGGGCGGGAGGGGCAGGGAGAGGTCGTCGAACGCGATGGTGAGCTTCATGCCCCGGCGCAGCAGCGCCTTCAGCGGATCGTCTTCGAGCGGCTTGCCGAGAGCGCGCTTGATGGCCCGCTCGGCATGCGCGATCGGTTCGAGCGGGTCGGGCGGGTAGACGATACGTGCGCCAAGCGGGAGCCGCTCCAGCCGCACCCCTTCGCCGAACTGGAACAGCACCGGCGGGGTGTTGCGATCGACCTCGATGACCGCTCCGGGACGTGGCATTTAGATTCTTAATCCTCGCAGGTCAAACGCAACCTTCACCGCGCCCAGACGGCCGGCGCTCATCGCGTATGCAATGGCGTCGCGATACTCGCCCAGGCCGAACAGCGGGCCGGTGAGCTGCTCGAGGTGGAGGTCGGGCGCCGCCTCCATCGCGAGCGCGAACGTGCGCTTGCCTTTGCGCTTTGGCTCGGCGCCGTATGCATACGCGCCCATCACGGTAAGCTCCCGCTGCCAGATCGCGGCCCAGTCGACCTTCTCCTCGCCCGGCATCCCCACCGCGACCACCGTCCCGCCTTCGCGAGTGAAGCGAACCGCGTCGTTGAGGCTGCCCGCGCGCCCGACACATTCGAACGTGATGTCGGCGCCGCCCAGCAGCAGCGAGCGGTCGACACCGTCGAGGCGCCGCGCGCCGGTCGCGAAACGGATGCGCTGGAAGACGTCGGACGGATTGATCACCTGGTCGGCGCCGAGCTTCTGGGCAAGGTCGCGCTGGGTTGGGTGCTTCGCCACGGCGATCAGCCGCTTGGGCTTGGTGAACAAGCGGACCGCGGCCACCGTCAGCAGGCCGATCGTGCCCGCCCCGAGCACGACGACGATGTCGTCCTTTGTCGCGCCGCCGCGCAGCGCCGCATGCACGCAGCACGCGAATGGCTCGACGAGCACCGCGGCCTCGTCGGAGAGCGATGCCGGCACCGCATGCAATTGGCTCGGATGCGCGACCAGGACCTCGCCCCATCCGCCACCCGTGTCGGCGCAGTAACCCGTCTGGAGCCCGACCTCGATCGGGCCCTCGGTGACGTTGTAGCACAGGCCTGGCCGGCCTTCGGCGCAGCGCGGGCAGGGCGGCTCGATGCCGCGCACAACGCAGCCGAGGGCCGGCTCGACGACCACGCGGCTTCCATCCTCGAGCGTGCCCACCACCTCGTGGCCGGGCACGAACGGATAGCTGGTCAAGGGGTCGAGGTAGAGCGACGCGTGGCCGCCGATCGCCGAGAGATCCGAGCCGCAGATGCCCGACAGCGTGGGCATCACCCGGACCCAGCCGGGCGCGGGGAGCTCGGGCTCGGCCACATCGCCCAGCTTCAGCATCGACAGCGCGCTGGTGGCGACCTCGGGCCCCCCGCCGGCCGCTCGGACCAGGACATAGGAGGGGATCGACCTCTGGTACTGAAGGGCTAGCACGTACCTCCCCACCCGGCGCTGCGCGCCGACCTCCCAACGGGGTGGGGAGGTGAATTCCCGAGCCTCATCGCCGGACCGCCTCCTTGTATTCAGGGGAGCGCGGGTCGGGCATGGGCAGGCGCCAGTTGCCCGGGGCCATCCGCCACCGCTCCACGCGCCACCCGCGCTGCCCCGCGACTTGCGACAGGCGGGCGTCCGGGTTCACGGCCACGGGAGTGCCGACGAGCTCCAGCATCGGGAGGTCGGAGAGCGAATCGGCGTAGGCGAAGCTGTCCGCCAGTACCAACCCGTTGCGCGACGCGTACTCCTCGAGCAGGACGCCGCGAGCCTCGCCCGCGGGCGGTGGCGACTCCAGGTCGCCAGTCATCCGCCCATCCCTCACCAGCAACCGCGCGCAATCCACCTCCACCTCGAGCAGCTCGGCCAGCGGCTCGACGACCACGTCGAGCGCGCCTGTCAGCAGCAGCACCCGATGACCCGCGCGCTTGTGCTCTCGGATGCGGCGCATGCCCTCGGGATAGATGCGCCTGAGCGTCACCGAGTTGAGAGCTTCGCGGCCGAGGCGTTTCATGACCTCGTAGTCGAGCCCGTCGTACTCACGGTAGAAGCTGCGCTGAAACTCGGCGCGAGACCGGCGCTCGAGATAGAGCCAGCGGGGCGCCTCGCGCGCCATCTGGGCCATGAACGCGGGCCACTCGTCGACCGGCTGCGCGCGCAGGCGCATCCAGAGGAAGTACTCGACGACGTTGGTCTCGACGAGCGTTCCGTCGACGTCGAACACCGCCAGCACGTCGGCGCGTCCGGCGCGCCGCTCCATGGCTGATCGCACCGAGCTCGTTTCCGGCTTGAGCGCGGTGCTCCCGCTCGGCTGGCGGCCTTTGCGCGCGACCGTCTCTGCACGTGACATACGGACCACTGTCGGAAAGTGGACGTCCTGGAAGTAGTGCTTCCAGTCATAAAGAGAGGCGTCGAATGGAAACTCCTGGCGCTCCGCGGGCGGCACTCGATCCCATACGGACATCAGGTTCCGCGTGTCGAAGATGCAGTCGACCTCGGTGTAGACGCCGTACAGCTGGATCAGGTTGAGGCCGCGCTCGAGCCGCTCACGCTCCTGGTTGAGATCGTCGGACAGCTCGGCCACGCTCGCGCCCAGCGGCAGCCGCTCGACTGCCCACTGCGCGGCGGTCACGAATCGCAGCGCCGTCTCGCCTTTTGCAGCCAGCTCGCCGCGCGTCGGATACGTCCAGGTCGGAGTACCGATGGCCTGCCCGTAGCGATCGCGCAAAGGATGCTCTGTGAAGTAGCCAGTCGCCTCTTCTGTCATCCGCCGGAACCGCAGCGGGTTGCGACTTCCTGAGGCGGCGTGATAAACCCGCGGCTTCGAGTCCGGAGGCGGGCTTGCCGCGACCGCGAGCACGGTGTTGACGACGAAGTCGGCCGGGATGATGTCCAGCAGCGAGTCCGGCAGGCCCGAGAAGTCGCGCAGGATGCCGCGGCCGAAGGCGAGAATCAGCGGCTCCGCCATTCGGAAGCCTTCGAGCCAGCCCGGGAACGGCTCCTCCAGAGCGCTCTCGATGATCGACGGCCGCACGATGGAGAGGGGCACATCACCGTGCAGCTCCACGACAGCGTGTTCCGCCATCGCCTTCGTGAACGAGTAGATGTCGGCAAAGCCCATGGAGTTCGCGTGGACGCGGCCGCGTTCGATGAGGCGATCTTTGACCCACCGATCGCGTAGGCGCTCTGTCGCCCGTGCGACCGCGGGCGTGCCCGCCGGACCCATGCGCGACTGCGCCTCTCGCCGGAGCTTTTTCAAAATCTCGGGCCGGCGCGACTCCTCCTCGACTGGACTGCGAAGGCTCGTCAACACCGCGGCTTCATGTCGCCAGTTGAGGCCGGGGTCGAGCGGTGGCTCTTCGCGCACCAGCCCGCGCAGCATTCCGCCCACGTAGGCGGTGGAGATGTGCACGAGGTGCGGGCGCGCGCCCGATTTCTGCAGAGCCTCGACCAGGCGGGCCGCGCCGAGCAGGTTGGTCTGCGCGGAGAGATCTGCGGGATTGTCGAACTCGACCGCGGCCGCGGAGTGAATGACGATGTCGCACGACCGCAGCTGTTCGCGCCCGGCGTCGCTGAGGGCGAGGCCGTCGCGGCCGAGGTCGATCTCCAGGACCGCAAGCTTGTCCTTGGCGAGCTTTGCGAATCGGGCCTCACCCAGCTGGTCTTTCAGGCGCTTGAACGCCGGGCTCGAAAGCACCTCGCGCTCGAGCCTCTCGGCCGCGGGGCGGCGCGCGCTCGACCGGATCGCGAGGTTGATGCGGCCGACGTCGGGGATCGAGCGCAGACATTTCTCGACGATCGACTTGCCCAGGAATCCCGTGCTGCCGGTGACCAGGATGGTCTTGCCCTTGAAGGCCTCGGCGATCAAAACTGATTGATTCTAGGGTCGGCGGCAGGGCGGCCTGCTATACACCCTGTCCATGGTTGGTGGCCGGCGTGTGGATCGACACGGAGCCCGCGGCATCGGTCCATCCGAGGTCTGTCGTAACCGACACCCAGAACCAGTACGACTGGTCGGGGCGGCCATGGAAGACCCCTGAGCCGGGCGCCGTCCGGCGCAGCCAGGGCTTCATCTCCCCGCCCTGCGTCACTACGTAGACCTGGAAGACGACACCGCTACCCGGGCTCGACCACGACACATCGACCGCCTTCGGATCGGTGGGATCCGGTGTCGCGACGACGCTGACCGACGGCAGCGGAACGCTCGCAAACCGAGGCGAACCCGACACCCAGAGGTCGCCAAGGTCGGTCGACCATGGGTCGGGATAGGAGCCCGACCAGCCGTATGGGTCAACCGGGCCCTTGCCGTTGACGTAGTACACGCCGAAATGAAGGTGCGGACCAGTGGCGGTGCCCGTGCTGCCGGAGAGGCCGATCACCTGCCCGCGGCGCACGTGCTGACCCTTCACGACGTCGATGCGCGACAGGTGCCCGTAGAACGTGAGCAGGCCGTTGCCGTGGTTGATCTCGATCGTCTTGCCGCTCAAGCAGGTTTGACAGTTGGGATCCAGCCAGTTCGCGAGCATGACGGTGCCGCCGGCTGCCGCGGCCACGGGCTCATAGGTGAGTCCGTAGTCATACCCGTCATGGCCGTCGTAGTAGAGGTAGTCGTGGCCGCCGGGTGTCTGCGCGTAGCCCTCGGTGAACCCTGGGTCGGGGCCTCCGCTGTGGCTGGTCGCCTGCGCCCCGTCGTACCTGCAGACGCGCCCGTCGACCCCGTAATTGGGATAGCAGTGGTCGAACAGCGACGTTATGTAATGCGGCCCCATGAAGGGGAGGGTCAGGAACGCCCCCGCCGCCGGGCCCTCGCCGCTGTCGGCGGTCCCGGTCTCGATGGGTCCGTACGTCATCTGGCTGGGGTATGCCCAGCGCACGTACGGGCCTTGCTTGTTTTGGCCCGGCGGCAGCGCCTGTGCGGCTTCCACCGGTGCGCTCTGCATGAGCAGTGGCGCCACGGCCGCTAACGCGAGCAGATAACGGAGACGCATGAGCATCAAGGCTGGCCTGCCGCCGCCATACAACGGGCTGCGGATTGGTTAAGTTTCGCAAATCGTGGCCGACGAACTCGCGTACTCACCGGTTCTGAGCCAGGGCCGCGCCGCCGTCTTCGAGGAGCCGATCGGGCCGCCTGGCGTGCGGATCCGACAAAGACCCACCACCCACCCCGCGCCCGGAATGGTCGCTGTGGCCGTTCGAGCAGCTTCGATCAACCACCTGGACCTGTGGCTGGCGCATGGCGCGCAGCGGATCAACCCACCACGGGTGATCGCCGCGGACGGCGCGGGCGTCGTTCAGGAGTCGGGCGATGCCGCGTGGAAGCCTGGTGACGAGGTCGTCGTCTTCCCCACCCTTTGCGACTGGGAATGCGAATGGTGCCGTGCCGGAGAGAACGTGCGCTGCCCTCGCTTCGGTGTGGTCGGCGAGCACTCCGACGGCACCGCGTGCGAGCTGGTCCACGTCGACGCGCGGAGCCTGTTTCGCAAGCCGGCCACGCTCAGCTGGGAGGAGGCGGCCGCTTTTCCGCTGACCTTCCTGACGGCATGGCGAATGCTCATGACGCGCGCCCAGCTCCGGGCTGACGAGACCGTGCTCATCATCGGGGCCGGCGCAGGCGTCGCCGTGGCCGCGATCCAGATCGCGCGGCACGTCGGCGCGCGGGTTCTCGTCACCAGCCGCTCTGAAGCGAAACGAAATCGCGCGCTCGAGCTAGGCGCCGAAGCCGCCTTCGACTCGTCGGGCTTCAGCAAATCGGTACGCGCGGCGACCGTGGACGGCGTCGACGTCGTGTTCGAGCATGTCGGCCCGGCCACGCTCGAGGAGTCGATGCGCTCGCTTGCGATGGGCGGCCGCATCGTCACGTGCGGGTCGACCTCCGGCGTCAAGGCCGAGATCACGATGCCGCGCCTGTTCTTCCGCCAGGCGAGCCTGCTCGGTTCGACGATGGGCAACGCATCCGAGTTCGAGGCCATCTTGCAAGCCATTGATCGCGGCCTCCGCCCGGTGGTTGATTCGATCTATCCGTTGGATGAAGTACAGGCGGCGCTCACGCGTCTAGACGCCGCCGAGCAGTTCGGTAAGGTCGTGCTCGCGATTTCGGAAAGTTAGTTTGGAGGTATGGGTTGAGCGGCTTCAAAACGTTCCTGCTGCGCGGTAATGTCGTCGACCTGGCGGTCGGTTTTGTCATCGGCGTGGCGTTTGGCGCCGTGGTCACTGCCTTAGTGAAGGACCTCGTGACGCCCCTGATCGCGGCTATCTTCGGCAAGCCCGACTTCGGAGCGCTGACGTTCACGATCAACAACAGTAAGTTCCTCTATGGGGACTTCATCAATGCGGTCGTAGCCTTCGTCCTCGTCGCGGCCGTCATCTACTACCTCGTTGTCGTTCCATACACGGAGCTCGTCTCTCGCTCGCGCAAGGAGCCGCCCGCGGACCCGACAACCAAGAAGTGCCCCGAGTGCTTGAGCGAGATTCCGATCACGGCCACGCGCTGCGCGTTCTGCACCCAGCCCCAAGCCGCGTAGCCGCTCAGGCCGGGACGACCCAGAGTTTCGCGGCCGTGTCGTGGCTGAGGGTCACCTCACGCTCGCCAGCGCGAATGCGAATCGTGCGTCCGATCCCGTCGACCTCGACGACGTCGACCGCACGCCCGGGGATGAGCCCTCTCTCGTCGAGGTAGGCGAGCAACAAAGGCGCTTCCCGCTCCGCAACCTCTGACACTCGAGAGATGGCGGCGCGGTCGCCGGCGGCGAGGCTTGCCAGCCGCCTCTCCTTTGCCGACGCGGTGGAGTGCCCCGGGATGGGATTTCCATGCGGGCAGGTGCGCGGCCGGCCCAGTACCTCGTAAAGGCGCTGCTCGACCACCTGTGAGATCGCATGCTCGAGCCGGGCAGCTTCGGCGTCGGCCGCGACCCAGTCCAGGCCGAGCACGTCCGTGAGCCAGCGCTCCATGATGCGGTGCCGCCGCACGATCGACTCCGCCGCCCGCCGCCCGGCCGCCGTCAGCTCGATCTCCTTGTGGCCGTTCATCTTCACCATCCCATCGCGTGTCATGCGCCGGAGGGCGGCGGTCACGGTCGGCCTGCTCACGCCCAGCCAGTCGGCCAGGCGGGCGCTGCGCGGCGGCTCTCCCTCCGACCACATGTAGTACAGCGCCTCGAGGTATCGGGAGATGACCTCGGAAGGCGCCGAATGCCCCCCGTTAGACTTATCTAATTGCGCCTTTCGCACGTACTAATCCTGTGAAGAGTCTATGAGTCCATGAGCCAGGGCACAGCCGTCGCCCTCGGAGCTGTCGCCGGGGTCACCATTTTCCTCGGCCTGCCCGTGGCCCGAATGCGCGGACTCCCCAAGTCTGTCCAGGGATTGCTGAACGCGTTCGCCACCGGGATCCTGATCTTCATCCTCTGGGACATCCTGAGCCACGCGAGCGGCCCCGTCGAGACGGCGTTGGTCGCCGTTCGCACCAACGCGAGGGTGGGGCCGTTCGTGTTCATGGCCCTGATCTTCGCGGTCGGCATCGGCGCCGGTCTCCTGGGCCTTGTCTATTTCAATCGGGCTCTCTTCGGGCGCCTGCGGCACGCCGACCACACGCCCAGCCCGCGCAGCCTGTCGCTCGCGATCGCCATCGGACTCGGCCTGCACAACTTTTCGGAAGGCCTCGCCATCGGTCAATCCGCCCGCGCCGGCGCCATCGCGTTCGTCGGCGTGCTGGTGGTGGGCTTCGCGCTGCACAACATCACCGAGGGCTTCGGCATCGCTGCACCGATGACGATGGATCCCAAGCCGGCGTCGTGGGGCTTCTTGGGTCTCGCCGGTCTCATCGGCGGCGGGCCCACCTTCATCGGAACGTGGATCGGCTACCTGGCGTCATCCGACTACTTCTATGTGGCCTTCCTGGCCGTCGCCGCCGGCGCGCTGCTCTACGTGGTCAACGAGCTGTTCCACGTCGGCAG
>WNGL01002110.1_pt1 | contig 24295 bp, 11 predicted proteins | sample 5400591 | NCBI WGS metagenome assembly WNGL01 (sample SAMN13153377, study PRJNA577476) | soil metagenome | isolation source: 80 cm soil or saprolite under Garry oak tree replicate 1 | place: USA:California | collected 2016-06-15 | reverse complement strand
GAAGTAATCAAGCAGGGCGGGGCCGGCATCGCGTCTTTCAACATGAACGAGCAGGACGTGCGGCGCTTCATGAAACAGAAGTGGGTGACGACATGCTCGGATGGCTCGTCCGGACATCCACGCAAGTACGGCACCTTTACAAAAAAGCTGCGCGAGTATGTTTATAGCCAGAGGCTGATTGACTTGCCGTTCGCCGTGCGCAACTCCAGCGCGCTGACGGCCGAAATGTTTCGCATCCCGGACCGCGGTTTGATTCGCGAAGGTTACTTCGCGGACGTGATCGTCTTTGACGAAAAGACAGTTTCCGATCGCGCCACATACGAACAGCCCGAAGTGTTTTCAGTGGGAATGAAGTACGTAATTGTTAATGGGAAGCTCGCAGTCGACAATGGCGCTAATACCGGCGTGCTCGCGGGTCGCGCTTTGCGAAAGAAGATCCAATAACCTGATTTGGAGTGCGGCAGCAAGCGGAGCGACGCCGCTTTGGACTCATGAGCGCCGAAATCTTAAGATGGTCCAAAGCGCCGCCGCTGTCGGCGCACTACAAAGTTTTTCCTGAGACTATGGCTTCGGAGTCGTAATCCGGCATTTGATCGGCTTTCCCTTCTTTTGTAAATTCTCGCACGCGGCCATTGCGGTTTTGTTTTTGCAGTAAAAATCGTCCGGCCGGCCGAGGAATTCGTAGCAACCCAACGGAACGAGTACCTCAGCGACTCCGAAGGCGCCGACCTTAATGATCTGTGATTGATGCATGAGATTGGTGAGCCGATCGCGAATCTCCACCCGAATCAAACCAACGTCACCTTTCTCTTCCGGGATCGAAAAGCTCATCGAGGCGAGTGCTGCCGGAGATGAAAGAGGAATGCAGGCTCCTTTCAGGATCGCCGCAGTGTCTTTGCCTTCACGGCCCCAACCAACCATCGCAAAGAGCCGCGCGTTTGATTCGTGCGCCCCGCAATATTCGGACGGCAGGATTGTCAACGGCACGAAGGCGTCTTTAGGAAAGTCTTTGGCGTTGGCAATCGCGATTACAAAGTCGGCGAAGTGAAGCTGCGCGCCTCCAGCCTGTTGCGTCCTTTGGTGATAGCTTTTTAGATCGAGCACCAGCGGGATCAGCCCGCTATCGTTCGGCGCGGGAACTTTGAGTCTCAGGGGCGGCCCGGACAGCATGTCGGTTTCGTTGTTGTCTTCATTCGACTCTTCAACGGCGTTCGTTTCGTCAACCTTTACCTGATAACGCTTGGCCATGAGACTCTTACCGCCGGTGTCAAACTTCACCTGGCTGGATTGATTGGGCGAGAGACCGGGTGCGGGCTGATGCAGCTTATAAAGAAAGTTGTTCTTGTCGTCGTAAACAGACAGAGCCACTTCGTATTTCACACCGCCGGTGTTTGCGGTTCCCTGGTTACGGAGCACGACCGTGACTGATGTGTCATCCGCTTGAGTGTGCTGGACGATTAGATCGGGTGCGAGCGCGGCCGGTGGCGGATAAGGCGTTTCCCATACATAGCCAATTCGGCCTTCGAGGTTGAAGCCGCTTTTGCTTGCGATGCTGAGCTCATCCTTGCGGATCGTGTAGAAGTGTGCGTCTTGCAACACGTCAGCGCCGGCTTCGGTAAACTCCGGCCCGGCAATGAATTCGCCAATCTTATCCAGCCAGCTCTTGTCTTTTTGTTTTGCGGGCACCACTGGTTTGTAGAGCCGGTAGAGTGGAACGGTCCCGGGCACTTGCTTCGGTGAGACATGAAAGCCGATGCCTTGCTTGGTCCATCCATCAGCCTCCGCGGTGTCTGCTTCATCGGATTTGTTCGTATAAAAATAATGAACGCCGAAATCATCAGACTTTGCGAGTTGATAAACGGGCGTAGTTTGCACCTCATGGTTGGGACCTTTCGCCACGTGACAGACGATACCTTCGTTCTCCCACGGGCCATCGCTCAGACCCGGCGGCAGCTTTGAGTCTGTGGTGTAGAGATACTGGCCGCGCGCGCTTTGATAACGATAGAGTGGCTTCGTCGCGAAAGCCTGCGCGAAAGCGACTGGACCGACATCGGACAATCGCAGAATTGGCGCGGCGGTGATCAGAATCGCGATCATCACCAGCAGACAGATAAATCCCAATGACCTTTTCATAGCAACTCCCCTCTTTGAGCGGTTTTCGGTTTCCGGCTTCACTTCATGACTCCCGACGATGGAGAGATCAAATGCGATTTGTATTTCTTTCCGGTTTGGCGATCCCGCACGATCGCGTACACGTAATTTGGCAACTGCTTATCTTTCGGCAGCAGAAAGAAGAAGTCTTCATTCGGTTTGAGCGCGGTACAGCCCAGGATTTGGGTGTTCTCGGTCAAGAGGATCGCAAACAATCGATCCGAAGTTTTTGTTTGAGTGCATGGATCAGGAGGTAGCGAGGGCGGACGGGTCGCCGGTTGTAGTGTTTCCGGCGGAAACTCGCTCCAGTTCTGGAAGGTGAAGACCACCTTGAAGTAGCTCTTCGGTACCGTCGCATCGACCGCGACGGATTCAGCTCCTTTGAGCCGCAGATCGGGAATGAAAAGTTGCTTGACGGTTGGCGGCAGCTTAGCAGGATTTCCCGCGTCCTGTCGTGGCGTGGTGGTTGGCACCTTCAGCTTGCTGTCGGATTGCGCGCTGGCGGTTACTCCTAAACCAATCGCAATCCCAAGGCTACAGAAGAGAATCTCTAGTTTCATTCAACTTACTCCTTGTTCTCCAGGGATCATTGTTGCGGCCGGAGTCTGACTGGCCTTGGGGTTCCGGTTCTGTTGGCTGGGACTGGGCGCATGTCCCGCTCGCGATCCAAATCACGAGATGGCCGCGAGACCTTTGATACATCGACGCGTGCCAACCAGGGTTTCCAGGCGCGAGCGGGCGTCGCGACCAGACGCAGCGGTTTCATCTTTGACGGACTGCCGAGGAGATTGGCGGTCACCGCATATTCCACACGCGCATAGTTGATTGTTCCGTCAGGCTCGACCCACATCGGAAAGTAGACATAACGCGCTGTCTTTGAAGTAGCGACACTGAAAGGGCCGCTCCCCGTAGTTTGAGAGGTCTCCTGCACGTAGCCACCCGCAGTGAGATAATCACCAAACCAATACGGCGTCTTAAACTTCGTCAAACCAAAGCTGCGCGACTGACCGCCGGAAAGCGAGATGGTGAAACTATCGGAAACTGACGCGCCGTCGGCGATCAAACGGCCACGGATTGTGCCCTGCTTTGCGGCGCTGTCGAGGTCGTACCAATAGAACAGGACCGGGCCTTTTCCAGGATCGACAGCCGTAAGATGAAAGATCACATTGTCCGGGCTGGGATTTGCTGACATGACTGAATCTTTGGCAGTGAGAAGTTGCATCCCTCGGTCATACCAGTAGAGCCGATAGCCGAAGCCTGATGACTTGCCGATCACGTCGGGGAAGGCAAGCAGATAACTCTTCGCGTCCGGAGTGCGTGTCAGAATTGGGTGGGCCCACATGTTGGCGTAAATTCGGTCCAACGGAACGTTCTTGTTAGCTGAGAAGTCCGGCTCCCACGTCCAGGGTTCATTTGAAGCCGGGTTCGCTTCAGTGTCGAAAACATACTTTCCATTTGGTCCGAGATTGCCCAGCAGCAGCGCGTTATCGACGCCAAAACCCAATTCATCTCCCAGCGGCACAACTCCCATGCGCCACTTCGCCTGGTTGACGTACCCGAGACTCTTCCAGGTCGCCCCGCCCGTGTTGGACATCAACACCAGCGTCTTGTCGACCGGATGGTTGGAGTCGAGCGCAAACTCCCCGGTCCGGGAGCGGGCCGCGTGGTAACCGACGCATTGAAAGGTCATGAAGATGTGATCGTTGGCAGGATCGACCTTGACCAGTTGCCCGTCAGTGCCGCCCATGTCCCAGTCCTTCGTTGGAATGATGTTGCCATTGCCGTCCCTGCGGAATTGAGGCAGGGCGCAAGTGCCATCGCCAAAGCGGAGGGGATCCATCTCGGAGAGAAAGGTGAAATGCTCGCCGCAATCGGTAGAACGAAACACCAGCACTACCGAGCGCGTGTTTGGTCCAAAGTCGAATAAGCAGTTTCCCTGAGCATCCTGGATACATTTACGATAAGTGTCCTTGAACCAATCGGGCTCTTTCGTTTGCACCTGACCAAGCGGTCCGGCACCGCCCAAAAGGTTGATCGGCATTCGCGAGAACGCGCCGGTGATGTAAAGCACATCGCCGTTCGAGAGCGATACGAGGTCATGATCGTTGGTGCCGAAGTAGTATTTCGATTTGGAGCCATCGGTGTTGAAATTTGTCGAGAGGGCGCCCATATCAAAGCTTGAGGAGGTCAGGGTCCCGCCGGGTTGATTCAGGTCCTGCCCAAAAACCACCCCATCAGGCGGACGGAGTCTGTCATTGGTAACCAGGAAACGGCCCTGTTCGCACTGGGACTTTTTGCCTGGCGGAACCACGGTTGATTGCGCCTCACCGGCGACGATCGATAGCTTCACTGAATCAGCAACGGTTACGTTTTGTGCTCCCACATTCACGGCTGAAATAAACAGGGCGGCCAACGCGGAAGCGACGATCATGGTTCGTTTGTAACCTAACATCATCTTTTCCCCTTTTTACAACTATGGTTTTCCGCCGAACTGGCCGCACTGCTTGTTGTTATTTTCGTTGTCCTCAATAACCTTGTTCGTGGCGTCAACGGTGGCGCAAAACTTTGCCTGCACGAGGCTCAGCTTGACGTCAAAAATCACGATGTCCATCTGACCAGGTTGCAGCTTCCCGGAATCTGAGCGAGTAAAGTTGAGCGTCTTCGATCCCCACGTCATGGTCAGCGCCACCAACGCTCGGGCAGCGTTCCGTTGACCCTGGTTCTTGATCTTGACTTTCACTACTCCGTTGTCGAGGTTGTCTGAATCAACGCTCACCACGATCAGATCCGGCAGCGTTGAGGCAGCTACTGACAACTTATCGGCGCCAGATATCACTTGCGCATTTGCGTAGGACGCGGTCTGCGAAAGCGCGATGAGTGCAAAGCACAAAATTAAGAGGTGACTGGTTACTCTTTTCATACTCGGTTCCTTTTGATTAGACGGTCCATCGCCACCGGTGCCCTCAATTGACAGTCGTCCGCCTAGCACCGAACCCGGGTTCCGCGATCCACGGCCATCACCACTGCCAAGATTTTTTGGGCGACTGGTCGAACGAGCCGGACAGATTGCCGGCGTGGCCTGCGACAGTCCAGCGGAATGATGCCGTCGTGGTCTGGCCAAAGGCGTAACCCCAGTCACTTGGGGAATAAAATCCCGGCTCGCTTTCCTGTGCTTTAACATCGTTCTTGGACGTGCGACGCAAGACCACGGTAATCGTGGTCTCCTTATCTTTGAGGATTTGGTAGGAACCACCGAGGGCCTCCCATTTCCCCTTGAGAATCACGATCGGCGAGTTCTTCGAATCGGAACTGGTGATCAGTTCCGGGTTCGTGAAGGGCTCGGACAAAACCTCGATTTCAATTTTCGAGATCGTCGTTGTCGTGGGAGTTCTAAGCGTCAGGGTAAGCTTCGCGCGCTGATGACCGGGTTCGTTCAGCGTGCCAACCTCGGGCGTGAATTTCGCCGCGGTGATGTAGAGCGGCGACTTGGCCGCAGCAGGGAGGCCGCCGGTAGGACTCTGCGCGACCGTGATGGGTTGGCCATCGCTGTCTTTGCCGGTGTAGTTGATCATTACTCTGTTTGAATTCCCCGTTTCGCCCACCACCATCAGTTGGTAAGCCTTCGCCGCGAGGTTGGGCATCGAGTACGGGATGTTAATGAAAGTGGATTGAGCGGGCATCGTGATGCTTTGAACTCCGACCCACGCGGTTGAGTTTGCCGGGGCGATGTAGAGGTTGGCCTTCTCTGTCTTTCCGGGTTTTGTCCGCGACCAGTGGAGAGCAAACTCGTTGTTGACAGTTGCTGACGTGGCCAACTGTGACGGAAACTCGCCACCCATGTTGGTGCTCGTGGTTCCCAATCCGTTCTTCGTATAGATCGCCAGTGCGCTGTTGATGATCTTCTGCGTGCCTCCGGTAACTGTGCCCGTTGGTTTTGGTTTTCCCGAATCCGGCATCGGACTCTTCGACGTCGGCAATCGACTCTGCGCGTAAACCGACGGCTGACAAAAGAGTACCAGGGTAAAAAAACTGATAGCCAGGAAGATTTTGCTTTTCATCTTGTTGCTCCTTTTCGTGATTGCGCTATTCGCGCTTCCTTGATCAACGACTCTCCCGCTTCCCCGCGGAGTTGGGCGGAAAGATCAAGCTGTTGTTGCTTTCATTCGACTCTTTAACTGTGTTCGAACGATCGACGGTTGCTCTCCATGGTCCATTTGTCTGAGTTAGCGGCGAAACATCGATCACCTCCGTGAATCCCTTGCGAGGATCGAGCGAAGGAACCTTTACCGACCAGACTCTTTGTTTGGTCCCCAGTGACGAGTCGTCACCGGCGAGACTTTGCAACGCGAGATAACAACTCGTCGATGCGCCATCGCCGGCATTGCCCACGAGGACACGAATCTGCGAGGGCGATGGTTCGAAAGAGATGCGCACGACGACCAAATCGGGCAGTCCGGTTGGTGAAGAATCGTTCACGGTCAGCGGGCTTTGGACCTCGTTGCATTTCCCGCCAACCAGCGCCGGCTTGGTTAAGACCGGCGGCAGGCTGTCGCAGAATCTGCCTTCTCTCCAGCCTTTCGCTTCCGACAAGTGCCACTCAGCGATTTCGTCGATCTTCTCTTTCGCCAGGCAACCGAGCCCGATGTTGATGGTTCCGTTCAACCACGCGCGCGTTAGCCACCACTGAACGCCGAAAGCCGAAAGGTTCTTCTCGTCGTAAGACTGGTCCATGTTGTCGCTGCCCTTGCACGTCACGTGGCCAATCCCATCGGCATGCCGGCGTTCGTGCCCGATGAGCGCAACCAATCCCTGAAGGCCGATCCAAACGCGGCGGCGATCGCGGTTGAAGTCGTCATTGCCGAGCGGCTTCATCGTGACGAAGAGCTTGCCATCAATCTGCCCGCAGCATCTGGCCGCCGCCGTTTCCTGATCGGTGATGTTGAAGCCATGAACCTTCGCCTTCAGCCAGTCGTAAACTGTGCCCTTCGTCCAGGGAAGATGCCCGGACATTCCACGGTCCATGTAGTAGATCACTCTAAGCGCTTGCAGCAGGATCAGTTGGTCGGTGTAGTCCTTTAGCGGCAGTTTGGAAATCGGTTGAGTGCAGGGGATGAAACTTGCCTTCACGTTCTCGCGTCGGATTTCAAAGTCCGAGAGAATCGTCGAAGTCGCCGGGTCGGATCCCGGGCAAGTTTCGAGAAACTTTTCGATATTGGTGATGTGTGGGACGCACGATGCGTTAACGCCGACCCCATCCGGCAGCACCGCTCCACACTGGGTCGTTTGAGCAAGCTCGACCGCGCCGCCCAGTTTGATTTGGTAATCGCCGGCGCTGCGGTCGAACTGAAGCCGCAAGATCAGCAGCTGTCTGGACGGATTTACAAATGATTTGGCCGTGCGCTCGGTGGTGCTGATAGCGTTTGGATAATAATAAAAGATCTTGGCCCCGTCCCTGTTGAAGATCTCAATCTCAGCGCCGGTTGAGCCTGACGTCGCTTTCAGATCGACGGTCACGGACACTTCACCCTGCCCGGCAGTGAAGCTGTAGTAGTACTCAACCTTCTTGCCGGTGCCGGCGCCCTTGATGAGATTTGATTTGAGCGGCGTGGGACTAATTCGGTCATTCGACTGATACGCGGCCGCTATTGCCGCTGCCAGAAGCAACGCAACCATCAGAACAAGTCTCGACCACTTGATCATTTTTCCGGTTGGTTTGTACTTCGCGTTCATGGTCTTGTTGCTGTTTCCTCCTTCAATTCCACGAGTGATCTCGTGACGGTTCCTCTCTTCCTCAAGAACTCGTACCGGTTTTTCAAATTCACTCAGCACCCTGCTGCGCAACTGTCGAGTTCAGCTCAATCGAATTGGCGCAAACCAACAGATGTCCCTCAGGCGTTTCCAGGTAATGCATCTCTCCCGCTTCCACCCGCCGATAAATCATGCGTGAACTCACGCTTGCGATCGTGGCCGCCTGATCGGGCGTCAGCATTGCTACCTGCTCGCCACAGTCCGCGCACCAGTCGAGGATTGGCGCCCGTGCCCGCCTCAGTACAATGAGCCGGCGCTTTTCGACGGTGATCTCGATTCTTCTCTTCGTATCTTCCACCGCCTTTCCATTGGTATTGGCCCGCCGAGGTCGAAACTATTCCGCGTTTCCGCATTTGGATTGCCCCGCTGGTCGCTCTGGGATAAGATTTCCACTGCGTCAGTTCCCCTTGTATAGCCATCGCTTTTCGACCTCGCGGCGCACAGTACGCTGCAGTCGGCTGAAAAGTCCTTTGAGAGTTTTCGTTTATTTCTGAGAGATTTCTCGCCGAGTTCTGAGAACGGCTATGAGCAGCAATTCAGGGCACCTCTACGACTTTAGTGTCTATCGCGTGGACGAGTCTGAACGACTGCTACTGCGTGGCGACGAGGTTGTGCCGCTTACTCCCAAAGCTTTCGAAATGCTTTTGGTTCTCGTTGAGAACAGCGGCCATGTCCTGACTAAAGAAGAGCTGATGAAGCGCGTCTGGCCTGATACCATCGTCGAAGAAGCCAACCTCTCGCACAACATCTACAAATTAAGAGAAGCGCTCGCTGAAGGCCGCGATGGCGAGAAGTACATCGAGACCGTGCCGCGTCGCGGGTATCGGTTCGTCGCGAAAGTCACACAAGTGAAGGACCACGGCCCTGATCTAATTGTTGAAGAGCATTCTAGAGCGCATATTATTGTCGAAGAGGATGACACGCCGCAGGTAATTGAGACTTCAGCAGCAATTTCGCCGGCTCGCGAGCTTCCGTCGCAAATTCAAGCGCGCCGGGCTTCAATAACGAACCCAGGCGTGATGATTGCAGCAGGGATCATCTTAATAGGATTGATCGTTGGGTCGATTTATTTCTGGCGGGCAAAGGCATCGCACCCATCAGTCAACGGCGCGGGCTTGCGTTCAATCGCAGTACTTCCCTTCACGCCTCTCGTCGCAAATGACCGGGACGAATCGCTTGAAATGGGCATGGCTGACGCCTTGATAACTAAGCTGAGCAATGTGAGAGAAATCATCGTCAGACCAACAAGCGCCGTACTCTCCTACGCCAACTCACCAAAAGATCCGCTGGCTGCCGGGCGCGAGCAGAAGGTGGATCTGGTGCTGGATGGAAGAGTGCAAAGATCCGGCGACCGGATTCGAGTCACCGTGCAACTTTTGAGCGTAGGGGACGGCAAGCTTATCTGGGCGGATCAATTCGACGAGAAATCTGCCGATATTTTCTCGGTACAGGATTCCATCTCTCAGCAGGTTGTACGAGCATTAGTGCTGCAATTGACTGGCGAGGAGCAACGAAGACTTTTCAAACGTTATACCCAAAATGTTGAGGCTTACAATCTATATCTCAAGGGCCGCTTCTTCTGGAACAAGTTTGACGAGGAAGGTTTAAGAAAGGCTATTGACTATTTCAATCAGGCAATCGCGATCGATCCTGATTACGCGCTCGCTTACACGGGCCTGGCGGCCGCCTACAATGTCCAGGGTGCGATTGGAATTGTCCCTCCCGCTCAGACCTGGCCAAAGGCGAAGGCGGCGGCGGAGAAAGCCATTGCCCTCGACGATGCATTAGCTAACTCGCATCAGGCGCTGGGCGGTCTCAAGCTCATGTATGAATGGGACTGGCCAGGTGCAGTACGAGAACTAAGACGGGCTATTGAACTAGATCCAAATGAGGCAGGGCCTCATGAGATGTATGCATACTACTTCGAGGTGACGGGGCAATTGGATAAGGCCCTTCCAGAAATAAGACGCGCTCAAGAGCTGGCGCCTCTTTCGATGATCATCAATACGGATGTGGCCGTGGCCCTCTATTATCAAGGCAACTATGAAGATGCCATCAGCGTGTCTCGCAAGACCGAGGAAATGGATCCGCACTTTCCACCCACACCTCTTTTTGTGCTGGCGCAGTTTTACGAGCAAATGGGAGAGTCCGATCAAGCTATTGCGGAATGTCAAAAAGCCCTCTCTGTTTTCGGACGCAATCCCGCAATCCTGTCAGTACTGGGATATGTTTACGCCGTTTCAGGAAGACGCAGTGAAGCGCAAAATATCGTCGCCGAAATTGAAAGCCTTTGGAAACGACGTTACTTTTCACCCGTTGATGTAGCGCTCGTTCATGCGGGGCTGGGGAACAAAGACGAAGCATTCGCCTGGCTAACGAAAGCTTATGAGTCCCGTGACCCCCAGCTAATCTGGATAAAGGTTGAGCCAGAGCTCGAGGGCCTCCACTCAGATCCTCGGTTCGCCGAGTTGTTGCGACGCGTTGGGCTTTCACATGACTGAGCAATCCAATCATGTTTTCGAATTCGGACCTTACCGGTTGGATTCCGGCGAGCGCCTGCTGCTGCGCGGCGACGAGGTCGTACCGCTCACACCCAAGGCTTTCGAAATGCTCCTGGTGCTTGTCGAGAACAGCGGTCACGTGCTGACTAAAGAAGAACTGATGAAGCGCGTCTGGCCCGACACCATCGTCGAAGAAGCCAATCTCTCTCACAACATTTACAAGCTAAGGGAAGCGCTTGGTGAAGGCCGCAGCGGTGAGAAGTACATCAAGACCGTGCCGCGTCGCGGTTATCGGTTCGTCGGTAACGTCACCGAGTTGCGCGATGAGGATTTGGAATTGGTGGTGGCCGAACGGCTACAGGCACACATCGTCATTGAAGAGGAACATGACTCAAACCCAGCCGGCGTGGCCGTGCTTAATAAAGCCGCCGCGGCGCGCGCAGAATTGCCAAAGCCGCGAAAGTTCAGCCGGCCTTCATCGACTATGATGATTCTGTCGGCGGTAACCTTAACTCTCGCGGTTGGTGGGGCGGTGCTTTTGCAGCGTCGTTGGGCCGGCGCGCGCGGGGCGCTCGCTTTGACTCCTACACCTATGCGCACTGTGCCGCTAACCAGCTTTCCGGATGAAGAGCTTGATCCCGCGCTCTCTTCGGACGGTAAACTTGTTGCCTATGCATGGAAGGGCGGCACTAAAGACCGGATGAATATCTACGTGCAACAAGTTGATGCTGGCACGCCCGTGCGTTTGACCAGCGAAGCTGGCCGTGAAGGCAGTCCGAAGTGGTCGCCGGATGGGCGCTACATCGCCTTTGCCCGCGGATCTGTCGAGCCGGGTAGGAGTGGCATTTATCTGATTCCCTCTCTGGGAGGTCCCGAGCGGCAGTTACTCGCGACGACCTGTGCCACTCTTGATTGGTCTGCCGATGGCAAGTATATGGTGTTCGAGGCCCGCGGACCCGGCGAGGAGTCTAACAGTGTCAGCGTGCTCACCATTGATACTCTCGAGGTGCGCCGGTTGACGACGCCACCCGCTGGCGCGCGCGGCGACCTCAATCCTGCGTTCTCACCGGACGATAGCGTCGTGGCCTTTGTTCGAAGCATTAATGAGACGGCAGAACTGTTTGTTGTGCCGAGCGGCGGTGGCGTTCCCCGCCAACTCACTTTCGACAACCGGCGCATCGACAGCGTGGTCTGGACGCCCAATGGACGGGAGTTGGTTTTCGCTTCCAACCGGGCCGGCTCTTACAATCTGTGGCGCATATCGCCAGATGGGGGAACGCCCGTTCGCGTTGAGGGCATAGGCCAGGATGCACATCAACCGTCACTTGCCCGAACTGGAGGACGGCTCGCTTATTCTCAGCAATCGATCGACACGAACATCTGGCGCGTATCCGCGCATCCCGCGGTCAGCGAATCGGAACCAGCTCTAGAGCTGATCGCTTCCACGCGTCGCGATGAAAACCCGAGGCTTTCACCCGACGGGCGAAGAATCGTTTTCGAATCCAACCGTTCCGGCAGTCGAGAGCTTTGGATTTGTGACAGTGATGGCGGGAATCAGGCGCAATTGACGAGCTTTGCCGGCGCTGTTACGGGAAATGGACGCTGGTCGCCGGACGGCAGTCAGATTGCTTTCGATTCTCGTCCGGAAGGCCACGCGCAGATCTACTCCATCAGTTCCAATGGCGGTTCCCTGCATCGCCTGACGAACGATGATTATGACAGTCTGGCGCCGAGTTGGTCGCACGACGGCTGCTGGCTTTATTTCGGATCCAACCGGGGCGGTACCTGGCAGATTTGGAAAATGCCGGCGCCAGCTGGAGACGCTGTTCAATTGACGACCCAGGGTGGCTATGAAGCGGTCGAAGGCCCCGACGGACAATCAATCTTCTACAACAAGTATGGTTACTTCGCGATGGGCTTGTTCCGCCGCGTGCTCGATCAAGCTACGGAAACCCGAGTCTTGAATCTGCCACAGACAGACTCATTCGGAGATTGGATGGTAACCGGTGAGGGTATCTACTACATTGATCGTTACGACGCGCGAGGAAAACCCGAGGACCCGGTAGCGATAAAGTTCTTTGACTTGGCGACGAGAGAGGCCAAAACCGTCGTGCCACTAGCACACGACCCGACCTCGAATCCGGGCCTCAACATTTCACCTGATGGCCGCTGGCTTATCTACAGCATCGATGATTATCGCAACCTCGATATTATGCTGGTCGAGAACTTCCGCTAGCATGCGCCAGCCGCCGAGACACACAGAATTCGTTTATTCCAAAGGAGAGCCGCATGAAATGCTTATGTTTGTTGAGCTTGCTGCTTGCTTTCGCGCTGGTTCCAGGCGGCACCCGGTCGCAATCCAACTCCCCTCAAGCGCCCGTAGAGATCAGCGGTGAGACACATCATCACCCAAAATTTGAAAATGAATTCGTGCGGGTCTGGGACGTAACCGTGCCCGCCGGTGATACGACGCTTTGGCACGTTCATCGCAACGACAATGTGGTTGTCACCTTAGGCGAGGCGAGACTCCGCATCGAGACTGCCGGGGCGGCGCCGGGCGAGAGCCTGTGGAAGTTCGGCGAAGTCAGGTTTGGCAAGGCGACCTATGTTCATCGCGCGATGAATGTAGGGACCACGCCCTTTCATAATTTCACGATTGAACTTCTTAAGCCGCCAACCGGAGCGCCGGCGCCGTCGATACCGAAAGAACCAATCGTCAGGACTCCGGTGCTCGAAAACGAACGGGTGCGCGCCTTCGAGGTGACGCTCGAACCGGGTCAGTCAACCTCAATGCATACGCACGTGCTGCCAGGACTCGCCATCGCGCTCACCGCGGGCGACATCGAAGTGACCACCCAGGGAAAAAACAAACCGGATCGATTAAACCTTCCTCCTGGCGATCTCCGTTGGCGTGCCGGTGCAGTGACTCACGCAATCAAGAACATTGGCAAGTCGCGTTTTTCAGCATTAGATATTGAGTTGAAATGATTTTCGGTTTGTCTCGGTGCGAGCCTGGTAGCAATTCAGGCGAGTTCTTGCCTCCTCCTTTTTCGTTCGTCAACTACTCCTTCGCCGTGACCCTTGCTAGTGGAGACGTGTTACGGACAACTCGCCGTGATATTCTAGCAAGAAATCTCTTTTAATCTATCGCCCGTTTGGTTGATCGTAATGCTGCGATTGTTTTCAGCTTTGATCGGAAAATTCCGTCGCGATACGGAGGCGGAGCTGCCGATCCGTGAAGAGCTTTACAGCATCGAGCGGCTGGAGCAGTATGCCGTGGCGCTCGCCGCCGAGCACAAAATCGCTGAAAGACCGCAGCGCGTGAGTCTGTTGCTTCCGCGCTTGGAAGAAAATGGCCGCAAGCTGATCGCCGCTTATAAAGCCCTCGCCGAATCGATTCGCGAAGAGCATGTCATCTCGCCGGCCGCCGAATGGCTGGTCGACAATTTTCATATCGTCGAAGAGCAGGTGCGCGAGATTCGCGAGGATTTGCCGAAAAGTTACTACCACGAGCTGCCGAAACTTGCCGAAGGTCCGTTCAAGAACTATCCGCGTATTTACGCTTTTTGCTTTGCGCTAATCGCACACACTGACAGCCACCTCGATACTGAAACTCTGCGGCGCTTCATAAATGCTTATCAGAAAGTTTCGCCGCTTTCGATCGGCGAGTTGTGGGCCGTGCCAATCAATCTGCGCATCGCGTTGGTCGAAAACCTGCGCCGGCTGGCGACGCGGATTGTTTCATCGCGAGGCGAGCGAGACGAAGCCGACCGCCTGGCCGACAAATTGCTCGAACTCGCGCAGCGCCAACCGAATGAGCTGGTGCCTTTGCTTATTTCACGCGTTGGCAAGCGCCGATCGGTTGGCCGCGCTTTCGTCGTGCAGCTTACCCAACGCTTGCGCGAGCAGGACCCGGCCGTGATGACCGTATTCGAGTGGCTCGACAAGCAACTCGAACGGCGCGGTCTTTCGATTGAAAAGATCGTTCATGAAGAGCACCACCGCCAGGCCGCGGCGCAGGTGACGGTGGGCAACATCATTACCAGCATGCGGCTGCTGTCGACGCTGGACTGGAAAGACTTTTTCGAGACTATCAGTTTGATCGATCCGGAGCTGGCAAAGGATCCGGCCGGCGTCTATTCAAAGATGGACTTTGCTACGCGCGATCGCTACCGGCATGTGATCGAGCGCATCAGCAAGCGAACCAAAAAGAACGAACCTGAAATCGCGCGCATCGCGCTTCGGATGGCCCAGGAAGCACACGATCAAAGCGAAGACGCTTCACGCGCGCATGTTGGTTACTTTCTCGTTGGCGAAGGATTGTTGCGGCTGGAACGCGAAGTCGGATACCGTCCGCGTCTCGGCGAGCAGATGCTCCGCGCCGTCGAACACCAAGCGGCTCTTGCCTACCTGGGAACCTTCGCAGCAGTGACCGCGCTGATTGTCGGAGTTACGGTCGTTGCTCTTCTGCAAGCCGGCGCCGGTCTTATCATCTCCGTGATCGCAGCGCTGTTGATGTTGATTCCCGCGAGCGAGTTGGCGCTGAGCGTGCTCAACTGGGACGTGACGCACATTTTCGAACCGCGTTTACTGCCAAAGATCGATCTCTCGAAAGGTATTACCTCAGAAGCGCGCACAATGGTGGTCGTGCCGGTAATTCTTAACGACGAGGAAACCGTCGCGGCGCTGCTCGACAAGCTCGAGATTACTTATCTCGCCAACCAGGACGAGCATCTGCACTTTGCGTTGCTCGGCGATTTCGTCGATGCGCCGTCGGAATCGATGCCGAACGATCGAGAGATTCTCGAACACGCCCAGGACGGCATTGAGAAACTCAACCGGCAATACAGCGGCGGCGCGCCGGTGCGGTTTCATCTCTTTCACCGGCCGCGCAAGTGGTGTGAGACCGAAGGTAAGTGGATCGGCTGGGAACGCAAGCGAGGCAAGCTGCGCGAGTTTAATAGGTTGGTTCTCGAGAGCCTTGATGGTGAGAAAGAGGCAGGCGGGAAGCCTGCGCACCCAGTGACGAGTTTTATTGTGGCCACGGCCAGCGCCGAGCTGCTGGCACAGATTCGTTACGTGATCACATTGGATGCCGACACGCAATTGCCGCGCGACGCAGCGCGCCGTTTGATTGGCGCCGCGATTCATCCGCTTAACCAGCCGCGCTTCGATCGCGAGACGCAAACAGTCGTAAGCGGCTACTCGATTTTGCAGCCACGCGTGAGCATCTCGCTCGAAAGCGCTTCGCGGTCTTTGTTTGCGCGCATCTTTTCAGGCAACACCGGAATCGATCCTTATACCACGGCCGCTTCGGACGTTTACCAGGATCTTTTCGGCGAAGGCATTTACACGGGCAAGGGCTTGTACGAAGTTGCTGCTTTTGAGAGGGCCCTCCACGATCGTGTTCCCGAACAGACGTTGCTGAGCCACGATCTGTTTGAGTCGATCTTCGCGCGCGCCGCTCTGGTCAGCGACATCGAACTTCTTGATGACTATCCCGCGCACTACGACACGTACGCAATGCGCCAGCATCGTTGGACGCGCGGCGATTGGCAGATCGCCGGGTGGTTGCGCCGTTACGTGTGTGACGCTAAGGGAAACAAACAGCGCAATCGTATTTCAGCAATCTCTCGCTGGCAAATTCTCGACAATCTGCGGCGCAGCTTGCTGGCGCCGGCACTCATTGGGTTGCTAATTGCCGCCTGGACTTTTCTCCCTGGCAATCCGATCTGGTGGACGCTGTTTGCAATCATCACGCTGGCATTTCCGGTTTACGCGCATGTAACGACGGGCTTGCTGATTCATCCACGCGGTGTTCCCTGGACCAGCCACTTCTGGACCGTTTGGGGCGACATCGAAACGAATACCGCGCAGTTCGCGCTGGTGGTGGTTTTTCTGGCCCATCAAGCCTGGCTGATGATCGACGCGATCGCGCGCACCCTGCACCGCGTGCTGATCTCCCGACGGCACTTGCTGGAATGGGTGACCGCGGCCCGCGCGGAGAAGTCGAGCCGGCATGATCTGCGCAGGTTCTTCCAATTCATGTGGCCCGCGGAAGCGATCACCCTGGCGGCGTTGGTGATGATTATCTTAACCAGACCTAAGGCGCTGCCGATTGTCCTGCCGTTCGTGACGGCCTGGGCGCTTTCGCCGCTGATTGCTTTTTGGTCCAGCCGCCGGCGTATCGAAGGCGTTATTGAGTTCGCGCCCAAAGACGTGCGCACCGGCCGCATCATTGCGCGGCGGACGTGGCGCTTCTTCGAGACGTTTGTAGGCGATGAAGATCACTGGTTGCCGCCCGATAATTTTCAGGAAGACCCGCTCGTGGTCGCGCATCGAACCTCGCCGACGAACATCGGCTTGCTGCTCCTGTCAACGCTCTCCGCCTACGACTTTGGTTACCTGGGGCTGGTTGAGCTGCTCGAAAGAATCGAATTCACCTTCGCGAGCATGGAAAAGCTGCAAAAGTTTCGCGGCCATTTCTTCAACTGGCACGACACGCGCAGTTTGCAGCCCTTGTGGCCGCATTACGTGTCTGTGGTTGACAGCGGAAATCTCGCCGGGCACTTGATCGTCCTAAAGCAGGCCTGCCTCGAACTCCCCGACCAGAAAATCTTTGATGAGCGGATGATTGGTGGATTGGTCGACACCCTCGGTGCCGTCAAAGCGGAAACGTCTCAGCTTGCGGGCACGCTTCAACGCACGGAAGCAATCACCATCAAGCAACTAAGCGGCGAGATTCAATCGTGCGGAAGTCTATTATCCATGGAAGCGCCCGCGACACTTCCTGAATGGGTCGAGCGGTTCGAGGCGCTGAACGAACACGCGAGCGTCATCGACGATATCGTCGCCGCGTTGGCTCAAGAGCACGGCGGCACTGGGATCGCTGGCGGCCCGCCGGCAACGAGCGCGCAGCGCGAGCAACGTTCAGCGGGCGGGACGCCCGCGCTCCCAGAAAGCGGGGATGTGTTTACGGAGTTGCGTTGGTGGACCAGTTCGCTGCTACACGAAGTACGAAACTATCGGCGCGATCTGAATCTGCTGGCGCCATGGGCGGCAGTTAGTACGCCAAACTTAGGTTTGGTACGCACGCCTCCGGCGGGCAGCACGCCGGAGGCGTGCGTACCGAATACCGAGTGGCAAGCGATCGAGAGCGAATTACGCCGCGTACCCTCGCTCGCTAATATTCCGGAGGTTTGCGACCGCGTGCTCGTGCAGCTGGCCGTCTTGCGATCGGAACTGGAAGAGAGCAGCGAACGACAGGCAGGAACAGCCCAGCACGCAGACGCAGCGCTCACGGAACTAAACGCTCTGACCAGCGCGATGGAGCAGGCGGCCGACACCGCGCGAACGTTCAGTTCGCGTTTGGCCAAAGTAGCGCAGGCGTGCCAGCGCATCGTCGACGAAATGGATTTCAAGTTTCTGCTTGATCAGGAACGAAAGGTTTTCACGATCGGCTTCAACGTTACCGAAGGCCGGAACGACAATGCCTTTTACGATCTACTGGCTTCGGAAGCGCGTTTGGCGAGCTTCATCACGATCGCCAAAGGCGACGTGGCGCAGGAACATTGGTTTCGCATGGGCCGGCAGCTTACGGCAATCGACGGCGGCCGCGCGTTGATTTCATGGACCGGTACCATGTTCGAGTACCTCATGCCCTTGCTCGTAATGCGCAATTATCGCGAGACGCTGCTGGGTGAAACCTACGAAGCGATCATTGCCCGGCAGATTGAGTATGGCTACGAACGAGGCGTACCTTGGGGCATTTCCGAGTCAGCCTACGCTGCGCGTGACCTTCATCTCAACTATCAGTACGGACCTTTCGGCGTTCCCGGTTTGGGTTTAAAGCGCGGCTTAATTGAGGATCTCGTAGTTTCGCCTTACTCGACCATTATCGCATCGAACGTAGCGCCAACTCAGGCGATGGAAAATCTGCGCGCGCTCGAGCGCGAAGGCGGACTTTCCCGTTACGGATTTTACGAGGCGTTGGATTACACGCCGGAGCGCGTCAAGAAAGGCGAGCGTTGCACGCTGGTGCGCGCGTACATGGCCCATCACCAGGGCATGAGTTTGATTGCGCTCGATAATCTGCTCAACGATCGCGTGATGCAGAATCGCTTTCACAGCGATCCAACCGTGCAGGCGACTGAGCTGTTATTGCAAGAGCGAATCCCGCGCGGAGTGCCGGCGGCGCATCCGCGTGCGGAAGAAGTCTTGACTGGACGCGTGGTGCGCACGTTGACGGGCTTAGTCACGCGCGCTTATGACACCGCCGATTTGCCGACGCCGCGCACGCAATTGCTGTCGAATGGAACTTATACGGTGATGGTTACGACGGCGGGCGCGGGCTATTCGACCTGTGGCCCAATCGCGGTGACCCGCTGGCGCGAAGACTGTACCCGCGATAACTGGGGTAGTTTCATTTACGTTCGCGACGTGCGCAGCGGCGCGGTCTGGTCGTCGGGCCATCAACCAATTGGCGGCAAGCCGCAGAGTTACGAGGTTGCCTTCTCGGAAGATAAGGCGGATATCTGGCGGCGCGACGCTGGACTGGTGACGCACATGGAACTGATTGTTTCGGCGGAGGACAACGCCGAGATGAGGCGCATATCGATCGCGAATTATTCAACGCGTCCGCGCGAAATCGAACTAACCAGTTATGCGGAGATCGTCCTGGCGCCGCGGGCCGACGACCTGGCGCATCCAGCCTTCAGCAACCTCTTTATTGAAACTGAGTTTCACGCGCCGCACAGCGCGCTGTTCGCGCGCCGGCGTCCGCGTTCGTCGCAGGACGCGCCCCGGTGGGGTTTGCACGTTTTGGCTACGACGAGCGAGGCCATTACCGGCATTCAGTTCGAAACCGATCGCTCACGTTTTCTCGGCCGCGGGCATACGCCGAATGATCCCGTGGCCGTAATGGAAGATCGTCCGTTATCAAACACCGTCGGAGCCGTGCTCGATCCAATCTTCAGTCTCCGTTGCCGCGTACGCCTGCAATCGAACGAAACTACGCAGATTGTTTTCACGACCGGGGTGGCCGCGTCTCGCGAGCACGCCGTGGCGCTCGCAGAAAAATATCGCGACGCAAATATCTTCGAGCGAGAATCGCGTCTGGCCTGGACGCGCGCGCAAGTCGAGATGACTCATTTGCACATCGATCCCAACGAAGCCCATCTGTTTCAGCGGCTGGCCGGACGAATTTTGTACGAAGATCCTTCGCTGCGGCCTGGGCCGCACGTGCTGGCGCAAAATAAGCTGACCCAGTCGGGGCTTTGGCCGCATGGAATCAGCGGCGATTTGCCGATCGTAATCTTGCGGCTCGACCGCGAGGAAGATGTCTTGATGGCGCGTCAACTCTTGCGCGGCCATCAGTATCTGCGATCGAAAGCTCTGCAATTCGATCTGGTGATTCTGAACGATCATCCGACCGACTATCTACAATCGCTTCAGGATGCGTTGCATATGGCAGTGCGCACCTCTGGCGCGCAAGCGTTGTTGGATCAGCCCGGAGGAATTGTTATTCGCCGTTCTGACTCCATGACGGAGGAGGAGCGCATTTTGCTCCACGCAGTCGCGCGCGTCGTCATCGTCAGCGAGCGAGGCTCTCTCGAAGATCAACTGGTGCGACGTCCAATCGAAGGGATCCTGCCCGCGCCGTTTCAACCACGCGTGGCGTCGCAGATATATCCCGAAACAGCGCTCGATCTGCCGAAGCTTTCGTTCTTTAATGGACTGGGCGGCTTTGCTCATGGCGGACGCCAGTATGTGATTGTCTTAGGCGAAGGCCAATGGGCGCCGGCGCCCTGGTCTAATGTGATCGCGAACAGCGCGGACTTTGGGTTTCTGATTACGGAGAATGGTGGCGGCTTCACCTGGTCTACTAATAGCCATGAGAACCGTCTGACGCCCTGGTCCAACGATGCCGTAAGCGATCCACCGAGTGAAATCATCTACCTTCGCGATGAAGACTCTGGCGCCATCTGGACGCCGACGCCTTTGCCGATTCGCGAAACGCAGAGTTACTTGATTCGCCACGGACAGGGTTACACGGTCTTCGAGCATGCCAGCCACGAACTCTCGCAGGAGTTGCTGGTCTTTGCGCCGCTCGATGCGCCGGTCAAAATCTCACTATTGCGGCTGCGCAATCGCAGTGCTCATCGTCGCAGACTCTCGGTTACGAGTTATCAGGAACTGGTGCTGGGTGTCGGCCGCGAAACGTCCGGGCCGCACGTGGTCACGGACCTGGAAGAGCAGGAAGGGGCGATCTTCGCGCGCAATTCCTACAACAACGAATTTGCGAGCCGAGTTGCCTGGGTCGGCACCAGCGAACCTCGCTTCACGATGACTTGCGATCGAACAGAATTCATCGGTCGGAACGGCTCGCTCGGGCAACCGGCAGCTTTGGGGCGCGTCGGATTGAGTGGTCGCGACGGCGCCGGCCTTGATCCATGTCTGGCGATCCAGGCAGCCATCGAACTCGCTCCAGGCGAAGCCCGCGAGGTGGTCTTCCTGCTCGGCGAAGCTGAAACCATAGCCACAGCGCGCGAGATCAACGCGCGTTTCCGCAGTGTGGCTGCGGTCAACGAAGCTTTCGAAGGCGTGCTCGGATTCTGGGATCAACTGCTGGGCGCAATCGAGATCAAAACGCCCGATACTTCGATGGATACTTTGGTGAATCGTTGGTTGTTGTGTCAGACCCTTTCATCGCGCGTGCGTGGACGCTCTGCCCTTTATCAGTCGAGCGGCGCGTTTGGCTTTCGCGATCAGTTGCAGGACGTGATGGCGCTGGTTTATTCGCGGCCCGAGATCGCGCGCGAACAGATTCTCCGCGCCGCGGTCCGTCAATTCAAAGAAGGCGACGTGCTGCATTGGTGGCATGAACCGACGGGTCGCGGGATCCGCACACGATTTTCCGATGATCTTTTATGGTTGCCTTACGTCGTCTCGTTTTACGTGAATGTCACCGGCGACGATTCGATCCTGGAAGCGACGGCGCCGTTTATCGAAGGTCCGCTGCTCGAACCCGAAAAAGTGGAGAACTATTTGCAGCCGGAAGTTTCGCGCGAGAGCGCCACGGTGCTCGAGCATTGCGCGCGCGCCATCGATCGCAGTCTCAGCCTCGGCGAGCACGGATTGCCGTTGATGGGCTCGGGTGACTGGAACGACGGCATGAATCGCGTCGGCATCGAAGGCAAAGGCGAAAGCGTGTGGCTCGGTTGGTTTCTGTGCACGGTGCTGACCAGTTTTACGCCGCTGTGCGAGAAGGCAGAAACCCGACCGTCAGGGAGGGTGCAACGCTATCGCGCACATCTCGAAAAACTGAAAAAAGGACTGGAAAAAGCCTGGGACGGAGATTGGTACAAACGCGCGTATTTTGATGACGGCACCCCGCTCGGCTCGGCGCAGAATGATGAATGCCGCATCGATTCAATTGCTCAGACCTGGGCCGTCATGTCCGGTGTGGCCGAGCCTCATCGCGCAGCGCGCGCCATGGCCGCCGTCGAAGAATACCTGATTCGTCGCGGCGATGGATTGATCGGTCTGTTTGCTCCCCCGTTTGATAAGAGCAAGCTGGATCCCGGTTACGTCAAAGGCTACGTCCCTGGCGTGCGCGAAAATGGCGGACAATACACGCACGCGGCGCTTTGGACGGTAATTGCATTCGCCATGCTCGGCGACGGCGATCGCGCGGGCGAATTATTCGGGCTGCTGAATCCGATCAATCACGCTTCGACCCGCGCCGGGTTGCACAAATACAAAGTCGAACCCTACGTCGCCGCCGCCGACGTTTACGCCGTGCCGCCGCACACCGGCCGTGGCGGTTGGACCTGGTACACAGGTTCCGCCGGATGGATGTACCGAGCCGCCTTGGAATACATCCTCGGTTTCAAATTGCAAGGCGATCGTTTGCGCCTCGACCCATGCATTCCACGCTTTTGGCGCGAGTTCGAGATCATCTATCGGCGTGGCCCGACGACTTACCGCATCAAAGTCGAAAATCCGCATTCGCTGAATCGCGGCATCACCAGCGTTGAGCTTGACGGAGTCGTCCAACAAGACGATCTGATTCTGTTGAGTAAGGATGGTCTGGCCCACGAAGTTCGCGTCGTGATGGGCGAGAAAGTGGCCAGCACTGTTACCGAACCGGGAGCGGTAGCGACCGGCTCCCAACAAGTAGCTTGAGATCGAATATCGATGGCGCTTGAAATAGCGGATAGCCATGGTTGAAAGAGAGCCTCGACACTCATACAATCGCCGAACTCCTCCTTGAGGTGAAGCCGCAGTGAATCGCGCTGTTCAAACCGAGTCCAACCCGCTTACGGGTCAAACGCCGTCCGTTGCCGTGCCGCCGCGGCTCCTCTTTCTCTTCGTGATCTTTCTTTCCCTTCATTCAGCTCAAGGAGCGAAGCAGCACGGCATCCATCATCCGGTTCAAAATCAACCGTCTCCGGCGCGAGTTCAAGACACGCAGAATGCACAGGAAATCAAGACGCTTGAATTGGGCCAATCCGTCGAGCGTGAGATTGCCGGCGGACAAACACAGCGGTTTCAAATCAATCTGTCAGCCGGCCAGTTCGCGGGTGTGAGCATTCAACAACGCGGTATCGACGTGGTCGAGCGCTTGTTCGCGCGTGATGGAAAGTTGATTGTGGAGTTCGATGATGAGCTTCGGCCACAGGAAGCAGAGCGCGCCGAGTTCGTGGCGGAAGTAGGCGGCGCATATCGTCTGGACGTCACAGCAAAATTCAAAAGTGCTTCGGGACGTTATGAGATTCGGCTGATGGAAGTTCACGCGGCGACCGAGCACGATCGTTTGCTCCATGAAGCCCACAAACTCGATACTCAATCGTCGAATCTGGTGCATGCAGGGAAGTATGATGACGCGCTGCCGCTGGCCGAGCGCGCGTTGGAGATAGCTGAAAGGGAACTCGGACCGGACCATCCTTACGTCGGCCATCTGCTCAACGAACTCGGCCTCTTGCATCTGAACAAAGGCACGTACGCGAAGGCCCTGACACTGTACCAACGCGCGCGGGCAATCAACCAGAAAGCGCGCGGCCCCGAGCACCCGGAAACCGTTGAATCAATGCGCGGCCTGGGCGCGACCTATGGCGTCTTGGATGAGTTTCAGAAAGGTGAAGAGTTGTTACAACACGCGCTACAGGTTACTGAGAAAACTTTCGGTTCAGATCATCCTAGTTTCGCTCAGTGTCTGCTCGCTCTCGGACTTTTTCACTCGCGCCGCAGAGACTTGGCGCGCGCGGAACAGGAACTTCAGCGAGGGATAGTTATTGCCGAGAAGAACTTTGGAGCTGACAGCCTTTCGCTGGCGACGCCTCTCAACAACTTGGGCGAGCTTTACAACTCTCGAAAGGAGTACGATCGCGCTGAGCCTTTGTTGCAGCGCGCGGTCGAGATTAGGGAAAAGAAGTTAGGCCCGGACAGTACGGAACTTGCAATGCCGCTCCAGAATCTGGGACTGATCGCTCAGGAAAAGCGAAAAGACTACCCGCGCGCCCTGGACTTGTACTGGCGCGCCGTCCATGTGCTCGAAAAAGGCGTCGGGCCGGACAGCCCACGCGTCGCGAGCATCCTTAACAACATCGCCAACATTTACAAGTCTCAGGCTGATTTTGCCAAAGCGTTGGAATTGCACCAGCGGGTGTATTCGATTTTCGAGAAAGCTCTTGGTCCTAATCACGGCGTGACGCTTGTCTCGCTCGGCAATATCGCTCGAACCTACGCTTCCATGGGCGATGTGCAAAACGCGATTAAGTTTCAGACGCTGACGGATGAGGTTATTGAAAAGAATCTCGCGTTGAATCTGGCCA
>WNGL01002103.1_pt1 | contig 24311 bp, 15 predicted proteins | sample 5400591 | NCBI WGS metagenome assembly WNGL01 (sample SAMN13153377, study PRJNA577476) | soil metagenome | isolation source: 80 cm soil or saprolite under Garry oak tree replicate 1 | place: USA:California | collected 2016-06-15 | reverse complement strand
AGGTTTGGTAGCGGTGATTCAGCCGATAAAACTCGCGCACCGACGGCCGGGCAGCCGTCTCATAATTCCGAAACGCTTCTTTTTTCTTTTCGGGATTGGGCGTCTCAAAAGTTTTGGCCGAGGATCGAGTTTCAGGTTCAGGGTAGCGTTGCTTGAGGAACTCTTCCCATTCTTCAAGGCCAGTCAATGGATTGTTGCAATCGTTCATAAGGTTCCAATCAACAACTATCTACCCTTCAAGCACGCCTTTGGCAAATGCTGAAATGCTGAAATGCTGAAATGCTGAAAAGCTAAGTAGGCCGGAAGGTTTTAGCATTTTGGCATTTCAGCGTTTCAGCGTTTCAGCATTTGAGAGGAACGGGTTTCGCGTCTTCCGGCTTTACCACCGCGATCACCAAGGCGTCAGGTTTGAGATATTTTTGCGCCACGGTCTTGATTTGATCGAGTGTGACCGCTTCGAAGAGCGCGTCCTCGGCATCGGTGTGGGCATAACCCAGGCCGTAGAGTTCATCGAGGGCGTTGGCCATGGCGAAACTGCCGAGGTCCTGGCGGGCGATTTTCTTCTGACCAATGACTTTGGCCTTGGCGCGTTTGAGTTCCTCCGGGGTCAGACCGTCGGTGCGCAACAACTCGGCTTCGTTGAGCAGTTCCTTCTCGACCAAGCCGGCCTTCTCCGGCGTGGTGCCGACATAAAAGACGAAGTAACCGGGAGCCAGGCCAACGAAATTCTGCGCGCCGACGTAATAGGCCAAACCCAACTTCTCGCGGATGCGCAGGAACAGGCGCGAGCCGAGATCACTGCAGGCTTCCTGCAAAAGTTCCAACGGATAACGGTCGGCATCGTGCAAGGTGGCGCCTTGGAAGCCGACGAGCAAGACGGCCTGTTTCTTGTCGCGGGTTTCATTGACGCGTTTAATTGAGTCTAAGGGTGGAAGATGGGATATGGAAGATGGAAGATGGGCATGGGGTGCGGGGCTCCAACGGCTGAAAGCGCTTTCGACGGCAGCCCGTGCGGCGTCTGTCTTGACGTCGCCGTAAATGGCCAATACACAGTTGTTAGGCCGGGCCAGTTTTTGGTGAAACCTCTTCAAATCGGCGGCTTGGATTCTTTGCACGCTGGCTTCGGTGCCGAGCCCGTCCAATCCGTAGCCGGCGTTGCCGAAAAGGGCCCGGCGCATGGCCCGGGAGGCGCTCTGGAGCAGTTGGTCCTTTTGCGCGCGGATACCGGCCAACTGGACCTGGCGTTCGCGTTCCAAAGCCGCGGCAGGAAAGGTTGGGTTCAAGAGAACGTCCGCCAGCAAGTCCAACCCGATGGAGAAATCGCCGCTCAGAACCTCGGCGTTGACGCCGAAGCTGTTGTTCCCGCCGAAGCTGTCAATGCTGCCACCGACCGACTCAATTTCTTTGGCGATGTCCTCGCCGGAGCGCTTGCTGGTGCCTTTGAGCAGCAGCTTGCTGGTGAGTTGGGTTAACCCGTTCTTGTCTTCGAGTTCAACCAGCACACCACCCGTGAACACGGCGCGAAGCTCGACGAACGGAAGCCGATGATCTTCTTTGAGGAGCAGCCGCAAGCCGTTGGGCAGTTCGAACTTCTGAATCGGATGGTCGCTTGCGGTCTCGGCTGCGAGGGATGGCGTGGGGGCCGCGCCCGCCGGCAGCAGCGCGTAGAGTGTGCGGTTTTCCGCCGTGAGATATTGACGGGCGACGCGTTGCAGGTCTGCGGGGTTGAGCTTCCTAACGGCGGCCAGATAACGCTCTGAGAAATTCAGGTCGCTGGCTGCCAGCCAGTTGGCGCCCAGGTCTTGGGCCTGGCCTTCCATGGTTTTGCGGATCGAGAGGGTGGCGGAGACGAATTGTTTGACGGCTTTACCGAGTTCCTCGGCGGCGACCGGCGAACTCTTCATCTGCTCGATCTCCGCCAGGATGGCCTCACGCGCGCCGGCAAACTTGTCGGGGTCAACGGTGGCGCTGACGCCGAACAAGCCGGGATTGCCAGGACGGTAAGTCCAGGCATCCACCGAATTGACCAACCCCTTTTGCTCCCGCACGCGCTGATAAAGCCGCGAGCTGCGGCCATTGCCCAACAGCACGGCAAGCACGTCGAGGATCGGCACATCGGGATGGCGCAGTTCAGGGATGTGCCAGGCGAAATGGAGATGACCGAGTTCAATTGGCGCTTCCTCGATGATCTCGCGCGGCGCGGTTTGCCTGGGTTCCTCCGGCAGCACCACCGGTGGGAGCGCCTTGGCTTTGGTCTTGGCGTAAGCCGCCCCAACCTGGGCCAGGACCTCCTGGGACTTCACGTCACCGACGACGACGTAGAAGACGTTGTTGGGTGCGTATTTTTCGCGGTAGTAAGCGACAATGTCTTCCTGTTTCAACTCGTTGAAGATGTCGGGGTAGCCGATAACCGTGAAGCGGTAAGGGCTTCTGGTGTAAGCGGTTTCGAACAGGCGACGGCTGGAACGGCGGCCAGGCTCGTCGAGGTTCATGTCCATCTCGCGGACGATGACCTGCTTTTCCTTGGCCATCTCATTGGTCGGCAAAGTCGCGTTCTGCATGATGTCGCACAAGATGTCAATAGCGACTTTGGCGCCGGTGTTGGGCACATCAATATGATAGACCGTGTGGTCGAAGGAAGTGTAGGCGTTCATATAACCGCCCGCCTCCTGGACTTGCTGGTCAATGCGGCTGCCCGGGCGGGTGGTGGTGCCTTTGAAGAGCATGTGTTCGAGGACGTGCGAGATCCCGGCCCCCAGCCAGCGCCCCTCGTGGATGCTGCCGGCCATGCACCAGGCCTGCGCGGAAACGACCGGCGCGCTGTGATCTTCGCGCACGATGACAGTCAAGCCATTCTCCAGCGTGGTCAATTTCACGCCGGGCGGGATGGCGGGGAGGCTGTTCTGAGCGAGGGATTGATACTTCTGCCTAACGCGCATTTTAGCGGTGGCTTTGGTCTGCGGCTTGGGCCGGCGGATGCGCGGTCCGATACGCTTTAACAGCCCAACCGGTCAGGAGCAAGCCCAGCACGATGCAAAGCACCAGTTGTTCTTGTTTGGTCAAGCGGTTCACGCATCAGAATTATAAAGTTAAGGGACACCGTTCACAATGCCAGAGTTGCCAGGAGTCGCCAGGCGTATCGGGAGCATCTCCCGAAGGCTTTCGAAGCTTTTCCTCGGGCATTAGGCGATTCGCAAGCGGGGGCAATTCCGACAAGTCACCAGCGGGGAGCGAGGCGCTCCACAGGGTCCGCGCCGGAGAACGTGACCGCTGACTTCGGCAGGGTAACAGGAAAAACCCGCCGCTTTAGAGGCCGTAGAGGGAAACCCTTGATAGCAATTACCTTCCGCCTGGTGGAAAGTTTCTGAGAAAGGAGCAGCAAACTCTGGCTTGGAGAGCCGAACGCTGGACGGCGCAATTTGAGAAGTTAGTCGCACTGGTTTACCAGAAACTCGGTTAATCTGGTCATTGGTTGGAATAGCAGGGCGCAACACACTTTTGTCCCCAGCGGATTGACATGGGCAGGTTCTTTGTTTTGCTTTGTCCGTGAACTGGGCTCATTGTGTTTTCAGTGCTGCAGTGGTTTTGGTGAGCCCATGCTGTTGGAGTGCGACGGCATTGTCCTGGTCCGAGGGCGCGGGTTTTCGGAGCACCGAGGTCCATCCGGGAACTGAAGGCAGACCGGGGTTCACGCTGATGGATCCCAAGGAGACTGGAGTTTGGTTCACCAACACGCTCCAGGGCGATGCCTACGCCACCAATGCCGTGGCGCATAACGGAGCCGGCGTGGCGATCGGAGACGTGGACGGCGATGGCTGGCAAGATATTTACCTTTGTAATCTGCAAGGGCGCAATCGTCTATACCGCAATCTGGGCGATTGGCACTTTGAAGAAATCGATCCGGGCGAAGCCGCGTGCCTGGGTCAATTCTCGACCGGCGTCACTTTCGCTGATGTCAACGGGGACGGTGATTTGGACCTCCTTGTCAATGGCATTGCCACTGGAACGAGACTCTTCTTGAACGATGGAAAGGGCCGGTTTACGGAAGTCAAGGACTCGGGCCTGTCCCGCACGGCGTCGGCCACTTCCCTCGCGCTCGCCGACATTGATGGAGACGGGGACCTGGACCTTTACTGCACGCATTATATCGATGAAATGCACCTGTTCGATCCGACCACCCGTTTCTCGGTAATGAAACGAGATGGCCGCTGGGTCGTTTTAAAGGTAAACGATCAGCCAACCACTTTGCCTCGGCTCAAAGACCGCTTTGAGGCATTGCCGGATGGACGAGTGCGCGAACTGCCCGAGGTGGACGGACTCTACCGCAATGATGGGCATGGACACTTCACGCCCATTCAGTTCGAGCCTGGCGTCTTTTTAAACGAGGAGGGCAAACCGATTCCGCCATTTCGGGATTGGGGATTATCAGTCATGTTTCGTGACCTCAACGGCGATGGCGCGCCTGATTTGTACGTCTGCAACGACAATGTTTCCCCAGATCGAATCTGGATCAATTCCGGAAAGGGCACCTTTCGTCTGATCGATCCGCTTAGTTTCCGCCATACCAGCCGTTCTTCGATGGGCGTTGATTTTGCCGATATCGACCGAGATGGATACGACGATCTCATCGTCGTCGATATGCTCGCCCGCGAGCACGCCAAACGCATGACTCAACTGGTCAAAGATCTTCCCGACCCGGCTGAGCGCGAGCGGGTGGACGGCAGGCCACAATACAACCGAAATACATTGTTCTTTGGCAGACCCGATGGCACCTACGCCGAAGCCGCTTTGAGGGCGGGTGTGGCGGCCACGGATTGGAGTTGGTGCCCCATCTTCCTGGACGTTGACCTGGACGGTTACGAAGACCTCCTGGTCAGCAATGGATTCGAATCCGATGTGATGGACCAGGATCGCAAGGATGACCTCCGCAAACCGCAGCGCCATTTCACCCCAAACGAATTGAGGCGCACGATGGAATTCTATCCCCGCTGGCGCACCGCCAACGCCGCGTTTCGCAATCGCCACGATGGCACCTTTGAGCCCATGAGCCGGGAGTGGGGCTTCGATAAAACGGGAACTTCCCAGGGCATGGCTCTCGGCGATTTGGATAATGACGGAGATCTGGACCTGGTCGTGAATAATCTAAACGAAGTGGTTGGTATCTACCGGAATAATGCGACGGCTGGCCGCATCGCGGTCCGTCTAAAAGGTTTGCCGCCGAATACACGAGGCATCGGCGCCCGCATCCGATTGGTGGGCGGTTCAATCACCCAAAGCCAGGAGATGATCTGCGGCGGGCGTTACCTATCCGGTGACCAGGCCATGCGTGTCTTCGCCGCCGATCCGGATTCCAGCAAGCCGATGCGATTGGAAGTGAAATGGCGCAATGGAAGTCGGAGCACGATCACCAACATCCAGGCCAACCGCATCTATGAGGTGGACCAAGCCGGCGCAGTCCAGACCTCAGAAGTCACAGACCAGAACCCGGCGGTGAAACCATTTTTTAAGGACGTAAGCCCCCTGCTTGGACACGTGCATGTTGAGGATGATTTCGACGACTGGGCACAGCAGCCCTCCTTACCACGGCGCCTAAGCCGGTTGGGACCGGGGGTGAGTTGGTACGATCTTGACGGAGATGGCTGGGAGGACCTGATCGTGGCGGCTGCCAAGGGTGGCAAACTGGGCGTGTATCGCAACGAGAAAGGGCGGAGTTTTCGCGCCCTTGAAGGCGCGCCTGTGGCTGAGGCGGATCAGGGGGCGGTGTTGGGCTGGTCCGATGCCGGAGGAAAGACGAACCTGCTTGTCGCTGTGTCGAATTTTGGGATGAAGTCACAATCGGAAAGCGAACTTGCAATTTATTCCATCACGAATCTGGCAACCCCGCTCCGTTTGTCTGCGGGAAAGGCGAGCTTGGGTCCCATGGCTTTGGCCGATATCGACGGAGACGGCGACCTGGACCTGTTTGTTGGTGGACGATTCGGCCCTGGCCGATATCCAGAGCCAGTCTCTTCGGCGCTGTGGCTCAACGACCATGGCGAATTGAAGGCATCTGCTTCAGCGAGCCGGCCTTTTGAATCCATTGGCCTGGTCAGCGGCGCCATCTTTGCCGACCTGGACGGTGACGGTTGGCCCGACCTTGCGCTGGCACTCGAATGGGGACCGGTGCGCGTCTTTCGAAACAATCACGGAAAATTTGAGGACATGACCTCGGAATGGGGATTCGCGGGCCGAAGCGGATGGTGGACGAGCATCACCGCTGGGGATTTCGATGGTGACGGCAGACTGGACCTGGCCGTCGGGAACTGGGGACGCAACTCGAGCTATGAGCTTCACGCAGGCCGCAAATTGGGAGTATTTTACGGTGATTGGAATTCCGACGGAAGAATTGCTCTCATTGAAGCCTGGCAACAAGAAACAAATTGGTTCCCGGTGCACAACCGGGCCTGGCTTGCCGCGACCATCCCCGAGCTGGCAAGCCACTTCCCCACGCATCAGGCCTTTGCACAGGCGACCATGCCAGGTATCCTCGCGGCCCGTTACGAGCAAACCAAAATGCTGGAAGCCACAGAGCTCCGGGCCGGGATATTTCTCAACCGCGGGTCCCATTTCGAATGGGTGCCGTTGCCCCGGGAAGCACAGCTCTCGCCTGTGCTTTCCATTAACGTCGGCGATTTCGACGGCGATGGCATCGAGGATCTGTTTATCAGCCAGAATTTTTTCAGTGCCATTCCCGAAAGTGCAGCTCAGGAAGCAGTTTCCCGCGATGACAGCGGACGCGGGTTGTGGTTGCGTGGCCGCGGAAACGGGACCTTCGCCGCGCTGGACGGAAGCTTCACCGGCATCAAGGTTTATGGCGAACAACGAGGCGCGGCCCTGGCGGACTTTAACCACGACGGTCGCGCCGATCTGGTCGTATCGCAGAATAACGGCTCAACGAAATTATTTGTGAACGAGTGCGGCAAGCCAGGCTTGCGTGTCACCCTGCATGGCGCGGCAGGAAATCCCGATGCCGTGGGCGCTCAAATGCGCGTCCGCTATGCCGGCGGGCGCATGGGACCGTGTCGCAGCATCACGGCAGGGTCCGGTTATTGGTCCCAGGACGCAACAACCCAAGTGCTCGGTTGCGCGGAAGCTCCAGTTGCGCTCTGGATTCGTTGGCCAGGCGGCAGAGAAGAGCTCGTTCCGCTTGAGAAGAACGCCTGGGAAGTGAACGTGGTTCTTAAAAATGATATCAAGTAGCTCTCAACAACTTAGGGCCTGTCCTCAGTGCGCCGCGGCGAGGACACCGCGCCCTCCCGGGGTACGTTTCTAACCAATGGATCTTATGCATACAATTTCGCCGCAGAAATCCTGGGGCTGCGCCGCCCTGCTCGCCATTCTGAGTTCAGCTCCCGCCCTGTGTGGTGCGGACACCGCCGTTGACAGGCAAATTATCAATCCGCTTGGACTGAGCCAGGATACGCTGCAGGCTCTGGAAGCGCACAAACAAAAGCAGATTCAAGCCGCCAAAGCCTGGAAAGTTTTTCACGATTTCCAATTCTCCGATCAATACGAGGAGAGCGGCATAACCTTTGAACATCACCCGGTGGATGACGGGGCCAAAAACTACAAAGCCGTCCATTACGATCATGGCAATGGCCTGGCCGTTGCGGACGTGGACAGCGACGGACGTCTCGACATTTATTTCGTCAACCAGCTCGGAGGCAACCAGCTTTGGCGCAACCTGGGACACGGGAAGTTTGAAAACATCACCGCCGCCGCGGGAGTTGGTTTGGAGGACAAGATCTGCGTGACCGCTTCATTCGCAGACATAGACAATGACGGCCTGCCGGACCTGTTCGTCACCACAGTCAGGATGGGAAATTTCCTGTTCAAGAATCTGGGCCACGGACGATTCAAAGACATCACCCAGGAGTCCGGCCTGGGCGGCGGCCAGGCCACGGCGCTCCATTCCTCCGGCGCGGTTTTTTTCGACTTTAACAATGACGGCCTGCTGGACTTATTCGTCGCGAACGTCGGGATTTACACCACGAACGACAAAGGCCGCGGCGGCTTTTATCTGGGGCGGCGGGACGCTTTTCAAGGCTGGCATTTCCCCTCCCGCAGCGAGCAAAGCGTATTGTATCAGAACCTGGGCGGCGGAAAATTCAAAGACGTTTCCAAGGAGATGGGTTTGGAACATCGCGGCTGGAGCGGGGACGCCACGTTTTGCGATCTGAATGAGGACGGTTATCCCGATCTGTACGTGCTGAGCATGTCCGGCGATGACAAGTATTATGAGAATGATCACGGCAAAAGGTTCGTGGAAAAAACCGCCGCCTATTTTCCCAAAACACCCTGGGGCTCCATGGGGGTTAAATTCTTCGACTACAATCTGGATGGCCTGATGGACCTTTTCGTCACCGACATGCACTCCGACATGACCGGGGTGCAGATCAAGGCCGGAGAAAAAAACTTCAGTCCAAGTTTTGAGAAGAAAAAAAGCGAGGCCTGGTGCTCGATTGAATGGTCGCCTGCCGACTTCGCTAGCGCTTCCAACAACATCTTCGGAAATGCGTTTTATCAAAATCAAGGTCACGGCACTTTCGTCGAGGTGTCCGACGCCCTCGGCGTTGAGACCTACTGGCCCTGGGGGATCAGCGTCGCCGACTTTAATGCGGACGGTTACGAAGATGTCTTCGTGAGCGCCGGCATGGGTTACCCCTTGCGCTACGCGATCAATTCGCTCCTTTTGAACGAACGCGGCCAGCGGTTTGTGGACAGCGAATTCGTTCTGGGTGTGGAACCGCGCAAAGCGAACCGGATCGAAAAGGAGTTCTTTACCCTGGATTGTTCCGGCGAGGACAAGAGGAACCCCTTGTGTCGCGAAAAGACAGGGCTTTTAACCGTGCTGGGTTCCACCAGTTCACGCTCATCGGTGGCATATGATTTGGACGACGACGGTGACCTCGACATTGTGACCAACGAATGGAACGACCATCCGCAAGTGCTGATCAGCAACTTATCGGAGAAAAGGCCCATCCATTATCTGAAGGTCAGACTTGTCGGCACGGTTTCCAATCGAGACGGCCTTGGCGCCACGGTCAAAATCCGCTACGCCTCCAAAACTTACACGCGCTACCATGACGGAAAGTCCGGCTACCTCTCCCAGAGTTCCATGCCGCTATACTTCGGATTGGACGAGGCCACCCATATTGACCGGATTGAAGTGCGGTGGCCGTCCGGCAAAAAGCAACTCTTGACTGAAGGAATTCCCACCAACACGCTGCTGACGATCACTGAAGATCGTTGACTAAGGACCTATCCGCTGGGGCGGGCTCTCCTCAGCCCGCCGCGGCGTGGAAACACTGTCAGCCGCAACTGGGCGATACCCGGCGCTTTTGTATTCCGGCGCTTCCGGGACGAAGCCCTTATTGAATTTCGGTGAGGGCGGATCCAGCACATTATCCTGGGCCGAGATAGCATAGCTCACATCATGGACCATGCCATTGATGAAACAGCCGGAAACTTTTGCGCCTGCGTTCACGGCCAACTCGTATCGAGCAGATCCATTCAGTCCCGTATCCAGGTTATTCTCCAGGAATATGCAGTTGAGGTAACTGCTCCCTCCCCCCATGTCATCTACCCCATTCCGATTTCCAGTGAACGTACAGTTCCGCACGACCGCGCATGAATTCCGAAAGATCGTCAAGACGCCGCTATTCACGAACGGCCGCTCGCCCGATCGCCTCGCCACCACATCCTCTCCTGTATTGGAAACGTTACCCACGAACAAGCAGTTGTTAATCAAGGCGGAGCTCCCGGCCAGGAGGTCGATCGCCGCTCCGGTCACTTGCGCTCGGTTCCTGAGAAACACACAGTTCTCAATCAACACCGGCTGTTGATTGAAGCCTTGGTGCTGAATGGAGATTCCGGCGCCGCACGGGCTGCTAAAGTTATCCACGACTTCAACTTGGTCGATTCGTGGATAGGAACGGCCAAAAACCTTGATCGCTCCGCCGTCGGCAAAGAAAAACCAATTCTTTGGAACTGTCCTGTCCGGTTCGATTTCCCCGGTCAGTTTCCGGGTCACAAAATTATTTGCTCCGGTAATGCGAAAGCCTTTCAGCACTGTGTTCGACGAAATACCGTCCCCAAAATAGACCACATGGTTAACCACAGCGGGGTAACCAGGTTTCGAAGGAGCGGCCAATTCTGGGTTTGCGGCCGTCAGGGTCACAGGGCCTTCCGCCTCGAGCCGGATGCCATCGTGTGTTTTGTTGAACCAGATCAGCGCCTGACGTTTGCTTTCCGGACGATACTCACCGGCGTGCACCTTGACCACTTTGGTCGTCTTGTTTTCAGCCGCCTGTTGCATGGCGTCCTGAATGGAGTCGCCTGGAAAAACATGATATGCATCGTTGGACAAGCTGATGGCAGCTTGAACCGGCGCCATCGAGAGCGCAAACGAGATCAGAAATTGTGCGCTAAACCGCTTCATCCATGCCTCACTGTACGTAACCCGGAGCGCCGTCCGCAACGCTGAATGGCCCGGGTTCTGCCCAAGCCTGAGGCCAGTTCCTGCCAGCAGGAACTGCCGGGGGAGCCGCAACCCAAGACTGCGCCCAAGCGTGCAAATGAATTACGGGCAGAAGTTGGTCGCGTTCCGATTGGCCGCGCTGAGGGGCTTGCCGCAGCCTCGAGAAGCAGGTAAATAGTGTCCAATACCGTGATCGACAAAGATAGAGCATATCCTTCCGGCCTTCCCGCCCGGGGCTTGCAGCTCTACCGGCTGATTTCGGGCTCTTGGAGATTCTTAATTCCCATCCTGGCGCTCTTATTCCAGGCCGGTTGCGATAAAGGGACCTCCAACCGATCCAACACCCAATCCGAGCCATCGGGTGCTTCGGCACAAGTGGCCCTGGTTCCCTTGTCTAACATGGTGCTAATCAAGGCCGGGACGTTCCTTCGGATAAAATATCCAGTCACACTGACACATGATTACTGGCTGGGCAAGTTTGAGGTGACTCAAGGGGAATATATCGCTCTCATAGGAAAAAACCCCAGCCACTTCACGGGCGACACCAATCGTCCAGTCGAAAAACTGACCTGGTTCGAGGCCCTGGCTTACTGTCAGGAACTGACCAGGCGCGAACAACAGGCGGGACACTTGCCACCGGGTTACCAGTACCGGCTCCCGTCGGAAGCGGAGTGGGAATTCGCCTGCCAGGCGGGCACGACGAACCTGTTCAGCTTCGGTGACACAGCGACTGAAGCGGGCCAGTACGCCTGGACAATGGAGAATAGCGAAGGCGCAACCCATCCCGCAGGCCAAAAACGGCCCAATCCATGGGGCTTGTACGACATGCACGGCAACGTTTGGGAATGGTGCAACGACTGGTTCGCCCCTTATCCGGCCACCCACCTCACCAACCCGTTGGGACCTGCTACCAGCAAGTTCAAGGTTTTCCGCGGGGGTGGTTGGAACCAAGCCATCGAATTCGCCCGCTCAAGAAACCGGTTCATGATGTCGCCCAGCAATGGCATCCATTTCGTCGGTTTTCGCGTCGCCCTCAGCCAGGTCGTTGAGGTCAAAAAAACGAAATAGAAAACTCAAAAAAAGCTCTTGCCAACAGAAGTAGCGCTTGTTAGTATCGTTCTCGATTCCAAACTACAGCGACCGCCTATGCGCACTCAACAGATACTCCCCTTGGTTTCTGCCCTGGCCTTTTGCGTGCTCCCCCTGGCTGCCCGAGCCAACGACATTGAACCAGGAAAAGAATTCTACACTGTCATTTATGCCCCCAAACCCATCGTTTTGGATGGCAACCTTTCCGAGTGGGCGGGGGTGCCTGTGCTGGCGGATCCCAAATTCGCGGTCCCCAAGTACTCAGGCACCAACGCTAATCCCAATTACGTGCTGTTCGAAGAGTTTGCCGGCGGCACCTGGAGCGGTCCGGACGATCTAACCTCAGCCGTTCAGATCGTCTATGACGCTGATAACGTGTACTTCGGCTTCGTCGTGACCGACGATTATCATGAAAACGTCTCCGGTAATGCCTGGAACGGCGATTCCATCCAGTTGATGATCGCGGATGCAGCGCGGACCAATCAGATCGCCCTTTACAATTACGCGCTGGGTGGCTACGAGGATAACATGGGCACTTTGGTTGTGACCGACGGAGTTATTACGAACCACGAGGCTGGTCCACAATGTATTACCGACGGGAGCTGTCTGACTGAGGCGGTCATCACCCGCAACTCCGCCACCCACAAAACGACATACGAAATCAAACTGCCGAAGGCGGCCCTGGGTCTGACGTCGTTGAAAGGCGGACCGTCATTCGGGCTCGGCATGGCCATCAACGACGGCGATGGAGCACTCGTAAATGGGGTACAATACGGGCAAGCGGGTCAAGAGGGCCAAAAGGGCTGGGGCGGATTGGGGGCGCACGCGATCGTTTTTCTTAAAACTCCCTCGGAAACCGCTCTGATCACGCTGGCCAAGGGCAATGACATTGAACCTACAAAGGAATATTACACCGCCTTGCGCACCACCAATACCATCGTCATTGATGGCGATTTTCCGGAGTGGTCGGGAGTGCCCGTGCTGGCCGACCCCAAGTTCGCCGTCCCCAAATATTCAGGCACAAACGATAATCCCAATTACGTCCTGTTCGAAGAGTTTGCCGGCGGCACCTGGAGCGGTCCAGACGATCAAACCTCGGCCGTTCAGATCATCTATGACGCTGATAACGTGTACTTCGGGTTCGTGGTGACCGACGATTATCACGAAAACGTCTCCGGCAACGCCTGGAACGGCGATTCCGTCCAGTTGATGATCGCGGATGCAGCGCGGACCAATCAGATCGCGCTTTACAATTACGCGCTGGGTGGCTACGAGGATAACACGGGCACCCTGGTTGTGACCGACGGAGTTATTACCAACCATGAGGCCGGTCCACAGTGTATTACCGACGGAACCTGTCTAACGCATGCTGTGGTTAAACGAGACAGCGTCCATAAGAAGACCAATTATGAAATAAAACTGCCGGCCGCTGCCCTCGGCCTGACGCCGCCGTTGACTGTCGGAATGCAGTTCGGACTGGGCATGGCCATCAACGACGGCGATGGAGCGCTGGTAAATGGGGTACAATACGGGCAAGCGGGTCAAGAGGGTCAAAAGGGGTGGGGCGGATTGGGGGCGCACTCGATCGTTTTTCTTAAAACTCCGTCGGAAACCGCCCTGATTACCCTCGGCACAACAGTCAGCGGAGGGGATCTCCTCTTTTTGTCTTCCATTAGTCCAAACTTTGATTCTTTTACTTTCCGGGCCAATGATAAGGGCACATCGGTTGTGGACCCGACAAGTGCCAAGCTCACCATAGATGGCGTGGTCGTCCCGGTCACTGCGAGTCCCAAAGTAATTGACGCCACCGACTTCACTTACCGACCCGCTGCTCCATTCCCTCCTAACTCCGATCACACCTACGCCCTCGAAGTGAAGGACACCTTGGGAAACAAAGCCACTGCTGCGGCTCCGTTCAGGATCCTCAATTACACCCTGGACAAGCTTCACGGTTATTATGCCCAAATCCGCGGCAGCGCCACCATAACACCGGACAAGGGCGGCCACACGGGTCAGGCTGGTGACACTTCCCTCGACTTTGGCGTGCCAATCGGAAACCCGGCCTCAGCGTTGATCCCCAACGCCAGCTTCCTGAACCCGACCGCATCGAATGATGTCATGACGGTCTCCGTTTGGATCAAAAAATACGACAATGCTAACAGCAGCTCGGCGTTCTGGGTCGAATCTCCGTCCAGCCCCGCCAGCATCGGCTTCCAGGCTAATGTGCCGCTGAACGATGGAACGGTCGTCTTTGATGTCGGTGGCAACATTCCCGATGACAGTGAAATCAGTGCCAACATTTCCAGTTTCCCTGGCTATACGGGGGATGATAGTTGGTGGACCAATCTCTGGCATCATTGGGCATTCGTAAAAAATGGCCTCGCTACGAAGCAAATCTGGATTGATGGGCAGCTTTTCCTGGAAGGGGACCTTGGCGCTACCCCGACTCCGACCGACTTTTCCCGCATCTGGCTGGGTTCCGGCGGTGGCGGTCAAGGGGGCACAGTCCTTAACATGGATGGGCTGCTTGACGACTTTGCTATCTTTGGCACGGCTTTGACCACAAATCAAATCCAGCAACTCTTCGCCGGAACCCTTCCTTCCGCCCTGCCTGCCAGCACCAAACCCCTTGCCTACTGGGATTTCAGCGCGCCTGTCGTTCGGCCAACCCTAACCATCACTCGCTCCGGGACCGCAATCACAATCTCCTGGCCTGCTTCCGCAACAGGTTTCCGCCTGCGCTCGGCACCAACCCCGAACGGGACCTACACCGACGTTGCGGGCGTTACCGGCAATTCTTATACCATAAACAACCCCACCGGTACACTCTTTTACCGCTTGCAAAAGTGAGACCCTGGGGTCTTAAACGCCGGGCTTGTGAGGGCTAACTTCAAACGAAGCATTGCACGATCAACGGTCGGCCACTCCGGCCTCCTTGATGGCCGTCGCGTTAACTCCAGCGGCTTCACCCTGATCGAACTGTTGGTCGTCATCGCCATCATCGCCATCCTGGCCGCCATGCTGTTGCCCGTCCTGAACCGTGCCAAGCAGAAAGCGCAGGCCATCATGTGTCTCAATAACGGCAAGCAGCTCATGATGGCTTGGCGATTGTACCCGGACGACAACGTGGACAAGGTGGTGAACAACTTCGGTGTCTCTGAAACCAAGACTACCATTATCAAGAGGACATTCGTCAATTGGGTCAACAACGTGATGGATTGGGATGCCAGCGACCAATGGGGCAACTTCAACCCCGAGAACGTCAAGAACGGGATCCTGGCGCAGTACCTTGGCAAAAATCTCGGAGTTTATAAGTGCCCGGCGGACGTCTATGTGAGCGGCTCTCAGCGCGCAAAAGGTTATTCCAGTCGCGCCCGGAGCCTCAGCATGAACGCGTTTTTTGGTCCCTTCAACGAGGTCCCAACTGATTCCTGGTCCAAGGGAGTAAACTTGTTCTTCACCGGATATCGTCAGTGGCTCAAGCTTTCCGCCGTTAACAGGCCGGCCCAGATTTTCGTGACGATCGATGAGCATCCCGATTCTATCAATGACGGGTACTTCCTGAATGGCCCCGAGGGTCCGCATATCAACTGGGGCGATATTCCAGGCTCTTATCATGGCGGCGCTTGTGGCATCTCGTTTGCCGACGGTCACTCCGAAATTCACAAGTGGCGTAGTTCCGCTACCATAGTTCCTGTGAGCTTTCATTACACCACAAGAAACTTCGACGCTCCAGGCAGGGCCGACTATCAATGGCTGGCCCTCGAACGAACTGCAGTCCCTTTGAGCCAATAACGAGATAGAGATTTCGGGTCCTTCTTGGTTCAGCGGCCACGTCCTGCGACATCGCGAAGCCAGCCGCCCACGAATTTCGCCGCGCGGGTTGAAACACTCAAAGATTTGGGTTAGTTTGGGAGACTTAGCACAGGTTTGCAGTCTGCCCTTTGGTCGCAGTGGCCATGGGGCGACCAATTCGATCAAGCACATGGCCGTGACCTGCAACCGAACGTTTGGGGAAACTGAGCCGAAGAGGTGCGGTTTTACGCTGATCGAGTTGCTGGTGGTGATTGCAATCATAGCCATTCTGGCCTCGTTGCTGCTGCCTGCCCTCGCCCGAGCAAAGCAGAAGGCCAATGCGACAAAATGCTTGAGCAACGAAAAACAAATTGCACTCGGCTATCTCTTATACGCCTCCGATCATTCCGACTATTTGCCCCTCGCCGCCCACGAGGGGGACGCCGCCCCGTGCCAATGGTTCTTTGAGATCTCGCCCTATATCGGAAAACAAACCGCTAGCTACACCAATCTGGTTGCCAAAGCCAATGTCGTCGCCTGCCCTTCGGCCAAACTTGAGAACGCGTTTGCCACGAACACCCCTGCGGCCGAGGCCTATGGCGGCTACGGACAGAATTACATCTACCTGGGATACCTGTTCGAAACGGACCGGATAAAAATCACAAAAGTGACCAAGCCCACCGAAACCTGCATGAACGGCGATGGCCTCGACCCTGCACCCGGCTTAAATTGGTGGAATTACGGGTATTTATATCCACCAACGCTTCCGCCTTGGGGCACCGCCCGAGTCCTCCCCTACGTCCGCCATGGCAAGGGGGGCAACTATTCATGGGTGGATGGTCATGTTTCAATGACTTCGTGGAAAATCATGTCCCGCGGCTTAAACGGAAGGATCAACTGGTTTTACATCACCACGCCGACTGATCCTGATCCGTGATGACCCCGTCGAAGACAATCATATTGCTATGATCGCACAACCATTTTCACCCGTCACCGCCCGACCTGTCCCGCAGCTTGCCTTCACCTTGCTCGCCGCGTTCTTCTGCCTTCAGACCCCCGGGGCCGTTCCATTCACAGTCCAGGGCCTGGGTGTCAATTCGAATGATTTTCGCGTCACCGCGTTCGCCAGTGGTCTCGATTCTCCCTTGGGCATGGCCAGACTCCCCGATGGCTCTCTCCTGGTTGGCATCAGCCAGGGCGCGAACTTTTTCAACTCCACCGGCAAACTGTTGCGGTTTGTGGACACGAACGACGACGGGATCGCAGACGGCGCGGGCACCGTCCTCTACTCCGGGTTGCCGAGCAGCCAGACCGCAGTTCGCGTGGCGGGAAACCTCGTCTTTGTGACTGGTCAATACAAACCAATCACGGTTCTGCGCCTGGGGGCTTCCCCTTCTGCGCCCCTCACGCTCGTCGGTCGGTTTGGTATCGGCTATTCCAGCTCCTGGTACCATCCAAATTCCGCGTTGACCATCCGCAGCACTCCCGGCAGGACCAACGTGTACGATCTGCTCTTCCAACTCGGTTCGGACAGCAATTATGGCGTCACGACCCGAACCGCACCCCTCACCAACAGCAACATTCCCGGCGCGACTGGTGTTTTGCGTGGTGACTCCTTTTACATGCTCACGATCGAAGATCATGGCACCAACGTGACGGCGACAAATCTTACGCAGATCGCTTCGGGCTTGCGCAATCCTGCCGGCTTCGCCTTTCACCCCGCCACGGGTGACCTCTATTTTCAGGATAATGGCATTGACGGGTTTGTGGATCCTAATGAACCGGTCAGCGCCGACGAATTGAATTTCATTGCTCGAACCAACCTCGCTGGGTCGGTCGAGTATTTTGGTTTCCCCACCAACTACACCGAGTATCGGACCGGCAGAATAGTCGGTGGCGCCGGCATCCAGCCGCTCATCGCATTCCAGCCGCTCCCCGATCCCTTTACAGGCCATGAAAGCGAAGGGGTCAATGACATCGTCTTTGCGCCGCCGGGCTTTCCTGACGGGCTGAACACCGGCATTTTTCTTGGGTTTCATGGCCGGTTCAATCTGGGCGGGACTAACAACGAAGAAAATCCCGTCGTTTACGCCAACCCGGCGTCTGGTGAGTATTTCCACTTCATTGAAGGCCAGCAACCCGGCATTGGCCACCTGGACGGTTTGCTCGCGACGCGCGATTCGTTGTTTGTTGCTGACTTGGTTTCAAGCGGGGACACCGGGAACGGTTCCGGAGCTGGTGTGATCTATCAGATCAAGTCTTTAGTACACCCGGTTCCCCCAACTCTCGGAGTCCGTGCCGTTGGGTCACAGACCGAGCTGACCTGGGACCGCGGCTCTCTCCAGGGGGCTGGGGAGGTTACCGGACCTTGGAATGATGTCGTGGACGCTTTCAGCCCTCAGCTCGTTCCACCGTCCGCCCCTCGCAAATTCTATCGCACGCGATACTGATCAATGACGATAAGAGGTCTGGGGACGTATGTTTTTTGAGATTCCCGTATGAGCACCGAAGAGAAGCGACGGTTCTTGAACCACGTGGTGTCAAAGCGAAAGTCCCATTTCACAAACGGTTTCACGCTCATCGAGCTTCTTGTGGTTATCGCTATCATCGCCATCCTGGCCGCGATGCTCTTGCCCGCGTTAACACGGGCGAAGCAGAAGGGGCGACAGATCGCTTGCCTCTCCAACATGAGGCAGATCGGGATGGCAGTCATGATGTACGCTCATGATCATAACGATTTCCTGCCCTATGGGTACTCCTACACTTGGCCCGGCCAGGCGCTGCTCTACTGGTGGCAGGATCTGTGCCGACCTTACGTAAAAAGTGAACCGGGGTACAGTTGTCCCAGCGCCTTGCCGCATGGCATCTGGACGGAGCGGCGGCCGCCGGGCACGCCGAATCCGTTGGTGAAGGATTACCTCTGCAACGCGCAGTTTGGCGCCCTGCCGGAGAGCGGGAAAACACAATGGACTTGGGCGAGCGGCCCGTTCGTCAATAATTGGGAAAATCCCAGCCGCACCATGGCCGAGATCCAGGACCCGACCGGCACGATTGCAATTTTCGACGGCAGGACCAACGTCTTCGAAATCTGGCGCCTGGAGCAGACGGACGCGTGGTTCAACGCCGGCTTTGGCCCGTCCTTCCTGGACAACAGCCCGGACACCAGAAACCCGACCATGGGCCATGTCGCCAAGCGCCACAGCGATGGCTTCAACTGCAGTTTCTGCGACGGCCACGCGGCGTTCGTCAAGAAGTCCACACTCGGCATGTGGACCAGTCGGAGGGGCGATTGAGGATCAACGCAGTTGACAGGCAAAGTTTAGGTTGAAGTATCGGGTGGGGCAGAATACTCTTGGTTTGTGATTCCACTTTTGACACCGGGTCGCCAGACAAAAACCCGCGGTCGCTCGGGTTTCCACCAAGCGGTCCGAGGCTTCACGCTCATCGAGCTCCTGGTCGTTATCGCTATCATCGCTATTCTCGCCGCGCTGCTCCTTCCGGCTTTGTCTCGCGCCAAAGAGAAGAGCAAGGAGATAAGCTGTCTGAACAACCTTCGTCAAATGGGCGTTGCCCTTTTCATGTACGCTAATGACAGCCAGGACAAGCTTCCCCCGCCCGAATTCGACCCTGACCGAATTCCGGATTCTGAGCCCTGGCGAGGATATCTGCTTTTTTGGGACCCGGGAAGAATGGGTCAGCCCGCGCGTCCGGAGGCTGCGGTAAACCTGGGTCGGCTTTATGTCGGGAACTACCTGCGCGCCCCGCTCATATTCTATTGTCCGAGCCTCAAACATCCGCCCGGTATCAGAGTCCTTTTTGAAAAGAAATACTTCGAAAGCGCCCAGGTTGCCTGGCCGATGTACGCAGTCGATGGACAGGTCAATATGACCTACACTTACTTCCCGCAAACGGATGTGCCCTCCAAACGGGCCAACGAAGCGAACCGGAATTGGACGCAAGTGGCCGACAAGCAGACTCAATTAAGCGCCAAGCGGTCGATGATGACCGACCTGATCTACACCTGGGGCACCCTGGCCCACACCTCCGGCAAGTATCCGTTCGGCCTGAATGTCCTCTGGGGAGACGGCCACATCAATTTCTGCACAACGCGCGCCGCCTTCGATACGAAACTTTGGGGCGGAACCGGCCCCAATCCCACGCCCGACACTCCGGGCGATAATGCGATCAGATGGCGGACGATCGTCTCGTTCCTGCGGCCTTGACCGATCGCCAATCTACGGCGAGGCCAGCGAAGGCAGGATGAATGCAATGTCAGTCTGCAGGACCGATCTGTCCCTTAAATGTTCAAACCGCTTGTATCTATGACGACGGTGAACAACAGCTCACTCAGCTCGGCCCATACCTCGAAAGGAGTGGCCTACGAAGCGAAAATGCCTCTGACATCGCGACGGGATTTTCTTCAACGTTTGGCCGCAGGCGTATGCAGCACAGCGTATCTAACTCACCAGACGGCGAAAGCCACGGCTCAGCCGGCAACCAGCGGAACCGACGGAAACCCGGTTCGAACCATGAAAACGGAGTCCGATGTTGGCTCTTTGTTTCCGTTCATTCAAAGCCAGGCGGTCAAATCCGACTTTTCACTCTCGTTTCTCAACCCCAGGTTCAAAAGCTACAAAACCTGGAAGCGTCAAGCCCGAGGCAAACTCCTGGACCTTTTGCATTATACGCCCGCTCCAAGCGACCCGCAGCCGGAAATCGTAGAACGATCGGACAAGGGAAATTACATTCGGGAAAAAATATATTTCAACACGACGCCGGATATCCGGGTGCCCGCGTATTTGCTGATTCCGAAACAAGCCAAACTGCCGGCCGCGGCCATCATTGCATTGCACGATCACGGCGGCTTTTACTTCTGGGGCAAGGAGAAACTGGTCGAGACCGAAAACGAGCACCCTGTCTTGACGGACTTCAAGAGGCAATACTACGGCGGCAGGAGTCTGGCGTCGGAACTGGTGCGCCAGGGTTATGTCGTTCTGGTGGTAGACATGTTCTATTGGGGCGAACGGCGAATGCTTCTCGACGACGATCCACCGGACTGGCGTGAAAGGCCGAGTGATATCAAAGCCGAGAGAATCTCGGCGTTCAATCAACGCGCTGGACAAAGCGAGCAGCTCGTCGGGCGAACGATTTATTCGGCTGGTTTTACGTGGGCTGGCGTCATCTTCTGGGATGACGTTCGGTCGGTGGACTATTTGGTGACGCGTCCTGAAGTGGACAAAAAGCGGCTCGGCTGTGTGGGCTTATCTGTAGGCGGCTTGCGCTCCTGCCATCTGGCGGCTTTGGATGATCGGATTAAGGCTGCAGTGGTCGTGGGTTGGATGGCGTCGTTCCCGACGCAGCTCCAGCGGCACGTCAGAAATACCATCGGCCATACCAAACTGGTCCCTGGGCTCTACCGATACATGGACTACCCGGACGTGGCCTCGCTCGCGATCCCTTCGGCACTGCTCGTGATCAATGGCAGCCGTGATGGCCTTTTCAATCTCGACGGAGTCCATTCTTCGTTCGAAAAACTGGCGGCCTGCTACAAAAAGGCCGGAGTGGCGGATCGATTCCGTGCCCGCTTGTACGACACGCCGCACGAATTCAACGTCGAAATGCAGGCAGAAGCCTGGGCATGGCTGCGACGCTGGCTCTGAGTTGCTGCTCGAGCCGGTGCTCCTTCACCACTCCCGAACACGATAGTTTTTGCGTAACCGGAGATAATCAGCACCTCGTCGGTTCGTCCAGGGTCTGGCACACTCGGTCATGTCGCCGCAGCTTGAATAATTGAAAACCCAATCCGATCTTCAATCCATTTTGGGCTTCGAACGCAGGCTGATTCTCCGTATGCTCCCGGAATGTGGTCGCCCGAAAATGAATATGCCGCGCCGCGGCCTGCATCAGGAAAGCAAACCATTGTTTTTGAAGTTATTTGCCGAATCATTATTGGGAGTCTGTTGATGAGGACTGGTTTCGCGCAGAGCGGCGCTTCTTACACTGCAGAGCGGCGTATCGACACGATCGTCGTGGACGGGAAAATTAACGAGGCGTCCTGGGCCAATGCAGCCAACACCTCTGCCTTTACCGTTTGGGACGGCACCCCGGCCCCTGTGTCCCTGCAAACGACGGCCAAGTTGGTATGGGACGATCAGTACTTGTACATCGCCTATAGTTGCTCTGACCCGGACGTGTACGCCACTTACACCGGTCGAGACATGCACCTCTGGGAGCAGGATAATTTTGAGGTCTTTGTCACGGTGCCGGGCACGACAGGCTATGTGGAGGCGGAGGGCAGTCCTAAGGGCGCTATTTGGGACGGCTTCTTCACCAATGTCTTTCAAGGTCCAGGCGGCAGTTATACTATTGCCGGCCTTCAGGTTGCCGGGCAAGTCAACGGAACACTAAACAATTCATCAGACCAGGACGTCGGCTTCAGTGCGGAAGTCCGACTCCCCTTTGCGGACATTTATCAGGGAGTCCCGGGCGGGCATCCCGTCAACGGCACGCAATTGCGTCTGAACCTGAACCGGATCAACTGGAATACTCCCGCCACACAGGGTGGCCCTGGGGCGACAGGAAGCGATACTTACTACGCATGGTCACCCGTGCCCGGAACGGGTGTCTCTTTCCACCGGCCCGACAAATTCGGGACGGTTACTTTCTCGACTAACGCAGTGCCAGCGCCGGCATGGATGTTCACGGCGCAGGCGCTTTCGGGCACAGACCTGGTGCTCAGGGGCGTGGGTCATCCAGCCGGAACCTATTTGGTGGTGGTTTCAACCAACCTGTTGTCCCCAATGGCTAATTGGATGCCAATTGCAACTAACTCGTTCGATTCCGTGACCGGCCAGTTCAGCTTCACGAACGCGCTCGTTCCGGGTAATCCGCAGTTATTTTATCGGCTTCAGGCTCCCTGAGAGAAATGAAGTATCTCGCGCTCTGACTACGGCCGGAGGAGCGAGACGATAGTTCGAAACTTAGTGGGATTGTCACCGGGATTTTGCGCACTGACGGCATCGTCGCCAGGATCCCAGAGCTTGGGGTCAAACGCCTGCTTGGTCGTGCTGAACGATACGTGCAGGTCGCCCCACAGCGCATTGATGCCAATCGGATTCCGGCCAGTTGTGTGGGGCCTCGTGCGCACGGTGTAGATTAAGTCAGTAACGATCGAACGCCGCGCAACGAACTGTGTGGACTTCTCGGCCACAAGCGACCATTCCTCTTCTCCTGGCCTGGGCGTCGTTTTGGCCGGCCGAGACGATTGCGGATAGTACATGTAATTGCCGCGCACATCGTCCCGCTTTTCGTCGCACTTGGGCCACGGGTACTGCAAACTCTCATAGTATTTCAGTTCAAAGCGAACGACGATCAGCTCAGGATGCCGAAGCCCAGGGTCATAGAAAGTTTTTGGAGTCGTTATCAGTTTTGAGGTGTAAAGGTATGCGAGGTTGAAAGGCTGGGTTATATTGGCGGGTTTTCCTGCCGGGCCGTAAAACAGAAAATAACTCTCGAACGGACCGGAAGTGGGATCCTTTTCCGGGTTGAACAGGGTAAGAGGAACACGGTCGTTGTTATTGTCCGCATACAAGGCCAGGCCCAAGCCGAGCTGCCGCAGGTTGTTGGTGCAACTGATCCGATTAGCCTTGGTTTTGGCGTTCGTCAAAGCCGGCAACAGCAAGGACGCCAGCATCGCGATAATTGCAATGACAACCAGCAATTCGATTAGAGTGAAGGCAGGGCTTCGTTTCATGACAAGCTCAGGTTTGCCTCGGTTTTCATGGACTCAGGGGACACTCTTCTTTTTACGCGTGTTTGTTTTAAAGTCAACAATATCTGACACTTGTGGCACTTGTGATTTCGGCATATTAGTGTTTGGCCGCGTGAAACTTTCGAACGCGTAAGAGATTTACGATCGAAAAGCGGTGGCCGATAGCGGTCGGTGATTAAACCGGTTGAAGCATTCAGATGCGACCCCTTTCCCATTTACTGGAGATTCGACTGGCTAACTCCGAAGTCGGCATAACCGCCTTGCCACTGAAAATCGAGATAGCTGTGGTCCTGTTCTTTCACCCATTCCGCCTGGGTGATTGTGCGGGCGAAGCGGCAGAGCAAATGAACGTGGTCCTCTACGCCACCCACCTTCAGAGGCGGGCATTCGAGTTGTTTGGACACTGAGCCAAGGTACGCGTGCAGGGATTGTCTAATGGCCTCATGGCGCAAGAATGGCCGGCGCTCTTTGGTTGAAAAGACAAGATGAATATAAACCGCAGATAGAGACTGAGGCATGGCGTAAAAGGTTATAAAGGCGCAACTCCTTCGGAGTTGGGGCCCGCGCGCGATGATACCCAGGGTAGCTCGTTCCTCGCAACTCTGGGCTTTGGAGCGGAATCCCTTTGGGATAAAACGCGATCAAAGAGGGATCCGTTGGTTCATGGACCCAAAAACCAGGCCCAACCCCTACTCAGACACCAACTTTCCGCAAGAACCCCACTCTGCGTTCGTTGCAGTGTAACTGCACAAGTCGCTCGCAGGCTGCGAGGATCTCTTGAACCGCATAAGAGCTTGGGGTAAGCGTCCTGCTCCGTGTCTGGCAGCTCCGCGGTTTTGTGGCCCTGGCGTTGCTTTGTCGTTGGAACAGAGTGTTTTCAGGTGCCATCAACCAGCCACGATGTTCACGAGTTTCTTGGGTACGACGATGATTTTTTTGACGGTTTTGCCGTCAATGAACGGCTTGACTTTTTCGGACGCGTTGGCGGCGGCTTCCAGTTCGGCTTGGGACGCGCTGGCCGGGATGGTGATGACATCGCGGAGCTTGCCGTTGACCTGGACGGGAATTTGGAGGGTGCTTTCGACCAGTAACGCGGGGTCGAATTTGGGCCAGGGAGCGTAGCTCAAATCCTGAGCG
>WNGL01002101.1_pt1 | contig 24313 bp, 29 predicted proteins | sample 5400591 | NCBI WGS metagenome assembly WNGL01 (sample SAMN13153377, study PRJNA577476) | soil metagenome | isolation source: 80 cm soil or saprolite under Garry oak tree replicate 1 | place: USA:California | collected 2016-06-15 | reverse complement strand
GGCCGTGGGATTCACACGCGGATGACCAACTCGGCCTGATGGATCACCTGGGCATCAACAAATTCATGGTGATGGGCTTCTGCATCGGTGGCCCCTTCATCTGGAACCTCCTGAAGCGGGCACCTGATCGTGTTGTCGCGGCCGTGCTGGCGCAGCCTGTCGGGTTCCGGCCGGAGATGCCCACACTACTCTACGACGGCAGCATGACTGGCTGGGGTCCGGAATTGGTCAAACGCCGGTCCGACATCACGATGGAGATGGTCGAGAAATATCTGACCAAGATGTATCGCACCAACCCCGACTTCGTCTTCACGGTGACGCGCGATTTCGTGCGCAATTGCCGGACGCCCGTACTGATCTTGCCAGACGATGTCCCGGCGCATCCGTACGCCGTCGCCATAGAGGCCGCGATGCTCGCGCCGAAGGCCGAAGTGAGCATGTTCCCGTGGAAGGAGCCCAAGGAGCGGATTCCCTTAGCGGTGCGCCAGATACGTTCCTTCCTTCGGGCGCATCGGCCGGCTTCTGTTTAGACGGCGACGGTGTCCGCGATAACGGCGGCAGACGCTACCGACGCGGTTGGGTGGCATCGTGCTGCTGGACGAGCAGCTTGAGGCGCACCGCTTGCGCGCATTCCTCTTCAATTCTGAAATAGCGCGCCACGGCAGCCGCGCCGACGTCGAGGGGATGCGCCTCGCCGGGCCGCCGATCGGCCAGCATCCTGAGCTTAGGAGCCGCACTGTCAAACTGAGACTGATTTCCCATGATAATGGTGGCGCCAGCGGCGGCCGCGATGGCTGCAAATCTGCGCACTGAAGCGAGGTAGGTGTCAAAATGCGGGACGTCGTTCACGAAATTGAATTCGGTACCGCCTGAATAAGCGACGGTCAGCGGCTTGCCGTGGTCATGCACCTGGAAGATTCCCGAAATCGCCCCAGGCGTGTGGCCGGGCGTCAGATAAATGGTAACCGTTCGGCCGCCGAGCGTGATCTTCATGCCGTCGGTGACGACAATGTCACGCTTCGGCTTTCCCTTCGGAAAACCGTTGACGGATTGGTCGACCATATCCCAATCGCCCGCTCCCATGACAATATGCGCACCATAGCGTTCTTGCATCAGTTTCGCGCCGCCGACTTCGTTTTGATGGGCATGGGAAACAATGACGTATTTCACTTTGGCGGCATCGAGGCCAAGCTTTTTCAGGCCGCCGACAATGACGTCCTCCGCGTCATACACGCCCTGTGTGTCGTATAAAATGATTCCGTCACTGGTGGTCAGAGCCCACGTCGAACGGGAAGGCGTGCCCATCCAATACAGGTCGTCAAAAGCCTTTTTCGGCTCGAGGTATGTGCTTGCCCGATTGGGGTTCATCGTCGGCGCTGGAGCGTCTGGCCGAGGAGGGGCGTTCAGCGGCGCGACGCAGATTGCGGTGACCAAGCCGTAGAAATCAGGGGTGTCGTCGCGGCCCCCCGCGGCGTTCTTGCCCGCCGCAAGATGAGCTTCGATCGAATCCGGTGCAGGCCGCACAGTCTGCGCATCGGCAGCGCTTATGAAGGCCAAGATAGCCAGCGCGCCAGTGATATTCCATTTTGAAGTACGCATAATGTTTTCCCCTAGATCTCTGTGTTTTCGGCATGGTTAGTTGCAAATAATGCTAGCACGACTGCTGAGTGCCGACGGCACTTGGATGCTTCAAGTTCAGGTCTCCTGATCTCGAGGAATCCAGCGCGAGCCGAACGCGGGCTAAAGCCCGCGACTACAAGCTTGAGATAACGTGCAGGCAAGCATGTAGTCGCGGGCTTTAGCCCGCGTTACAGGCGACATCAGGAGATCTGAAGTTGCATTTGTTTGTTCCCTGGCACTCGGCTGCCCGGAGTCATAGAATACGACGAGCAACCCGAATCAATTGGAGGGAACGATGACACGGCGTCAAGTTCTTCGAGCACTTGCGGCCATGCCTATCAGTTTTGCTGGAGCCGTGAGCGTTACGGCTCAAGCAAACAGAGATGTAGCCTACGGCGGGACGACGCTTCCCGCCGGTATCCGTTCGCGCTTCATCAACAACGTCACCGGCATCACCTACCACATACTGGAGGCAGGATTCGAAAGCGCCGCGCGGCCATGCGTCTTGCTCATCCACGGGTTTCCGGAACTCGCTTATAGCTGGAGAAGGGTGATTCCGCCGCTCGCGCGCGCCGGCTTTCACGTCATCGCACCGGACCTTCGCGGTTACGGACGGAGCGGCGGTACGGACGTGACTTTCGATGATGATCTTGCGCCGTTCACGCTTCTCAACAAGGTGAGAGATATGCTCGGGCTGGTGTCTGCGATCGGCTATCGCTCCGTTGTTGCCGTGGTCGGCCACGATCACGGCTCCGGAGTCGCGGCCTGGTGCGCGCTCGCGCGGCCTGATGTTTTCCGATCGGTGGTGCTGATGAGCGCTCCGTTTGCAGGAGCGCCATCGCTGGCATTCAACAGCGCCAACGATGCGCCGAAATCCAGCGCTTCGGCCGGCGCCAACATCGATGATGACCTGGCGAAGCTGTCTGTCCCGCGCAAGTACTACCAGACGTACTATACGACGCGTCCGGCCAACGAGAACATGTGGCACCCTTCACAGGGTATCCATAATTTCCTGCGCGCTTACTATCACTTCAAGAGCGCGGACTGGAAAGAGAACAAGCCCTTTCCGCTCACGGCCAACACCGCCAGCGAGATGGCCAAGCTTCCACGCTACTACGTGATGGACCTGAACAAAGGCATGGCGGAGACCGTGGCGCCGGAAATGCCTTCCGCATCGGCAACCGCGGCATGCAAGTGGCTTCCTGAGGAAGAATTGGGCGTGTACAGCGCAGAGTATGGGAGGACCGGATTCCAGGGCGGCCTGAACTCTTATCGCGTCAATCGAGATCCCAAGTACTCCGCCGAGCTTCAGCTGTTTTCCGGCCGCACCATCGATGTTCCATCGGCGTTCATCGCGGGGAAAAGTGATTGGGGCCCCTATCAGCGCGCCGGCGCCGTCGAGATCATGAGGACGAAGGCCTGCACCCAAATGCGAGGCGTCCATTTTTTGGATGGCGCCGGGCACTGGGTGCAGCAGGAGCAGCACGAGGTCGTCACTCGACTGCTCCTCGAGTTTCTACACCAGGTTTAATTATTTGTCCTGAAACTTTGCGACGCGCTTCCTTATACGCGCTCAATCCTTCGGCCGGTTTCATTACTCGATAACTCTGAGCGTTCCGGACATGTCTTCATGTCCATCGCCACAGAAGACGTCACAAAAGAAGGTGAAATTGCCTACCTTGTCTGGAACGAATCGTATTTTCTCGACAATGCCAGGCTGGATATCAGCCCGCAGGTGAAACTCTGCGACCTTGAAGCCGTGGTGCCGATCCTGGCTGATGAGTTCCAATATCACAGGCACGCCCTTGCTAAGGGTGATCTCGCTCGGCCTGAACTCGAAGGTTGAAGCCGATATGCGAATGATCTGTTCGTTGCTTCGCGTCTCCTGCGCCCTGGATCGAATAGCCATTTGTTGCAGGAAGACTCCGGTTGAGACGACAAACAACACGGCATGGAAGACAATCTTCTTTAGGCTCATTGGCCCCTCACGATCGGAAATTCTTCGATGTCGTATCGTGCCTGCGCGACTTCCGCTTCGACGTTTCGAAACCCAAGACCCTTATAAGGCTCGGCTGCATTCCAAGGTATTTGAGCCTTCCTGGGAACGGAGCCGGGCTCCGGAAGCGCCCACATCAGGGACTTGGCTGCGTGGTGCGCGATGTGTCCCGTCATGTGGTGATGCTCCTGGTGAATGTGCCCGTAGAGAACCGTCACGTTCGGATGTTGCAGCAAAGTGTCGATGACGGCTGCTCCGTCACGCGTTGCCCAATCCCAATCGGGCGCGAGATCAAACAACGGCCGGTGCGTCAACACGACGATTCGCGCATCTTTGTTCAACTGTTTCAGATCGACCTGCAACCATTGCAATTGCTTTTCACCGACGGCGGCCATGGGGTCCGAGACGTTGTCCAGCGTGATGAAGTGAACGCCGTTGTGATCGAATGTGTAATGAAGGTCGCCGAAAAATTCCTGGTAGGCTTCCCCACGATCCAAAGAGGCGTCGTGTTCCCCGGGCATGAATCGCACCGTCTTCACCTTGAGCTGACTGACGATGTCACGGAATTCAGCCATCCGGTCCCGGCGTAATTTTCGATCGTCGGTGGTTTGAGTGAGGTCTCCGGTGAACACGACAAAATCAGGCTGTTCGTCGAGAGCGTTGACTGCGGCCACGGCCTTCTTCAACGTCCCTTGAAAATCAGGATTGATGTTGGGTCCGTTAAAGCCCCAATGCGTGTCGGAGAGCTGAACAAAATAGAAAGAATCATCCTTTTTCTGCCGGGACCCGCCTGCGCTAACCGTCGTACCAGAGACGAACACGGCGACGCCCATCCCAGCAAGCTTCAGAAGGTCGCGCCGATTCATAGAGTCGGTCATTTGTAGCTCCTTTAATATGTTTTTGCGATGTCACTCTGTTAGTGATTCCACTAAGCAAGACCGGTCCGGTGCCTGAGAAATTCCGTCGGGAATAAATGGATCGTATTCGCGGTCTAGGAGGAAATACGCGGCCGACTAAGCACTTGCGCTCGCTGCTTTCTCTGGTTCAACGAGGGAGGCCGATACGGTGCAGAAGGTCTTCAAAGCGCGGGTCCGAGCGCAGAGGATCGAAGCCCGCCCGCAGCAGGACGCTCGGGTTAAATCGCTCTGCGTAGCCTTTTTCGAGCCAACTCATGGCTTGATCCGTATCCCCGAGAGCTACATAGATCACGGCAATCTCCGAAGCATGCGAATAACTAGAGTTTGAGCGCTTCTTGAGATCGTCCAGTAGCGTTACCGCTTCGCTCCTCTTGCCGGAAGCGACGTAAGCGCGAGCAAGATTAGCTATGCATGTCGGGCTATTCCCGGAAAGCTGTACTGCTTTCTGCAGTTCTGCGATCGCTTCGTCGGGCATGTGTTTCTGGAGGTATGCCTGGCCGAGTTGATTATGGGCGAGAGCAAAATTCGGATCCATTTCGATCGTCTTGCGGCTCTCTCGTATCGATTCGTCATAAGAATGCGCAATGACAAGAAAATCTGCCAAATCGGCGCCAATGATAAGAGACAGCGGATCCAGGCTTTCCGCTTTTCTCATTTCCCCGATAGCTTCGTCATTCCGACCTAATACGATCAAATGGGAGGCATACCATTGGTGAGCGGTTGCGTAGCCAGGGTTCAGTTCAATGGCCCGCCGGAATTCCTTCCCGGCTGAGTCCAAATCCCAATCGAAGACATCCAAGGAGAATGCAAGCGAGTTGTGGGCTTCGCCAAGCGTGCTGTCCAATTCCAGAGCTTTGATCGCCGCGGCCTTCGCTTTGGGGAGTGCCTCCGCGGGGGGCATCACCGCATACTCCCAGTCTCCCAATAAAGCATACGTGTCGGCTAAGCCGGAATAAGCCCGGGCGAATTTCGGGTCCTCGTCGATTGCTTGACTGAAATACGCTAAGGCAACCTTTAGACCATCCGACGTTCGCTTATTCCAGAAGTAGCGCCCTTTGAGATAGGACTCGTAAGCTTCCGGTTTAACAACCTTGAGGTTTTTCAGCGCAGCCTGTTCCTGTGGATTCAAATTGATCCGAATTTGATCTGCAATGGCTCTAGCCACCTTGCTCTGCAGCGCCAAGGTATCCCGCAATTCACCTTCGTAGCTCTGGGACCATAGGTGCTTGTCCGCAGAGGCTTCGATCAACTGCGCCGTGATGCGGACCTGGTCGCCGGACCGGAACACGGTGCCTTCCACCACGGCGTCCACGTTCAGTTCACGCGCGATCTGCCCTAGAGGCTTGCGCGCACGTTTATACGCCATCACTGAAGTACGCGAAATCACACGCAACGCGCTGAGCTGGCCGAGATCCGAAATCAACTCGTCGGTCATCCCATCAGCGAAGTAATCCTGAGACGCATCGCTCGAGAGGCTTTCCAACGGAAGGACAGCCAAGGAGCGAATGACAGGGAACGGGCGGTTCCACGAATAAAGCTTCCACGTGGCGAGAGATGCCATCACGAGGAGCAGCACGAACACGGATATCTTCCACGCTAGTGACGGCAGACGATGCTTGGGCACTGCGAGCTTGCCAGCGAGATCCCGGCTCTCACGAGCTTCTGCCGCTAGATGAGGTTGAATTGCGAGCTCCGGGCTGCGAACAGGAGCTGCGTCGGCAACACTGACCTCAGCGAGGAAGCGGTAGCCGCGGCGGGCAACGGTTTCCACAAAGCGGGGACTCGTGGCGGAGTCGCCGAGGGCCAAACGGATTTTGTTGATCGCTTTGTTGAGCCCGTGGTCGAAATCCACGAAAGTGTCTGCGGACCAGAGTTTTTTCTGAAGTTCCTCGCGAGTTACGACCTCGCCGCGGTGCTCAAGCAGGATCGCCAGGACTTGGAAGGGCTGTTCCTGAAGCCGGACTCGTAGGCCATGCCTGCGCAATTCGCCAGCACGAAGATCCAGTTCGAAAACCCCAAAACGGAGCACGCCGCGAAGCTGATGGTCTTCTCGCATGGAGAGGTGAACCTAGCTGAACGGGAGTGTACCACCGGGCAGACTTTACGGGAACAGGAGGCTGGGGATCTCGACGATGGCTCTCTTGTGACGCGCACGCAGAGAGAGACCAGAACGCGGATGAACGTGGAGCCGATGGTTCCCGGTGCCGTCCTTCCCCGTCATTCGATTCCCGGCGGTGATGAGATCGGTCACACCAATACGGCATCTGTTTCGGTTTCCTGGAGTTTCGCATCGCTTTCGGCCGACGGGCCCTTCGGTGGCTCCTGTCGTCTGACCAGATCGCTCAGTCTGTGCCACCGTTCACGAGCCCGAGATAGCGTGGACATGACCGTGCCCAAAGGAATGCCAACCATATCCGCTATCTCTTTGTAAGAAAAACCTTCTAGTTCGCGTAGCACCAGTACCTCCCGCAAACGACCGGGCAGTTGCCTCATGGCCTGATCGACCAATTGTGTGTTCGCGCGTTGGAGCAGCAAGGTTTCGGGATTGAGGTCTTCACCTCCGCTACGATGTATTTCTTCATCGAACTCGGTCTCGAGTTGTCGTCCACGGTTCTTCTGCAGCCAACTGAAAGAGGTAGTGCGAACAATTCTGAGTAGCCAGGCACGCGCATTCCCGCCCCGGAACGTGCCATAGTATCGAAAAGCCCGCAGGCATGCCTCTTGAACCACATCTTCCGCATCGTCGCTGTTCCGCACGAGCCAGCGCGCGAAGTTGTGAGCCGCATCGAGATGCGGAAGGATGTTCTCGTCAAAACTGCCGATTTCGGCGTCTAACAGGTGTTCATTGTTCATGCGGTTGAGTCTTCGCTCGCGATCCAGCGGACTCAATGGTTTGGCAATCCTTAATCGGTGGGATGCATCTCCCCTGGGAATTACCTGACAAAACAAGGCTTGCAGGAACTCCTCCCCAGCCGGTTTGTGCGCTGAAATACTTCGCGTCATACTTCCTGATCAGACCGCCACGTTTCTGCCAGCGACATGCACTCGATTGGATCGATCCTCCATTTGATGACTCGAACACTCGTGCAAACTTCAGTTCTCGGGGTCGCTCGTAAGTGCGCAGATTAAGGATTCCGTTCTCTTCGACCAGACAATGCGAGCAAAAAACTGTGAGGCATTAATTTGCGCCGTCCGCCAAAGCCCGGGCGGCGATTTGTTGGCCCACTTGTGTTCCCAGCTTCAGACCATCGCTCACATCGAGGTGCGTGTGGATGCCGGCGTCAAAAGTGGAAGTGCCAGCATCGCTGGCCACGGATGTGAACAACTGCGCATCGTTGGGGAACAGGGCGGACATGATGGCTGCCGAGGCGCCGGAGGCGCATGCATGTCCGGACGGATAGCCGGGATGCTGTGGATTTGCAAAGAGCGTTGGTATGGTGGAGTCGGCTTGGCTGGGCCGCAGCTCAAGATATGTGTACTTCGTGTCCCAGCAGCCGAGCGTGGCGTCATGCTGGGCGATGGTCTCGTAGGCATACGCCCGTGCGGCACGCGGCGCGTTCAGGTCCAGGTGATTCTCGAAGATCTCCAGATCGACCTGTTGGAGCCACGGCTGGAAAAAACCGGGCTGCCAGAACCAGGCCAGGTGGTTGGTGGCGTTGGTACGGCTGAGATTCTTTACTCCCGCATATTGCGTATTGGCAACATCGGATCCGAATACGGGAGGCGGGCCAAGACGGAAATCCTGGGCAGAGGTTATCACCCACGGCTTCCAAGAGCCGGCGAGAGGAGTCACTGGAGTACTGCTGCTCCACACACCTGGAGAAGGCGGATAGGAGCCGTTGAAGGCAAGGCCTGAGCCGTCGCTTTGAGCGAATGCGATCACTGCCCTTCCGACGCTCTGGCCCAAGTCCAGTCCACTGAAGGCATCGCTGGGGAACGCCACGCCCGCCATCACCCGCGAAGTCGCCGCTTCGTCGGCCATGTCGGCGAACTTCGTCGCTTGGTCCGGGAAAAGATACTCAAGCACGGCAGCGGCGGCTCCCGCGGCAACAGCATGTTCCGATGGATAGGATGGACTCTGCGGCACCGCGACGACCGGCGCGACAGCCGGATCCAGGTCGCTTGGATGAGAGCGATTGTAAGCGTACTTGGAATCCCAAGCAGCAATGGTGGCGTCAGAAATCGCGGCTGCCACGAGCGCAAGGGCCCGCGTCTGAAGCGGAGCCGGAAGACCCGCATTCACCACCGACTGCTGGGCCAGTTGCATCCACCTGTAGCCGGGCGAGCCTGCGTCCCAGAAATGGATTGCGGCACGGGTCGCCTGGTCCCGTTGCGAAACGCATTCCCTCACCCATCGCAACTCCGTTGCAGTAATCTCGCTGTCTGGGGGCGCGGGCAAGCGCAAGGCACTGCCGGATGGGATTACCCACGTCTTCCACTGACCCGCGCCAGGCTCTACTTGAGCCATGAGGGTGCAAGTCATCGTCAACGTTCCAAGGGTATATAAGATTAGTTTGTTCATTCGAGTCTCCTTAAAAGTAGATACCTGTCATACCAGCCGCTTTCGTTGTCAAGCCGCTGAGCAACGGGATCAACATAGTTGTTTCTTTCATCTGTATTTCGTCACTCCTTTAACATCGTCGGTGGCACCGACGCTCACTTGAGTAGACTTGGTTGCGTTGCTGTTTATTCCCGTCGTCGTAGATCGACCTCGAAAGGCTACGATGGTGGGGCATGTCTAAGAGGCGTTGGGCGCTCCGGAAACCGCATATTCCCACTCATCGACGGAGTTGGGAAAGAACGCTTGGCCGTCGGTGGTGATTGCTTCGTCATGCATCGAGTCGTACGTCTCCATCGGCGTGACCTACACACGTCAACACGAAACCCCGCGCTTTTGACTCCGAATCCAGCCCGTGTTCCGCAGTCATCCGGACATGACCGTTGAGCAACCGCGTCTTGCACGTTCCACATTGGCCTTGACGGCAGGCGGACGGAATCTCGACACCGGCTTCGGCAGCGGCCTCTAGCAATGTTTGACCTTCCAGAACCACACCGGTCTTTCCGGACTTGGCAAACTGGACCATGAATCCGACTTCGGCGGCGCGCGGCAGAGGCGGCTTGGGTCCTGCGCCTGCTCCTCCAAACGTCTCCTGCCGGATTCGTTCAGGCTCGACTCCCAACTCCGTGAAGATGCCGCGCGCTGCTTCCATGAACGGAGGAGGTCCGCAAAGGAAAAACACCTGACCCTTTACTTCGGGAACTGCGCTGCAGATAAACTCGCGATTAATGTGGCCACGCGCACCCGGCCATTCCGGATTGGGTTGCGACAACAACACGTGATATCGAAAATTCTTTAAGCGCTTCTGTAATTCGTCCAATTCAGTGTGGAAGATGATGTCCTGGACGGTTCGGACGCAATACAGGAGAGTGGCCTGTGTGTCGAGACAGAGGTCGTCAATATAGCGAAGCATCGCCATCATTGGTGTGATGCCGCTGCCGGCCGCCAGCAGCACGATATTCTTGTCGTCAGCCGGGTTTAGACAAAACCGCCCGAATGGACCCGTTGCTTCGACCGTCATCCCGATAGAGGCTCGATCGTTCAAGAATACGGAGACACAACCGCTGTTGACACGCTTCGGGGTGATCTCCACATAGCCCGACCGCGCGGGCGAGGAACAGATCGAGTAACAGCGAGTCTCCTTTTTTCCATCAAATAGGAATGAGAAGGTGAGGAATTGGCCCGGCAGAGCGTCGAGTTTTGTTTGGCCGTGCACTGCGAAGCGAAGAGTCTTGGAGTCTGGCGTCTGTTGAGTGATCTGCACCAACTGGAGGATGAACGGGCTCTTCGGCGGTCGACCGGCCACACCAGCCGGGGCCTGTGATTGTGTTGCCGGTTTTATTGGGGCCGTTGCGCGCACCCGCGGACGCCTGATGATTAGACTGACCACAGCCAGGCACACGAACGAGATGAACCCGATGGTCTTATCATCGTACCGCGAAGCTCCCACCGGAGGTAGCGGGCTCGCGGCGGTTTTCTGCACAATCAGGCTTCGTCCGGCAGATGAGGCGGCATCCGCCTGCGCCTTTCTCTGATTTACCGCTTCAGGGGTTTGGGTGCTCGCGAGGTAGTCCATGATCTGCTGGTCCTCTCCAGGCTGAAGCGCGCCCGTACTGTCGGCGGCATAGCCGACCATCCGGGTAACCGTCTCGCGCCATTGCTCGGGCATCTGGACGGTCTTGTAGACGCGGTCCAGGTTGTGGCAGCGGCCGCAGCGCTGATCCACGAGTGCGCGCGCGATCTCCATCCGCGCCGTGATTGCCGAACCTTCCGGCCGATTTTGGGATGCCAGGTAGGAAATGATCGTTTGGGCGTCGGTCTCTGATATTCCCGCGGCAGGCATCGCGCGCATGCGATTCACAGTCGCGAGCCAACCTTGCGCGTCCTTGCGCGCTCCTACAGCACGGTCCAGATTGTGGCATTTCGAGCAGCGCTTCTGCATCAGATCGCTGGCCTGATTCAAGTCGATCGTTACAGGCGGAACACGGGCCGGATCGATCGACACCTGCTCGATTCTGGACGTGCGCGCTAGATACGGCCCCGCCGTGCTGCCTATCAGTACGAACGCGAGCACGAAGATGGTCAGTCCGATGGGCATCAGCAGGCCGTGCTGGTTCTTGTAATAGCGGGCTATCAGCACTTTGATGAAAAGGAGTGGAGACAGGATCATCGCTAGGGCGAGATGAGCGGTAACTGTCGGGGAAGTGTCTCCGCCCCCGTTCCGGAGGCGCGCGACCATGAAATACGCCATTACGCAGAATAATCCGATGAACAGATATCCGCCGATCCGATGAAGCGCCAGCAATCGGGAGCTGGCCTTGGCGGCCTTCACGCGCGACTCTGCCTCCAGTACCAGCCACACATTGATACCGCCAAGGAGGACGAACGCTAGGCCAAGCGCAATACTCGCAGACGTAGTCAGCATGTCTTGTGTCTCCTTGAATCCGAGTACAGAAGGTCTAGGGACCATCCAGTAGACTGAAACCGGGAGCGATTTATTCCTGGCGACAATGAATGGTGTTGTCTACGCCGGAACGGGCCACATGCCCGCTGTTCTTGCGGAAATGCTCTCCGGCCTCGGAACGCCTGAGGTTGTGATTGAAACGAGGGTACTGCGCGGTGAGTTCATTGGCGTGACCCTTCCGACAGTCGAATGCAGCATTCGAGGTCCCAAAGAGGTTCCGCTCGGTCTCGCGAATTTGTAGTCCTTCGGAGGTCGACCGAAGCTCGCCTCTCAACTCTTTTCGGAGCAGGCCGCTGCTCGGCGCGCCGAGCAATCCCATGCAGTTGCTTGCGCTGCATGATGAAGTGGCCGAGCCTGATCAACCACATTGGAAGGTGATGAAAGCGATAGTTCTGCCCACCACGTGCCCGTACAAGAAGGCGCGTGTTCCCATCTTTCGTTTTTTCAAGCACGAATGCCCAAGTCATGATCGGAGCATCGTTAGTTGTGGGCAACCAGCCAAGCACCAGACTGATATCCGACTCGTATTGGAGGACGTTGAAGCCGTCGGTCACGCCCGGAAGCGCCGGAAACAAAGTGCCAATCGCAAGATTCTGAAGCTCTGGCATGATTTGTTCGGCGCTTCGCCTGCCGCTGTTGTCAATAAAGTCGTAGCTGTACCATCCTGCTCGATTGCCGGCTCCCATCTGCGCCAGCCAAGGCCAGATCTCATGACGAGAGCGTCGAATCGTAATTGCCTGCGTAAGTGATCCAATCGGCTGTGAAATCAGTTCATCGCCCGGAAGACATCGCACCCGTTCTTCGCGGGTTGCGCGCGTACTCCTCTGTAAGACCAGCGCTGGCATGAATGCAAATAGACCAAGCGCAAGAAAATAGACCGTCCCTGAGATCGGGTCACGGTTCGTGATGTATTCGGAAACCGATATACCTCGCAGCACGAAGCCAAGTCCGAACTCGGCAACAACCATGAAAGAAAGCGCAATAACGCCGATGCCGAGTCTCGTCGCGAAGGCTGGTTGAACGTTGTAGTGCCGAATCACCCATCGCGCTGCTAATACGGTCACAAGGACCATTATTGGAGTCTCAAGAAGCTCTGCCGTCCGGACACCTACTCTTGGAACCAGCCAGAGGATACGAATCGGTCCGAGCACAAAACCAGCTCCAAAAACCAAACCGAAATACAGCAAGGCGACCGTCAGGCGCGACACCCCGGCCGGCTGCTCTTGGTTTACTTTCATGTCCGATTTTCCTTAAAGGAAGTCATCATTCGTCAAAAGAAGTCATCATTCGTCGCGAACGCCCGTTAGCGCACACAAACCTACTCCCAGTCCTGCGCGTGCGGCGTGAATTCTGTACAACCAGGCTGGAGACTGGACCGAGACCGGGCTGCCTTCGCTCGTATCGTCCATGAGCGCCCACGACAACCAGGTCATAATCCGAAGCAAGCCGAATGATCTCGCCCGCCGGGGATCCAAATTCCACTACTGGGTTCGCATTCAGTCCCACGCGATGCAATGCGTGTTGCGCTCGATGCGCGATCTGTTCGCCTTCCTTCTTGACCTGTGCCCTATACGTTTCACGTGTCTGGCCTCGCGCGCCGCCTTCGCGAGCAGTGCCTTGCAGAACCAACTGCGGAGCTATGCACAACACATCCGTCTCTAGTTCTTCTTTACGCAGCAGCCGGGCGGCGCCGACCATGGCAGTCGTTGCGTCCTTCGACCCGTCTGTGGCCATCAATATTTTCATTCTGACCTTCCCGTTAATCGTTCAGCACTCGACCTGCCACAGAATTTGCGTTTGCTTACGCAGCTTAAAACCGCGACTACACGCCTGGTTTGTCAATTCGGCAAGAAGCCGCCGTGAATAGCGATGCCAATGGGTCAATGAGTCACAGCTTTTGTCGAGGATTCTGAGCATCACGAGTCAGCTACGGCGCAAAGAAACGGCCGGCAGCGTGCTTGCACTGTCATGGGTGAAATGCCAATGAGCGTTCACGCTCTAAAGTAGGAGGGAGAAATGAAAACCCTTTTTAGACGAATGATCGCAGCGTCCCGTCTGGACGTTCAGACATATGAACAGGTGGAGGCAGATCGTGCGAGCAATGCCGGAGCGGTATTTATCGTGGTCGTGGCAAGCATCGCGGCTGCGATTGGAAGTGGTGCTCGAGACTTCGCCGGTGTGATTAGCGGCATCATTGTCTTACTGCTCACGTGGTTAGTTTGGGTGGGGCTCACCTACTTCATTGGGACCCGGCTCCTGCCGGGGCCACAAACCCATGCCGACATCGGCGAAGTGTTGAGAACGACCGGATTCTCAGCTTCTCCAGGCGTGCTACGCATTTTCGGTCTTTTGCCCGCGGTCGGACTGCCGATATTCATCGGCATCACGGTTTGGATGCTGATCACTTTCGTCGTCGCCATACGCCAGGCGCTCGACTAGCCAGCTCGGGACGCGCACTGGCGGTGTGTGTTCTGGGATGGCTGATTCATGGGTTGTTGTTCTTCGGATTCGTGCTCGTCGCTATATGATGAGGATCTGGATAAGGGTTGTCCCGTTTCATGCGTCGCGCCGGCGCAGCTTCATTACCTCAATCCACGTCACGCTAAGCATGGCGAGAGCTGCACACACAGCGAGATCGTTCACGTGAAGAACTGAGAATTGAAACAATGCCCTTGCTGAAGGTACATACAAGACGACCGCAAGGAACAACAAGGCGCCTGCCGTTATTGCCCACAGAGGCTTGTTGGGCGAACGCAACACTTCCGGAATCGTGCGTGTGCGAGATCGATTCGCCCAAATGAGAATCAGATTCCCGAATACCAATGTCGTAAAGCTGATGGCGCGCGCATCCTGCTCGCCCTGGCCACGATAGAGACTAATCAGAAACGCGCCAAGCGTAACAATGAAAAGCATAAGGCCCTGCAGTAACGCTAGCGTGATCGTCCGCCCATCGAACATCCGAGTCGATGGATCTCGCGGCGGGCGATTCATGATGGTTGGGTGCTCCGGCTCAGACTCAAAGGCGGTCGAGCAAGCGGGATCGATGACCAACTCGAGAAACACGATATGCAGCGGCATGAGAACCAGCGGCAATCGGAACAGGACTGGAAGAAGCGACATGCCTGCAATCGGGACGTGGATAGCAAATATATACGTCATCGCTTTTTTCAGATTGTCGTAAATTCGGCGGCCCAGCCGTATTGCCTCGACGATTGAAGAGAAGTCGTCGTCGAGCAGGACAAGTGAGGCGGCTTCACGCGCAACATCTGTTCCGCGGCCACCCATCGCGATGCCAATATGAGCCGCTTTCAATGCGGGCGCGTCATTGACACCGTCTCCCGTCATGGCGACGACTTCTCCGTTGGCCTTGAATGCCTCGACAAGGTGCAGCTTCTGCTCGGGCAAAACTCTGGCAAAGACGTTCACATTGCGAACTCTCTCGCGCAAATGCTCCGAAGACATCGTCGCGAGTTCTGCGCCGGTGATGCTCTCGTTTGGATTCTCCAGTCCGATTGCGCGTGCGATGCTGTGCGCCGTCGCCGGATAGTCGCCGGTGATCATCACAACTCGGATACCGGCGTTGTAACATTCGCGAATCGCGGACGGAACGGATGGACGCACCGGGTCTTCAAGCCCGATCAAACCCAGGAATTCAAATCGAAAGTGGCGCTGCGAATCCGGTAACTGAGTCTTCTGTATGCGCGCGTGCGCCACGCCCAACACACGCAAGCCGCGGTCGGCCATGGTCCGGGCTGAAACAGCAACTTCGCTGACCGGTATCCCGCACAACTGTGCGACAGCTTCCGGTGCTCCTTTGGCGAAAACGTCATATTCCCCATCATTCGCGAGTTCCACCACGCGCGACATCGCCAACAACTCCCTCGAGATTGGATATTCCCGAACGAGCGTCGCTGCGGCGCTCCAGATATTGCCCTCGCGATTCGCAGCCGCCTCGTGCAGCGCCTTCTCCATGGGATCGACAGGATCTTCCCCGCTGGCAAGCATCGCGGCCGCGAGAACTTCGCTACGGGTGTGATGCGGGGCCTCGATTACGTCGCGGACCGCCATTCGGTTCATGGTCAGGGTCCCGGTCTTATCCACACACAACAGAGTCGCCGATCCGAGCATTTCGATGGCAGGGACACGTCGAGTCAGTACACGCTTGCGGGAAATGCGCCAGGCACCCAAGGCGAGAAAGATCGTCAGGACGACAGGAAATTCCTCGGGAACCATCGAGATCGCCAGCGCCAATCCTGCGAGCGCTCCGTTCAGCCAGTTGCCGCGGGTCAGGCCATATACGACCGCAACGGTGAGACACAGAACAACACTGACGCTGGCAAACATACGGACGATCGATCTCGTCTCGCGCTCCAGATTGGTGCTTTGGAGCTCGATACTTCGCAGCGCAAGACCAAGCTTGCCGATTTCGGTGCGAGTACCCGTGGATGTGACAACAGCGGTGCCGTGTCCCTGGACGATCAGCGTTCCGGAAAAGACCGCCGGAATGCCCTCGCCACCGGGACGAGGCATGGCGGAGTATCCATCCCAAATCGTCTTTAAGACGGGAACAGATTCACCCGTCAGCAGCGACTCTTCGGCCGTCAGATTGACTCCTGAAACCACAAGCGCATCCGCGGCTACGCGATCGCCTTCCGCAAGCACCATGACGTCACCGCGAACAACTTCGCGTCCGGCGATGCGCTTTTTGTGACCATCCCGAATGACTAAGGCGCGCGGGCTTGAAAGGTCTCGCAATGCCTGCAGGGTTCGCTCCGTCTTGCTTTCCTGGTACAGCGTAATGCCGATGACGACGAAGATGCTTGCGGCGAGAGCGATCGCCTCTTCCACACTACCCAGCACGAATTACGGTCACCGTTAACGATACCGAAGCTGAGGTCCTGGCCGTCTGCATCTTTGATCTCGAGCTCTTTCGCGATTGTCACTCCGTCATTGCAAACTAGCGGCCGACCCACTTTTTGCCAATAAGTACGCATTTTCGATTTTCGTCCCAGCGTCACACGGACCGCATCGGCAAGCGCGGCGGCGCCAGGAATAATCTTTTCTCGCGCTTCTGCTCGAAAAAACAATTGCTTGTAAGGCATATCGGATTCTCTTTAGTGTACTCCGCTCGTTCGTATGCACGTGGCAGACCGCTTGCACCTGCGAGTCGTAAGGAGACAGTATGGCTGAACAACAGAATCGACCGCCCTGGTTTGGGTTCCTGATTTTCCTGCTTGCCGCAGGACTGATCCTTTACATCTCGATGGGCAACCGCGTGCCGCCTCTGAAGCAACTCGCCTATTCGGAATTTCTCACACAGGTGCTAAACGGCAAGGTGGACGCCGTGAGAGTCACGAATTCTCAACTCATCGGAGTGCTGAAGGCGACCGATGAGTCCGGAGCGAAAGACTCGATCTCCACGCCGCGGCTGCCTTCAATGGATGAATCGTGGCTCATGCAGGAACTGCGAGAACGGCAGATTCAAATCATTGCCGAACCGCAGACGGACAAGTGGTGGACGGGTCTATTGGGCTGGCTGTTTCCGATCATGATGATTCTGTTCTTCTATTCCTGGGCCGCACGGGCCCGCATGGGTCAATCCGGGTTCAGCAGCGTCGGGAAGAGTCGGGCGAAGATCTACGACGAATACAGGCAAAGCGAAGTCACCTTTGCAGATGTAGCGGGCGTCGACGAGGCCGTGGCCGAACTCATCGAAGTCGTGGACTTCCTCAAGAACCCTCAGAAATACACCAAACTAGGTGGACGGATTCCAAAAGGCGTTCTTTTGGTCGGCCCGCCGGGGACCGGAAAAAGTCATCATCATGGCAGCAACGAATATCCCGGAAGTTCTCGACCAGGCGCTCTTGCGGGCTGGACGGTTCGATCGGCAGATTGTTGTCGACCGGCCGGACATCGATGGCCGTGAAGCCATCCTCAAAATCCATTCGCGCAAGATCACACTCGGTCCAAGTGCGGATCTTCGGAAGGTCGCTGCTCGAACGCCTGGAATGGCCGGAGCGGATCTCGCCAACATCGTCAATGAAGCGGCACTCCTTGCGGCGCGTCGCCAGGGCAATCAGGTCGAGATGTTCGATATCGAAGAAGCCATTGATCGAGTAATGCTGGGCTTGGAGAAAAAGAATCGCGTGATGAGTGTGGCCGAGAAAGAACGCGTCGCCTATCACGAGGCGGGCCATGCTTTGGTGGCGCTGTCAGTCGAGCACGCCGATCCGGTGCATCGCGTGTCGATCATTCCCAGGTCCGTCGGCGCCTTAGGACATACTCTGCAATTACAGACGGAAGAACGATTCCTGATGACTCGCACGGAGCTGCGGGACCAGCTCACGGTGATGCTCGGAGGGCGGGCAGCGGAAGAGCTCACGTTTCATGGCGAAATCTCTACAGGCGCATCCAATGACTTGGAGCGGGCGTCAGAGCTCGCACGGCAAATGGTCACTCGATTCGGTATGAGCGAGCGCCTGGGAAACCTCACGTTTGAATGGAGATTGCAGGAAACGGCCGGCCAGCGGTTTCCCGTTCGGCTGAAGAGCGCAATTATAGCGAGAGGACGGCCGAGCTGATCGATGAGGAAGTGCACAGGCTAATGGATGAGTCTTACGACATGAGTCGAAGCATTCTTTTGAGGCGTCACGCCCAGCTCGAACACATCGCGCGCGAATTGATCCAAAAAGAGACGCTTGACCGAGCGGCACTGGACGAATTGATTCGAACAAGCGAGCCGGAAACGGGTGCCGCCAAAGAGGAAGAAGAGGTAAAGCCATGTATATGAATGGACACATGATCTGGATGGCAGTGTGGTGGATCTTCGAACTTGCTGTGATTGTCGCGGTCTTCTGGTTGTTGTTCAGCGCTTTCCGCCCTCCAGCACCCATGCAGGAATCAGCTGAAGACATTTTGAAACGCCGTTTGGCAGCCGGAGAAATCGACGTAGAAGAATACGAACGGCGCCTCAGGGCGCTGTCGACGAACAAGAGCGTCGCATGACACCAAGACTGAGTCGCGCAGCGATTGGCAATGCCGGGTGCGGCACCTCAGCCGCGTCAGGCGCAATTGCGGCCACTGCGAATATTGCAAAGCTGGATTGGAAAACCTTGTTTGCGCAATGCGCCCATATTCACCTTCTTGACAGGATCAAGTGGTTACGCGGCGCTGACATGCCGGAGGAGATCCCCAAGAAGACGGTCGCTGCTCATCTTCGCAGCCAAATCGTCTATCGAGAGGAGCCCCGCGAGGTTTTTATTGTTGTCAATGACAATCAGCCGCCGCACGTGGTTGTCTGCCAGAATGTCAGCCGCATCGGTTAGGACATCGTCCGCATAGCACCAGATCGGCTCTGTGGACATGACCGAACGGACTGGCGTCAAGTAAGGATTGGCGTGTTCGCAGATGCCGCGGATCACAATGTCGCGATCTGTCAGCACTCCGACCAGAACATCGGAAGCAACGACAGGCAGGAATCCGATGTCATGGTTCTTCATCAACTCTGCGGCTTCCACAATCGTCGCATCGACGGGAACAGCCACGACGTCGCGGGTCATGACTTCACCAACTCGCATATTCACCTCCTGAATGTAGGCCAGTAGGCCCAACGACGTTCTGCATCCTGAGTACCAGAGAAGACCGTTCCGTAGATCCGCGAAAACGGCGCACGTGTAAGCCCGCGGAAGCCGGATTTGTGCCGAATTGACAAAATACTTTTTCAATCCGAATTCCCCGCATGCACTAAGGGGTTGAAAACCCATCGTCGTTGGTTCGGAAACAAGAGTGCATGTAGAGAAGACGGTCGTTGTAGTTTATGTGCCCTTGAACACCGGTAGATTGGACAACGGACGGGGTTAACAGCTTTATTCGTTGAACTAGGAGGCCGGAGCTGGCTGCACGAAACCAATCGGCAGTCAGTGTTATTGAGAGAAATTCTCAATAACGGGTCGCTCCTTCTGGCTGATGTCTCGAATTGGGCATCAATGAGAGGCGTTCCGAAAGAATCGGGTCAAGGAAACAGAATTACAACGGCCGGGTGGTACTGGCTGAGCCTCGCGAATACGCAGAAGCTCTACGATGCAGGCGTGCAACTCGTGTTCGGGACCGACACGCCGTTGGCGTTCGGGAACTTCTTCCATTCTGTCACGAACGAAGTACGCGGCCTCTGGCATGTCGCGGCTGCAATTTCTTCTCACTCAGTTATGCTTGAGGCGATGCTGAAAATACGTCAAGGAATCTGAATTGCTTCACGGCAGTATGAGAGGGCCTTCAAATGTGGACATTGGTTCGTTCGTTGTTGAATACGACAAGGGGTTTCGTTTCGGTTGGCACGTGGAGCGGAATGACCGCACTTGCACTCGCATTCTGGGCGCTGGGTGACTCAGGCGATTCGAATGGCACCAGTATGATGTTGCTCCTCGGCATTCTTTTTCTACTGCTAGTCGCCGGTATTCTCCTTCTGGGTCACGGAATCATCGATCTTGTCCGAGATCTGCGGAAATCGATCCACGAACGAACAGATTTCCACCAAGATACGCGGACACGATAACCTGCTGACCGAGCCCACAAACAAAAGTATCTAGCAGAAATCCCGTCTAAACCTAAACCGGAATCGGAGCCTTATGGTCCAAATTGACGCTTCGCGGGGCAAAGGTGGCGGTCAGATCGTCAGAACTGCTTTCAGTCTTTCTCTAATGACATGCCAAGCTGTCACCAATCACCAACAAACTGCGGAAGTCAGGCTATGTGTCCATACATACTTAGGATGGTAAGGCAGTAGGGGATGTGCGCCTTTGCATCTTCGGCCATTTCGAGACTCTCCGAATGAGGTTGAGAGATGTCCACAAGGACCAAAAGAAGCACAGCTATTCCGCAGGATGAATGAATTGCACGTCGTAACAGGTGCGTTCGGCTATTCCGGGCGCTACATCGCTGCGCGATTGCTTGCTGCTGGCCACCGCGTTCGCACGCTCACCAATTCTCCAAAGCGCCCCAATCCCTTTGGAGATCAAGTTGAGGCCCTCCCCTTCAACTTCGAGCGCCCGGACCGGCTGACGGCGTCACTCGTCGGTGCTTCAGTCCTCTATAACACGTACTGGGTACGCTTCAACCATGCGGATTTCCGCTACACGCGAGCTGTCGAGAACACACGCGTTTTGTTTAACGCGGCTCGCGCCGCCGGCGTTTGGCGCGTCGTCCACGTCAGCATCACAAATCCTTCTGAGAACTCGCCGTTCGAATACTTCCGTGGAAAAGCGGTGCTTGAGCGGGAACTCCGCGAATCGGGACTCTCCCACGCGATACTGAGACCCGCGCTGCTGTTTGGAGGTGAGGGCATTCTGATGAATAACATTGCCTGGGTCCTTCGCCACTTCCCCGTATTCGGGGTATTCGGTACGGGCGAATATCTTGTGCAACCGATCCACGTGAGCGACTTTGCCGAACTCGCCGTTACCCAGGGAGCCGAGCGCACGCCCCAAACGATCAACGCGATTGGACCTGAGACCTTCACCTACCGCGAACTTGTGGAGGAAATCGCTCGTGCGATCGGAGTGCGGCGCCCCATCATATCTGTGCCTCCCCGGATCGGTTACGCCGCCGCTTGGCTTCTCGGTAAGGCTCTCGGCGATGTGGTCGTCACCTGGGACGAGATTGAAGGTCTGCTGCAGGGTCTTCTTGCGACTGGATCGTCCCCAGTCGGACGAATCAAGCTTTCCGTGTGGGCGCGTGAGCACTCCGAGATGATCGGGAGGCAGTACGCGAACGAACTGAGGAGGCGGAGAGATCGGAAGATCGCTTACACAAGCGCAGGACAGTAGACCATCCCACCGCAAACAACACACGCTTGTTGCCGGCCGCTCCTCGCGCCGAACCGCATCTCATGAAAACGACCGGCAAGTCTCGTGTAGTCGATGAGATTCGGCCGCACGCGCAACGCTTCAGTCGATTTACGGATAACCGGCCTGCTCATTTGCGTCTAGCGATCCACGCAGTAAGAGCGCCTATCCCAAAGGCGGCTCCAAAAGTGAGACCAATGGATTTCAGTGGATGCTTCTTCACGGCAAAAGCAGTGTCATCAACGTAGTTCTCTGCGGCACGCCAACCCTTTCGTACCGCTCGCTTGGCGGCCACGACGCTGCTCTCGGCGGTGCTCGTGAGTGTAGATGTCCAGTGTGCGGCGTCGCAACCTACTTTAGCTAATTTCGTTCCCGTACGGAGTGCAAAAGCTGTTGGAGTTCTCATACGTCCTCTCCTTCTTTATCGCAAACGACCTTGCCAAAAATCATCACACTAGGCCTTGCACGTATCGCGCCACTCGCGTTGGCACGCTATGTGCATGGAGCACCGATGAGGAGGATTTATGCGAGTGCCGAAAAAATGAAGCGCCGCAGTGTCGGCGTTCTGCCGGTAGTGGAGAGCAAAAAGGTGGTCGGAGTCATTACTGATCGGGATATTACTCTCCGTGCTGTTGCATCGGGCGTCGATGTGACCAAAACGAAAGTTCGCGAGTTCATGACGCCCGAACCGTACGTTGCTTATGAAGACCAGACCATTAACGAAGCCTGCGACTTGATGGAGAAGAACAAGATTCGCCGGGTCATCGTGGTGAATCGCGAAGGCGGGCTTGTCGGCGTCTTGTCGTTGAATGACGTAACCATCAAAGGGAAAGAAACGAGACGATCGGCACAAGTGTTACGCAAGATCGCCGCGGCTGCCTAGCGTGTAAACCGTAACGCAATTAGTAAGGAGGTGCAAAATGGCTGAAACACTTCCCGTTAGAAGAACAAAATCAATTTTCGCTGAAATCGAAAGGATGCAGGACCGCATCATGCGGCGAGCCTATGACATTTTCTGCTCAAACGGCGGCATTTTCGGCAGAGACATCGAGGATTGGCTGCAGGCGGAACGAGAGCTGGTATGGAAACCGGCGATCGAGCTCGAAGAGAAGGACGGCGAGTTTCGGCTCCAGGTGGCGGTTCCGGGCGTCGATCCGAAGGACATCGATATCGAAGTGACTCCCGAAGACGTTCTGGTGAAGGCAGGTCTTCATCATGAGCACAAGGAAAAGAAGGGCGAGGTCTACACCTGCGAATTCGCATCAGGAAACCTCTTCCGATCGATTCACCTGCCAAAGAAAATCGACGCTGACAAGGTCAAAGCGGAATTCAAGAACGGCCTGTTGAGCTTGAAGGCGCCCGTCGCCGCAGAAGCGCGCGCCAAGAAAGTCATAGTAGAGGCTGCGTGAAGGCGTGGAGGCCTGGCAACAGGCCTCCACCGCTTCCAAATTCCGTGCGCGTTCCAAGACCGCGGAAGCCGCATGTCCTTCGTTCAGGGGATAGACCTCAGTTTCAATGCCGAGCATGTGGAGCAACCGCACTCCACCGATTCCGAGAACCAGTTCCTGTTTGAGCCGTAGTTCTGTCCCGCTCAGGTGAGCTTAATCTGCTCCAGTCCTTCGGGCGTCGTGTAAAGCCCCTCAAGCTTTCCGGTCAGATATTTGTAGGCATCATCGACAGAATCCGTTTTGTAGAACACCTGAAGTTCCTCTGCGCTGACTGTGCCCCACCGGACGAAGGCGTCGAAGTTGATCACTTCGTCCCAGTATTCATTGCCGAACAGCACAACAGGCATGGTCTTGCGCGGTTTTTTGGTCTGAATCAGCGTCAAGACCTCGAAGAACTCGTCCATCGTGCCAAAGCCGCCCGGAAAGATCACCAGCGCTTTCGCAAGGTAGACAAACCAAAACTTGCGCATGAAAAAATAGTAAAAATTGAAGACCAGCTCACGAGGGACATAGCTGTTTACAGCCTGCTCGTGCGGCAGTTGAATATTGAATCCGATGGTCTTGCCGCCGGCGAGCGACGCTCCGCGATTGGCCGCTTCCATCATCCCTCCCGAACCTCCTGAACAGATGATGAAGTCATAATTCCCGGTTAACGACTTGGACCATTCGGTCAATCGGCGCGACAGATCGACCGCATCCCGATAGTAGCGGGCCAGCCTCACTGCCGTCTCCGCGCGCGTGCGAGCTTCCGACAGTTCCGCTGAAACCGAGCCTGCCCGCGCAATTTGTTCATTGACCTCCGCCAACTGCTGTGCCGCCTGTTCAGGCGAGGACGAACGAGCCGAGCCGAAGAATGCAATCGTGTCACGAATGCGCGCGCGTCGAAGCCGTTCTGCCGGTTCCAGGTACTCAGATAGGATTCTGATGGTCCTGGCCGCAGGGCTTTTCAGGAACTCGGTGTTCAGAAACGATAACCGCGAGATTTCGGATTTGTTCTCAGCCATACTGATCCTCAGGTGTTTGGGTGGAGACGCAACTCGACGACTATTGCCCGAAAGAACACGAACCAAGATACCTGAATTCTGCCGTGCCGGGGAGGTAGGACCGCTCCACGATGGACCAGGTACGCGCGTGTGCGCGCCGGAAGGATCATCGAAGCCCACGTCGAAATGTGTGGCCCATCCGCATAGGGTTTTCAATGGAACACTTGAGCATGATCCGCCGGTGAAACCGATATGAGTTTGGCGGAAAATCCTCTTCGAAATTCCATGGTCGAATCTTCGACGCCGGCCATCCTATGATGGATGCGTGGAACATCACAAGAAACTGGCCATCCTGGTCGGGGGCGGACCGGCCCCCGGCATCAACGCGGTCATCGGCGCTGCGACAATTCGTGCCGCGCTCGAAGGCATGGACGTTGTAGGCGTGCGCGACGGATTCGAGTGGCTGATGCAGGGCGACATCGATCATG